>QMCD01000983.1_pt1 | contig 34539 bp, 18 predicted proteins | sample 1821841 | NCBI WGS metagenome assembly QMCD01 (sample SAMN01991225, study PRJNA193472) | Termite gut metagenome, whole genome shotgun sequencing project. | isolation source: worker | host: Macrotermes natalensis
GCGACGTAGTCGCCCTCTCTGTGTACTCTTATTCAGGTTCTCTTCTTAAAAGAAAGATAAAACTCTGTGTCTCTGTGACTCTGTGTTCAAGCATAAATCCTCATTTATAGTAAAAATAATTATTACGAAGTACTTACACTACGAATAATGTAAGTTAACTATTCACGGTATAACCTGAGTTTTCAAGCATCTTGCGAAGCACAACCGTGTTGAACCCGCGGTTATTCTCGGTATTGTCATCCACATCGCGTGGGTTGGCTCCGGCTTCGGCATACAGTTGATTGATACCGGCAAGAAGTGACATTTCTGTTACTTCGTGTACGTTCATAGACCGCGAAGGACGGACAACCAACAGAGTAACCGCAGCAATCTTACACAATTCCGGCGTAGAAATAGCGCCATAGCCATGTAGAGGCGTTCCTTCAACAGGCGTACGACGCATCGCAGCCATAGCACCTATGCGATAATCCTTTGCACGGAATATTTCGGTGGCAATTTCCTCGTAGCTATGCTCCGCTCCAACGGGTTCGACGCAGTAGTACAACTCCAGACCGGCTTCGCATATAGCATCGAGTGTCCGGACACGCTGCTCTACCGATGCGCCGGTATCAATGCCCTCGCGCATCCGCACAATGTGGTAAGCTCCGGTGAATCCCGCCTCTTTCAGTTTGTGGGCGGTCGGCAGGTCGAAATCGCCGATATTGGCAACAAGCCTGATTGCGGCAGGAATGTATTGACGAACAGCTTTTCCGATTTCGATAAATCTTTCAACGGGATAGTCGGCGGTGGTCATCAGAAAGATATCGTTAGCTTGGTCGGCAACCAGTTGCTTAACGCTTTCGGTAATCTCATTGATATCTTTCTGCCAATGATTGGGCAGAACGTAATGCTTTGCCGCCATCGAACAAAAATGGCAATTGATAGAACACGGTTCGGCGTTGATTCCTATCTGGGCGAAAACATACCCTTTATTCTGAAATGTTTCTTCGCTGTATTTTCGGGCCAGATACAGCAACCGGTAGAATTCTTCACTTGTAGTTGATACTGATAGTAGCTTAACAACTTCTTCTTTACTTAGCTCGGCTTTCGCCTCCACTTTACTTAAAATTTGGTTCATAACATTATCTTTTATATTCGTAGTTCGCCGAATTACAAACTTAACTGTCTGTAAATCAGGCACAAAGATAACTTTATATTTGTTTATAAGAAAAATTATTGTAGATTTACACCCTGTAATCATCTTAATTTTCTAAAATGGAAAAGAAATACACCGAGCAGGAAGAACAATTGGCACGTTTCGGCAAAGCGATGGGGCATCCTGCCCGTATTGCAATCTTGAAATTCTTGGCGGCGCAGAACTGTTGCTTCTTCGGCGATATCCACAACGAACTGCCCATTGCAAAGGCTACGGTATCTCAGCATCTTTCGGAATTGAAGGATGCGGGACTGATACAGGGCGAAATCTTTCCGCCCAAAGTGAAGTATTGCATCAATCCCGAGAATTGGGAACTGGCAAAGAAGCTATTAAATGATTTTATGTGCAGTTACACATTTCGCAAGGGTGACTGTGGCTGAATTCCTACAAGAATTTCCCTTCTCACTGACCTCCTGACAAACACAACGACGCATACCACAAAGAAGACCGCGAACAGCAATGTCAGTAGCCATATCAACAGGCCAACATTCATAAAGGTAATGCTGATGCCTATAAGGGAACTTACGATACCGACGGCAATGGCATAGAGAGGAACCATCAGATTCTCTCTATATAGAGTTTGTTCTATTTTGCGGTCAGTGAAACCAAGCGTGCGGTATAAATCTATTTCGTAGCGGCGGGCAGACAGGTTCTTACGAATTACAATAATAAAACTCATTATACCCAACAGCAGGCCTAAACCACCCAAAGTCAGAAATATAGTAAGGTAGGTGTCGGTAACAGAGTTAAATTGTTCCAGCCTTTCATTCGTGGTGGAGACTCTTACGCCATATTCATTCAAAGCCTGTGAAAGTAATGTTTTTACTTCCTCTTTCTCCGTCTCGCTTGTTTTAAGGAGAAATACTTCACTTCCGGCAGTTTCTTCCCATATCTCGGAAAAGAGGGACCGGTCTATCAGAATGTTTCCCTGGAAGATGGAGTTGGACAATGTACCGGCAAGGAGGATGGGAATTGTCTGTCCCCGGTCGTTCTTATAAAAGAGGGTATCTCCGAGGTTCATCATAAGTCCCCACGTAAGTACGGTGGCGTCTATCAAAGCGGGGTACACGTTATCCGGCTGCTGTGCTTGCCGGGAAACATCAGCAGGATTGCCGTTCTTTCTTCCCATCTTCCGAAAGACGTCTTCTCTATCAAGCGAGTAGATGTTCTGTTCTATCCGGAAGTCGCTTTTTGCCAAGGCGTTCATATCCACACCCAGCACGGTGGGAGTCGTAGTCTTGTTCAGGTTGAGGCAACTGGCATCATCGGCACTGTAACGAAGGCATTGCAGGATTTCCGTATCTCCGGGAAGAGCAGTAAGCGACAGTTTTTCTTTTCCGGCATCGGTAGACATATTGTGATAGACAGGTACTGAGCTTTCACACCAAAGAGAGAAACCTCCTGTGCCGGTGCGCAGTTGCGCACTGTCGGCAAAGCCCTTCCGGTTGAGACCGACGGAAAAGACGATAAACACCCCGATTGTCAACGTAAAGAATGAAAGCACAGCTTGCTTCCTGTTAGCGTAAAGAGTGCTCCACGCCAATTGTTTTGTTTGGAAAGTTGAGTACTTGCAGGGCGAGTCGGCAGGCAAATCGGCCGAAGACCTATTCCCATACCGGCAAATTAAGTAGTCCCCCCATATTGCCGCTGTTCCTATAAACAGAATACCAACGAATACAAAAAGAACAACCGAATGCAGGAAGAAAAGATTGACGCCAATTGTTCCCACGGCAATCAGGGTGGAGAAGACAACGAATTTCTTTCTCCGCTTTAGGGAATGTGTACCGGTTCCGGCACTTGGCTTCCTGTCTTTTAAGTTTTGTACGATACTCCTGTAAAGAAGCCACAGAGACAGGGCGATACCGATAAAAAGGCCGGACACCAGAGTGGTTGCAGAAGGATAGACGGAGAATCCTCCGGTATGTGTTGCCCCTTTCCAAACGTTGCCCAGCAACCACATAATGAGGCCGGTATAAAGAAGTCCGGCAACTACTCCGATAATTGAGGAGAGTAACACAACAGGGGCGGCTTCCCGCCAGAACATCCGGGTAATTCGTTTCCGTGTATATCCCAGAGCCTTTAAAAGTTCAATTTCGTGCCTTCGTTGATGAAGCATTTCCGATACCGGAATAAGCATCAACAGCATGGCGGACACAATTATAAAGAATCCGAGCGCAAGGAACAGACCTGAGAAGTCGACACCATTCATGGCTGCATACACAGCTTTATCGCGAGGATGAATTATCTGGATACCGGACATTTCGGTTGTAAGTCCTGAAAGGTTGGGGACGGTATTCTTTCTTACACGTACGGCAGTTGCGTTTCCGTAAGCATTTCCCCAGTCGTTGACAACGGCATTGTAGGCAATAATGGCTTTGGGGGTGTTGCGGTAAAGTTCCCAGTATTTTTCATCTTCATCGGTGATAAGACTCATATCAATCGGGAGGTCGCTATCCCAGTCGGTGCATCGCTCTACATCGGAAAGACCGGGAAAATCAGCGCTTAAGGTTTTATCTTCCAAGAACTCACTCAGGGGGACAATAGCTTTTACATGCAGGGAGGCGGTATCAGTTTTTAATACTTTCAGATTTTGCGAAGTGAAATAGGTTATCTGAATCCGGTCGCCCGGCTTAGCCTGCAAACGTTTGGCTGCATAGTCTGAGAGAATGATATCGTCTTTCCCTAATGATTGGTCTTTATAACGGTCTGCGGCTGTAACGAAAGAGTAAGGGATGGAAAAATCATCTCGCCGGATGGAGTTGGCTAAGTAAGAGAACAAACGGTTCGGTTCCGGATTATTCTTGCAGATGGTTTCCACTATTTCCTCTTGTAAGAAGATGCGGTCGGAGATAATCTCCGTGAAATCATCTTTTTGACGGACGGAAAGACCGGATAATGAATAATGCCATGTATGTTCCAATTCGCCGGCGGATATCGGTTGACTGGTCAGGATGAGGTTCACTTTCTTTTCCGCATTCATGGCTTCCGCCAGCTCCTGCCGATTGATAAAGACATTGAACGGCAAGACTTGTTCGTTCTTCATACTGATATTACCTCCCTCTTCGGTGTTGACTACTCCGTTGAAAGTAAGGCGCAGGCTTGTGGTGTAGGTTTCAGTAACAAACAGGGAGCCGGGAGGGACTAACCCGGATGCCGGCAAACGAAGCACGATGTCTTCCGGAATATCTTGTCCCAGTTCTTCACGTAAAGCGGAATTAATACGGGCGGCACCTTCAGCGATAGGCAGGTCGCTCACTCCCCAGACAAAAACAGGTATCAGCTTCCCGTTCTGTGAAATGAAACCGTTTGTTAGCAGAACACCTTTTGCAGAGCCTTTGAACAAAGGGTCATCAATCCATTCTTCGGCCATAAAAGAATGGCGGGAGAATATAATGGTTTGCGTATCTCCCAATCGCTCGGCGACTCGTTTCACCAATGTACTCCGCACGGAATCGCCTACTACCAGGCTGCCGACAATTACAGCTACAGTGATAAGCGACGCAAGAAACACCAGTTTGTAATAACGGATATAGAAGCGGCTGCTTTTAGACGTCAAACCTTTGAAATTCATTGCAACATCCTTTCTTTAAGGGTGAGTATGCGGTGTGCAACGGAGGATATCTCATCCGAATGGGTGACCATGATGATAGTTGCCTGCATGCTTTTGTTTATTTCGGAAAGCAGGGAGACGATATTTCGGGCGTTCTCTCTATCCAGTTGCCCGGTAGGTTCGTCCGCAAGTACCAACAGGGGTTTCATGACCAGCGCCCGGCAGATGGCTACGCGGCTTGCTTCGCCACCGGATAATGTGTTTGGGTACTGGTTCGCCACTCCCGAAATACGGGCGATTTCCATGAGGTGACGGGTATATGCAACTTCTTCTGCGGTAGCTTTGGAGTTATGGGCAAGTGTAGGTAACAGGATGTTTTCCATTGCTGTGTACTGTGGCAACAAGCGGTGATCCTGAAAGACGAAACCAATCTGTTTGTTACGGATTAGAGAAGAGTCAACCCCCGGAGCGGTTATTTCCGTATTATCCAGAAAATAACTGCCGCTGTCCGGCATAAGAAGCGTCCCTAAAATGGATAGTAAAGTGGTTTTACCCGAACCGGAAGCGCCTTTTATCGCTATAAATTCGCCCTTAGAGACTTCCATATTCACTCCCTGCAAAACTTTATTCAGACGGTTCTCGCCGTCAGGATAGCTTTTTTGTATGTCATTTAATCTAATCAAAGCCATTTCTAATGAATTTATTTAATGCTTATCCGTAATAATACTCCTATGCTGATGAATGATAATTTAGCGAAGCGGAGCTTCGCAGTGATTAATGTTTAGTGATAAGTGATTAACAAGAGTATCTCTATTCTCCTCCTCCTGGGAGGAGGAGTACCCCGTAAGGGGGGAGGTGGTAGGTGAAAAAGAGTTCCTTAGAGTTATGATTAAATAGGTATTTATTTTACCTACCACCTCCCCCTGCGGGTACTCCTCCTCCCAGGAGGAGGAGAATAGAGATACTCTTTAAATCCACGTATCGCTAAATTATTATTTAAGAAAAAAGAATCCGCGTTCGTCCGCTTAATCCGTGTCGTCCGCGTACCCATTCTCACTGCTAAATTATCTCTCTGAATCTCCGAAGCAAAACAATGTACCCTTCACAGTTAGAACCATAAAATGGTCTTTAATAATTGCAGGAGAGCCTGTGATTTGTTCGCCGGTATCATATTCCCACAGAAGTTCGCCGGAATCTGCATCAAAGATAGAAACAATTCCGGTTTTGGTACATGCAATGACCTTATCGTTGCATACTACCGGCGCACTTTCTCCAACTGTTCCTTTAAGCAAGTACTTCCAGTTTGGGTTACCGCTCTTACGGTTTACGGAGCAGAGGTTCCTGTCGCCGGAGAAAACGAACAAAGCCTCATCAGAGACAGCCGGAACCGAGACAAAAGAACCGTTTTCACTATCTGCCGTAATAATCTTGTTATGACGGATGATTCTACCTTCTTTCAATGCAAGCTCATAAATATTACCTGAGTAGTCCCCTACGTAACAGCAATCGTCCATTATGGCAGGAGAAGCCGGAACGTAAGCATCTAATAATAAAGAATCGGTTTGAACGCCCGTCCGGCAATCAATGACACGTACATAAGCATCGCATCCGCCAAAAACGGCATATCCTTTCCAAAGAGCGGCGGCGCCATTCAGGTAGTATCCTGATTCAAAGCGGCTTAACTCTTTGCCGTTTTGAGCATCAACATAATAGAGGAAATTGTCGTAACTGCCGAATACAATTGCTTCACATCCTTCAAATGTCATTGCATTGGGGGAAGCGGAAATCTGTCCCGTAGTTTCATAATTCCAGATTGTATCTTTTTTAGCCAATGAAATAGCAGTCATAAAACCATCTATACGCCCGACGTAAAGAATGGAATCATAAATCATCGGAGTGGCTTCCACTGCAGTTTGCAAATCGTATTCAAAAACGAGTGTTCCATTTATATCGACTCCGCGGACATGTCCTCTCTTATCGCACCAATAGGTTGTCCCATTGTCTATGACAGGGGAAGATGCTGTTTTGCCTTCACTTTTATATGTCCATAAAAGAGTTGGCTTTTCGGGCAGGTCAGTAGTAGTATAACCACTCAGGGAAGGGTCTCCGCGAAATAGTTTCCAATCCTTGCTTCCGGAAGCAAACCGGTTGGAATGACCGGAGCAGGAGAGTAACAAACAGAGAGTTAGTATGGATAATAATTGTTTCATTCTAATTTTTTATATTGGCTTAAAGCTGACTTCGGTATAATGCCCCGGTAGGACAAAGTTCCGCCAATTCTTCGCTAACATGGGTGCGGTTCTCTTCGGGCAGAATGACTTGCATGCCAAAACCGCGGTCTTTGAAAGTAAAGCCGTTTTCACTATTGTACACGCAAAGGCCGCAACGGATGCATTTCGCCTGTTCAAACCACATATTGCCAACGACATGAACCTTATTCATGACCGGAAGAACGGACGACGCATTGTAACGCGGGCGTTTAATGTGTCCGTCTGTTGCGTAGAGGCGCAGTTTGCAATCCGTCCTTCCTGCACAGGCACAATGCAGACACCGTGAAGGAGTGGACACCATTTCCTTTAAACGATTCTTTTCTTTTTCCGTGAACCTTCCCAACCGGGATTGGAACATGTTCTTTTCTTTTTCTCTGTTTTCTTTTTCATCCCTGTTTTGTATTTCTTTCTTGCCTTGTGCTTCATTGCCCGGTAAGGTAAAGCCGTCTTTCCCCATTCCGGTTACTTCTTTAATGATTGTACGTATGGATACGGCTTTGTCAACTGTTCCCCGGCGGCAGGCTTTTTCACAAGGCGCTTTGCATGTATCGCAACTTATTTCGGGAAGGGGAAAAGCTCCGGCTATCACATTATAAGCCTTATCATATTGTCCGGCATCGTAATATCCAAGCATCCCTTCTACATCAAGGCCTTTAGGACAAACCATAGAACAAGGAGCTTCACAGTCCGCCCGGTGGTCACTCAACAATAGTTCCAGCGAAAGAGTGCGTGACAGAAGCACATCTTCGCTATCGGTTGTGATTTGCATACCCTCTACCGGATAGGTGGTACAAGACGGAATGATTTGACCGTTTACCGTGTTTTTGACGGCGCAAACCATACAGGAAGATTTGTGTACAGCTCCTTTGGCGTAACACAAAGAGGGTATGGCATACCCTGTCCGGCGCGCGGCCTCAAGAATTGTTTCGCCTGCAAGTACTTCGACGGGGTTATTGTTTATGGTTATCTGCATATCTGATATCTTTATTTATTGCTGTTTTCATCTTCCTTCACATGTACAAATGGGCGTGAACTTATATCCCTTGGCTGCATTCTTTTCAAGATCACCGATAGCGGGAAAAGGAATGTGCATGCCGGCAACCAGTATTCTATGTTCCGCCAGATATTTCATTAGCTTCAAACGTGATTCTATGGCTTTTTTAGAGTTTACATCGTACATAATAACAGTGGTTTCCGGAGAAGAAATTTGTATCGCCATTACATGGATCAGATCCCCCCAGATGAACATCTTCGAGTTATTGGATTCCAACATGTAGCCGGTGTGTCCGAGAGTATGCCCATAAGCGGCAATACCGCGGATACCCGGAAGCAGTTCCTTTGTGTCTTCTATGTCTCCCGGGATGAAAAGGTGCAGTTTGTCTTGATAAGCACGGATGACATTGCGTGCCTGTATGAAACCGTCCCGGCTGTCCTCGGGTGATTCTTGCATGGCTTTATCGCTCATCCAATAGTCGTGTTCTGCTTTGGGAATGTACAATTCAGCCGAAGGAAAGGCTTTCTTCTGATTCTGCAAAAGGCTACCGATATGGTCGTAGTGCATGTGGGTAAGCATAATGGCATCTACATTCGCTGCGGTTTTTCCGTACGCTTTAAGATTATCAAATAGTTTTTCATCATATCCGGCATCAAAAAGGATGGTTTTACTCCCTGTCTCTACTAAAAAGGCACTTACGAAGTTAGGGGATATATCCTCAGAAAAGATTTGTAGCGGCGCCTCTTCCGTAGCATCACTTTCGTTGTTTGGCTGTTGTTTCTCACTGAGAACGGTAACAGCAAACGAACCGACATCAAATGTGATAACTCCTTCTTGTGCTTTTATCCGGTATCCGGGCAAAAGCAGTATAAGCAGGAGGCTCCATTGGACTGCTGATTGTGAAATTGTAAATCGATTGTTCATAATAGTTTAATGTTATATTAAAATGGCTTTCAGCCGCATACACATAAGTATTCGTTGCAGAACCGGGAGAATTTGGATATTGTTGCACGAACACGGCAAAATTAGCAAATTATATGAGATGTTGCTTATTTCTTGTATCTAAATCTTTTGTCAGACTGGGAATTTTACCCCAAAGTAACGTTTTAAAAATAACTTGGTACAGATAATGACGGCACTGATGAGATGCAGTCCCTTTCTTTCATCAGAAACTGTCCCAACTTATTTTTTTACGCTTACTTAATAGAAAAATCCCGATGATACATGCAGTGCTAATCATCGGGATTTTTAGTTAGTTTGAGCTTTGCCTAAAACTTATATCCTGCTGCAATGTGAATAATATTCAGTCTATCTATTTTCGTATCATTACTTGTCTTTGAATTCTCAAGATTGAAATACATGGATGCTTGCAAAGTCACGGCATGGTTGTTCTTCAGCAAATAGTCTGCCCCGATTGTGGCATATCCGCCAAAATAGAAATTCCTTGTCGGATAGGGTTCTTCAAGCGGTTTTCCTTCCCTGTATATTGAAGTAAACTTACTGTTATCTGCAAAAGCAAAGGTATGTGATAGTCCTGCTGCTATAAATGGGCGTATTTTAGAAAGAGGCAGCGTGCATTCCAAGCCAACCTTGGCGTTACCTGTCATGTGTTGGATTCTGATAGTGTGTGTTGCATTTCCGCCGGCTGCCTTACGTGATTTTGTTGCATCGATTCTCGACAGAGCCACTTCGACTTGCGCTCTCAGATACTTTGACCAGCGGGGATTGAATACGCTTATCTTCGCTCCAATCACGGGTTGTACGCCTTGTATTTTCATTTCCTCAGTAACATGCGCATTGGCTGTATACGTAGCCAGCTGCACACCGACGAAAGCTGAGATTTCGGCTTTTATGGAACGCTCGTCAGGATGTTGGTTCTCATAGATGATACACGGTTGTCCGGGAGTGCAGGTTTCGGCATGGTAAGTTTGTGCAATGTCGATGAAAGAAGCCTGGGTGAATGTCATTTTATCAACTTCACCCATCACCATCGGGTAGTCTTTGAAATAATACTTCACGTGCCCCACGTACTTATTATCTTTGATGACCTTCACGCCTTCCACCTTGTCAGGTTCCTTGGTAAATGCGTTCATCTGTCCGCCTTTCTCGAAGAAGTAGTAAACATTGTCTCCATTTCCTTCGCTATCGTAGTAATAAAGATCAATGGTGCCATGCACTAAGTATTCCAGGAAAACTGTTTTCGTTTGTCCGTCTATCGTCGCATCATGCGATATATAATATTTGCCATTCGGCATGAAGCGGTATCCGGTAATATCTCCAGGATAATAAATCGTTTTGTCTGCTTCCTCATTGGTCTTAAACTCACATTGGCGGGCGTTCATGTTGTCTGTCCGGAGGTTGATAAGCCCTTCTATTGTGTCTTTCTCATTGGTAATGATGTATCCTTTCTGATAGTTTTGAGCATTCATGCTGGTAGTTAGCAATAGTAAGAAGAAAGCGAATGTTGTGAATGTTTTTGTTTTCATACTTATAAATGTTAATGTAATAATTGTACCCTCATTACTTTGACACTATCGGTCATTTTCTAATAATACCGCTAAATTAATAATATATTATCATTTAGCGGTATTATTATATATATTATTTATGAGAATCAGGAGTTAAAGTAGTTATCTAACTCCTGCACTGTGAACAATGCAGGCTCTATCACACACTATCTGCTCCGTATCAAGTCCGTATCAACCCCGTACCAAATTCGGTTAAGGGTACCTTTATACGGAGAAGGTACGGAGTTGGTAAGGCTTTGACACGGCGTTGGTACGGAGATAACTCCTTTAACTCCTGATCCACATTATTTATATATCGCTTATTTGCGCAATCGCACAGAAGTTATACTATTCCCGGATAATAAGACATACACTCCATTGCCCTCTTCCAGAGATTCAACCTTGACAACTTCCATGTTCTTGTTCTCATTGGTTTCAACAGCACTTGCACTCTTCACCTCTGCCAACGGTATTTCTACAAATTGGGTAGCCGCTGTCATATTCAGTAATACCACTGTTACTTCATCACTTGTTTCGTTGAGGTAAGCTGTGGCGTATATTCCGGTATTATTCGTAACAGCCTTAATGCGCGTAGCGCCTGTGGCATACTGCGAATAATGAGCCATGATGTAGCCGTTCTTTGTGATTTCACCTTCATCCACCGGGCAACGTGCGTCGGTATCGCCCATCAATCCGTAGAAACGTTTCAGGTACCAGTATACGTATGCGCTGCTATAACCTTCCATACTCATGTGAATTTCTTTGCCGAGATGGTTGAGGCTGTATTGCCACTTCTGGAACTCCCATTGCGACGGGTCTTCAGATTTCTCTCCATCGTTGAAAAGATGCTCCGTCATCCACCACGTTTTTCCCTGAATGCGGGAATAGAGACCACAGATATAATCGTGACGGTTTTTGACATATCCGTTATTCAAATCCAAAAAGCCCTGATAGAGATGTCCTGCCACAATATCAGTCTGTGCAAAAGCTACGGCATCGTTGATTATCGGATCGGTGTATTCGGGTTGTGTACCACATGCCTCGGGAGACATCAGTTTGACACCTGTTTCACGGATGCCGGCACCATATTGCTTCACGAAATCTACTACTTCCTGCGGTGTCCAGTACGTGAACTCCATATCCGGCTCGTTCTGGACAGATATAGCATAGAGATTCACCCCATTCTGTTTCATGAAGTTGATATAGCGGATCAGATGGGCGGCGTATGCTCCGTAGTTCTCCTTTTTGAGGTGCTTAACATCTTTGCCGTTCACTTTGATTGTCTCGGAAAGAGCATTTGTGCAGTCCCACGGGCATGCAAAGACGATTGCTCCGTTGGCTTGCGCTGTCCTGGCCGCTTCCACATCGGCATTCCAGTCTGATTCGTTGGGATAAATCATCAGGCGGAGGATAGAGTAGCCTAATCCACCAGGCCCATACATTTTAGCCATCTCAGCAGCGGTTATCAAGTTGTTTCCCAGCCATATTTTGGGATTGTACATTCCGCCGAATCCCACTACCGGCTGATACTTGATTGAAGGGTCAACATTGAGTGTCACTGACCTGAATGCCGGTTCCTGTTCTAATAGCAAATCGGTAGTTTGTTGATTGGTCTTGTCAGTAAGATGAATGGTCTGTGTGCGTTTCTTCATGGTAGCGTTAGCGTTGCAGATGACCTGAATCTTTGCGTATTGTTTTTCTCCGTCACTGTTTCCGCCCGACGTTGGAGTTATGCTTTTCACAATATCTCCCTCCCCAAGGGTTATCTCCCAAGATGTTTTTGCCCAATCGATAACGACATCTGTTTGATTCTCGCCGGCGCTCACAGTGATAGATTTATTAAGGAAGAGCGCATATGCGCTCTTCCCTTCATCTACAATTGCTTCTTCATTTCCTCCATCTGAACAGGCTCCAAAGAGGATGCCTGTCAGAAAGAAGCAGAATAAAAATACAATGCTTTTCATATATGAAAACTTTCTTAATACCTGGGATTATTTCAATCCCTCAACTATACCTTCATACATTCCATTGCGATTGTACCCCGATGTCCAAGGACAGATTTCATTGCCTGTGCTTGCCTCGGTGATACTTGAAATAGAGATACCGGATTGCTTATCCGATGCAATAGCCCTTCGGTATTCTTTCATGATGAAAGCCATATAGTTTGCAGCCGCTGTCCGTTCATCGGCAGTTACTCTGCCGGCTTGAATGAGATTGCCTTCTGCATCTTCCACCATCATGCTGAGATCGGATACACGTACCAATTTACCGGTTTCTGCAAGCTTGCCGAACAATTCGGTAATCGCTTCCTTATTGGTATTTTGGAGAGCGGCGTCTTTAGAATAAACCGCACGGAGAATGATGTTGTATCCATCAATCTTAGTCACATTGTCTGATTCCCAGCTATTTACCAACGCAATTAATTCGTCGGCCTTTTGACCCATTTCGTCTGTTTGATTAAACGTATTGCTGACGAAGAGTTTTAGAGCAACTGTCGCTGTATCACGAGCCAGTTTCACGGCTGTGCGTCCGGCTTCTACATCGCCCAAGTACTCACCCCAATTGAAGGTGTCGCCATTCACGGTCTTGTCAAGCGGTTCGCCTATAATGTTCCATACATTTACAGTCTCACCTCCGGTGTTTATCATGCCGCCGATCCACTTGTTCAGTTCTTCCGTCAAGAGAGTCTTTTTCTCTTCGGGAGTTTTCTCAATGATGGCGTCTTCGGCTTTCCATTGGAGGTTGATATTCTTGACGTAAGCGTGCCATTCGCCCGAACCTGAACCTACAGCCAGTTCTATTTCGGTCAAATCCTTCAGGGAGTTGGGGATGGCTATTTTTCCACCTCCCGATGCTTCACCTTCTTTCAGGAATGTAATATAGATTTCTCCCCATTTGTTATCTTGACAGCCGAAATTGTACGGCCCTTGTCCGCAGTTAAATTCTTGCCCGTTAATCACTACTCGCATGCCGTCTCCCCAGCCACCTTTACCGTCTACCAGGTACATGCTAAGAGAAATACCTACGTAGTCGCCTAACGTTTTTCCTTCTTGCAATTGTACGGTGAATTTAGGGTAAGATCTATTGCAGGGAGTAGCGGCTGTACCTACGTGTAATACTTTAGCGTCGCCACCTGCAGGGTCATTCTCTATTATGGCTTGGTTGCCATTGGTCATCGGATAAGACTTACCGAGTTCATCTTGTGAGAAATCAATTTTGGTAAGACCAGTTCCGGCAAGCTCATAATTCATCACGATGTTGTCGAGATAGTATTGTGCTGCTCCGGAAGCTGTTCCAACGGCCAGTTCAAACTCTGTAAGCTCTTGCAGATCACTCGGTATCATGAAGCCCGGAACTGTGGTGCTTTTCAAGTTAATGATTGCTCCGCGATTCCAAATGTTGGGATCACAGCCGAGTCCATCAGCATTGGTTCCTGGATCAAATTCTCGTCCATTGATAAAGACCCTCATACCTATTCCATATATACCGTCACTGTTCACAATACGCATATCGATGGTCAGATTAACGTAATCGCCCAGTTTACGGCCTTCCGGCAATTTTACATTGAACTTGGGATGCGAATAGGCGGCCTTGTCAGACTCGGTACCTATATGCAACGCCTTTCCGCTTTTGCCATCGGGATCGTCCTCTACCACTGCCACGCTTCCGCCGGTCATGCCGTAAGGCGTACCCAGTTCATCATTCTCGAAGTCGCAGATCACTGTCTTGCCTCTTTCGGGCACGAAGGGGATGATGATGGGTTCCATCAGTCCGTTATAGTAAGCAGTGCGTTGCCCCTGGTTGGAGAAGAGCGTACCGCCATAAAGCGTTACACCTGCTTCTTTGGCTGCATCAGATACTAATTGCATGTTACCAAAGTCGTAAGTTCCATCTTCTTTCAACGAATTGGTGGGAATGAAAGCACCGCCGATATCTATACCGTCAAAGTTACTCAGGATAGTGCTGTAACCGATGTCTTTCTTCATAAAGTCTGTTGGAGACATGTTTGCCGTAAACTTGAACGGCGAACCGGCATCACGGTTGATGTACGATTTCAGCAAGTCGAAGCTGGCCAGGTATTCGCTGTTGGCCACTTCTTCAGGCTTCTCCACCTGAAGGTCGCAGTCGTACTTATCGGTGCATGCCATAACCGTTACACACATCATGGCAATACCGATTATCTTATGATTAAAGTATTTCATGTTTTTTTAATTTAAACGTTTATATCCGGATAATACTATCTTATATCTATTTCGAATATTCCGGCACCCTGTACGGCACGGCTACTCAATACCAATGTATCTTTGGTGGCGTACTGCATGTTCTTGGTTTTGAAATCAACCGTATAATCCAGATAGATAGCATTACGATCTTTGCCACCAAGACTGTTCTTCTCACCTTTCTTCACAAATTTACCGGTACCGGAAATGGTGAAGTCGTTGGAAGTACTGCCTATGGTACAGCTACCGTCTTCAGCAAAAGCCAGACTGAGATTGTAATTGAAAAGAGTGCCTTTGGCATCTTTGGTTGACAAGGTCAGAATGTTGTCTTCCAAACTCTTGGTTGTAATGTTTACCTTCTCGTCTTTCTCTACATACTGCTGATGACGCACCAATTGTGAAGGAGTACCGTCTATGACAGCCTGGTCTACTCCACGACGCAGGTATTCGCCATGCCAGGGGTTAACGTACTTCACGGCATACAACACGAAATTTTTGGGCTGTATGCTCCAGTCACTACTGTTTGTCAACATAGGGTTTGTTACAGCAGCCTTACCCTGAAGGATGGAGTCTGCGCCTTGTACATCCGTCATTCTCAAAGGAATTACGTAGTAGGTGTCAAGAGACTTTTCATCTTCAAAGAATGCGTCATTAAGCTGTATCTCTATACCACCCATAATTGCACCCTTGGGAATCTGGATCTGTGTGGAAGCCGCTGTATAATAGGAAGCAGGCATAGGGGTAACAGGAATGTCGGTTCCTTTGAAATAGAGATTATCGCAAAGGGATTCATCCACTCTGGTGTCGATAATTACATTTTTACGGTTGGTATATCCGCCGCCCCAGGCTGCCTTGATGACCATCTTATGCTGGTTATCCAAAGAATTGTCGAGGAATTCTTCTTCACCCAGTTCAATGGTGCGCAAGCCATACTGGTTGGCAAAATATACGGTTTGATAATCGAAGTCGGAGAATTCATTATCCGGACTTTCGCACGCAGTGAAAGACAAGAGCAATGAGGCCAGTCCGATATATGCTAATTTCTTTTTCATATCATTCTATTTAATTAATAGTATTCACAATTATTGGTTATTTCCATCCTTTGTTCTGGATGATGTTGTTGTACTTTAGTATCTCAGAGTTGGGGATGGGACAGCAGTACATGTAGTCTTCGTACGAACGTTCTTCTACGGTTATCTTCTGGTAGCTGTTACCGCTCCAGTTAATTCCGTATACCGGTTCGTTCAGGTCCATCTTCCAACGGCGGATATCCCAAAAGCGGAATCCTTCGAAGCAGAGTTCCAACCGGCGTTCGTTGCGGATCAGTTCACGCATTTTGTCTTTGTCGGCAGCACATGCTTCCAGATAGGCATCATCGGAACCACCTACGCCGGCACGTTGCCGGATGGTTTTGATTACATCGTAAGCAGAGTAAGCTCTTCCATTACCGTTTTTCGGTCCCCAAGCTTCGTTGGCTGCCTCAGCGTAGTCCAGATACATTTCGGTGTAACGGATACGGGGAGTGTAGTGCGGCTGTCTGGTGACAGATGACGGGTTACAGTTTACATCCATACGCAGACGTTTTCTCAGGTAGTAGCCGGTACGGGTCGAGCGGTTCTCGGTTACATTAACACCATCCTGATTTCCCACACTGGTATTGATGGTTACGATCTTCTCGCTGATAGTACTTCCATTGTAAAGGATGTATTTACCCAAACGTGGGTCACGTCCTGCATAAGGATTATTGGCATCGTATCCGCTGGTTGCTACATCACTGATGGGATATCCGTTGGCCATGGGGAATGCATCCACCAGGTTTTGCGACGGATTCATATTACCATTACCGTACAAGCTCGGTGGAAAGTTCTGGGTTTCCTGGTCGTTATCACCACTGCCTTTATTTCCTCTCCATAAGATTTCATCCGGATTTGCACCGTTCAAAATGTTATTTACGATACCCGGCGCATAATATTCAATCCCGTCGGAAGCAATACCCGACACACCTCCTTTATAGTCTATCACAGCGGCTGCGGCATTGGCGGCATCTGCCCATGTGGCAGTGTTGGAAGCATCCTGGAAAACAGGGCTGGCTGCCAGTGTGGCCATACGTGTACGGAAAGCGCGGGCTATAATTCCATTATACAACTGACGTGCTTTGCTACCCATAACAGTATTGTACTTGCCAACATCTGTTGTGATGCTCCGGAAGTCTTCAGGAACAGTTCCCGACACGTCTTCATACTCATAGGGAAGCCTTTTTTCTGCTTCGGAAAGGTCTCTGTAGATTTGCTCTACACAAGCCTGGAAGGAAGCACGTGGCTGGTTGAAGTCCGAGTCTACTGTCTGAGGCGCTGTCAGTATGGGTACGCCGAGCAGTTCATTGTTTTCACCGAAACCGGCATGGGCGCGGAGCAGGTAAAAGTAGAACATTCCACGGAGTCCGTAAGCTTCGCCTGTGAGGCGTTGTGCGAACAATTTGTTCAGCTCTGCATCATCCGACCATTTCACACCTTCCACATTCTTCAGGAAGATGTTGATGTATTGAATGGCGCCAAAGGAGTTGGTCCACTGACTCTGCGGATTGTATGAGCTTGTGGTCCAGGCGCCGGTGGCCATCTGCAAGTACACATTGCTTGGCTGGTTGGTCACTGCATCGTCCGTACCATATTCGCTGTTATCGTAATAGCCCGGAATCATACTGTATACATTGTGTAAGATTCCCCGTGCATATTCCGCATCGTTGTACATTTGCTCTTCGTTTGGGAAGTTCTCAATCGCCGGTGCAAACAAATCATCACAGCCGGAGAGCATCAGGGCGCCTACTGTAAAAAGTGTTATTATCTTTTTCATAATCTTCTTCTTTATTAATCAATAAAATCAGAATGCAGCCTTGAAACCTGCATAGAAGTTGCGGCATTCCGGGAAACCGGTACTCAGTTCCATGTGCTCACGTTCTTTGGAAATGGTAAGCAGGTTGTTGCCACCACAATAGACACTTAAACCGCGAATAAATGTTCCTTTAAGAGTATTTTCAGGGAAGTCATATGTCAACTGTACCTGGTTCAAACGGAAATAGTTGCGCTTGTACATCCAGAATGTGGAGTTGCGGTAGTTGTTGTCACCGTTGGTGGTAGTCAGGCGCGGATAGGTAGCTACGTCTTTGGTTTCCTCTGTCCAGCGTCCCCATACCACTTCCGAGAACTTGCTTGTACCGCGGTTCCAGTAGTAAGAACCGCCTTTGAAGTCTACTGCTCCGGCCTGTCCCGTTCCTATGGCGAACAGCGAGAAATTCTTATATTTCACGGTCAGGTTCAATCCGAAAGAGAAAGGAGGAGCTGACCAACCGTTCTTTCCTAATTCAATCTGGTCTTTGCTGTCGATTACATCGTCCTCGTTGATATCCTTATACTTCAGGTCGCCCGGCTTTACCACACCAAATGTTTGTCTGGCATGATTGTCGATGTCTGCCTGATCCCGGAAGAAGCCTTCGGATACATAGCCGTAATAGGCATCGAGTGCACGTCCTGCGCGATATTGGTAGTCTTCGTCGTAAAGTTCATCACGTATCAGCGCTTCGGAAGAGTAGACCATGCCGTTGAAACCAAGGGTTACGTCAAAGTCGCCGAATTTCTGGTTGGCACTCACTGCGAAATCAAAACCACTGCGTCTGTCCGCATTGTAATTAATCCATGGCATGAAGGAGGAGTTGGCGCTTACAGCGAAATATGAAGGATAGATGAAAGAAGAGCCTTGGGTAAGCAAACCTTTCGTGTCTTGCCTGAAGTAGTTGGCGTTCAGCGTCAACAGACGGTTGAACAGGGTGGTATTGATACCTGCACGGAACTCTTCGCGTGTGAATTGGGATTGTCACCGCGCCTGGAAGCCGGAGTCCATCCGCCAGCCGTACCATCGTGCCATTGTACATAATAGCCCTCGTTCTCTCTTCTGGAGAAAGTACCTTGATACAGGTAATAGTCTTGGATATCAAGATCCTGATGCAGGTTGGCATAAGAAGCCGTAATCATCAGATCGTCTACAAAGTCCACATTTTCCATAAATTGCTCATTGCTGATTCTCCATCCTAAAGTAACTGACGGAGAGAAAGCGTTGCGTTTGCCCTCAGGCAACTTGGCCGAATGGATTACGGCACCGCTGAAGTCGGCATAGTATTTACGGGCGTAGTTATAGGACGCACGTAAGCCTAAGTTCACATTGCTGGTGCGATGGTAATCACTGCTTTCATGGTTTTCGTCGGCAGAATTCTGTGTCTGATAACCCCAGCCTATGAATGTGGCCGCTACGTTGTGGTTCTTTGCAAAAGTACGGGCATAGTCGAACTGTGCGCTGAACATCATGGTCTGGTCGTAAGTAGACTTGCCGACATATTCGTTAGGATTAGGTTTTGCGTCATCATTATATTTATTCAGAGCGATAATCATATCCTTACCGTTCACTTGAGACCAGGTAGGCGCGTAAATAGCATAATTCTCGCTGAAAGCTTCCGAATAGTAAGAAGTGTAATCCACGCTATACGAAGTCTTAAACGACAATCCTTTCAATACGGAACCCAGGTCGGCAGTAAGGCTGACGTCGAACATAAACATACGCGCTTTCTCCTTGACGTAACCGGAAGCCAGCAGGTCGGCAAAAGGATTGGTCAGGTCGGACGATGTTCCGCCAAGCAGGTATTTACCGTCAATCAGGTGATTACTGTTGGTAATATATTCCTGTATCTGGGCGACATTGGTATCCATCATGTCGATGGGCAACAACGGAGCAAACCAGTTGGGACGCAAAGTGGATGCGGCTCCCCAGAAGCTTCCGCGACCTGCATACTGATCGGTCTGGACAATTGCCGCATTGGTACTGGCTTTCAGCCAGGAGGCAAGCTTCATATCTACATTACCTCGCACATTGAGACGCATGTTGTAGGCGTTTTTGGACTCACCGTATTTCAACAGGTCGTTACTGTAATCAATACCAAAATTCAGATAATAACGCGTGCGTTCATTACCTCCGGATACTTCACCGGTTACATCGGCATCGTAGTAGCTCTTTCTCAGGTAATCCGAACTATAAAAATCAATGTTCGGATACCGGTAAGGGTTGGTTCCCATAGAGGTGTTGTAAATATCCGATGCACTGTACCTTGGAGCTAATCCGTCATTACGGGCGGCTTCGTTGTAAAGGGTCATGTAACAGTCCGAATCCAGGTATTTGGGATAAGCCTTGGGCACATTAATACCTGCATTGGCGCGCACATCAATGCGCATCGGTTCGTTTTTACCTCGTTTGGTAGTAATCAGGATAACACCTTTTGCTGCACGGCTACCGTAAAGTACCACAGCTGCAGCATCTTTCAATACCGAGATATTCTCTATTTCGGAAGCGCGTACATGGCTTGTACTGCGAGGTATACCGTCTATCAAAATTAGTGCTCCCTGCCCCCAGATGTTGCCGGTGTATCCACCTATCATATCCAGACCTACCAAGCTATTGGAGCTATTTACCTTTTTGGTCAATTCGGACGTGTTGACCGTAGAAATGGCATGTGTCAAATCTTCCTGGGCAACTGTGCCGAAAGCCACATTCACCAGGCTATCCTTGTTTTCTTCTTGCGCCTGGATGTTCCCTGCCTGAAACAGAGACATGGCGAAAACAGTACAGCCAATATATATAAACTTTCTATTCATTTTTTACGTCATTAATTAGTTAATACGTCAAGATTTACCATCCGGGATTCTGATAGAATGCGTCATACATGCTAACATCCTTTTTGGGAAGCGGATACCAATAATGTCTGTCGGTATATTTACGCTCCACCAATGGGATTTCGCGCAGGTTTATGATAGCGTTTTCTTCCGGTGCATCATAATTGTAATCATTAGGATCGGCGCGGTCGAACTCAATCTTGGTCTTCACCGTATAAGGATGTTGGGTGAGAAGCATCCAGCGGCGAAGATCCGTAAAACGGAAGCCTTCGAAAGATAGTTCCACAGCACGTTCGCGGCGCACTTCACTCAGGAAGTCTGCGGTGTTGCCCAAGAATTTGTCGAGTACGGGGGCTACGCCGGCGCGATCGCGAATCTTGTTCAATGCCTCTTCGGCGGTAAGTGAATAGGTGGTGGCTTTGCCCTTCGGTCCGTTGTATCCTACAGCCGTAGCTTCGGAGTACATCAGATACACATCTGCCAGACGCATAAGGCTGAGGATCAAAATATTGTTTTCTTTATAACCGTCAAACGTGTTCATCAATTGCGGACAAAGCTTACTGTTCATATAACCCGTGAAGCAGCCTTTCAGATCGTTGACTTCTTCACTTTCCCGGCCTCCGGTGAACAGTTCTGATGTGCCGCCTGCACCACCGGTACTTCTCCATTTCACACCGTCAAACATGATGGTCTTGTAGAAACGCGGGTCACGGTTCTTCCAGGGATGCGTGGGATCATAGCCCGATTCGGCGTCAGCCTCTGTCATGTTATTGATCGGATAACCGTTCTGCATACCGTAGTAGTTCACGTAGTTGGCGGTGGGATAAGCCTTGATACCGGAAGCTTCGATGGATTGCGGGCGGAAATCGTTGACCATGTTCCAGCGCCAACGTCCGGCATAATCCTTGATGTTCTCCATGAAGATGGATTCTCTTACTCCGTTCAGCTTGCCGCTTGAGTTGTGTAACAGGAAGATGTCGTTGTACTCGGAGAAGTCGGCCAACTCATAACGATTGGTTGACTCGATGAGGACAAGCGCTTGCCCGAGGGCATCGGCACCTCGTTTACACAATTCCACATTGTATTCTCTGGCGCCTCCGGAAGCCCAGTTCATTAACGGACTACCTGCCCAAAGCAAGGTCTTGCCTTTGTAGGCTATAGCCATGATGCGGTTGATACGCATATTGTTCTTACCCAGCGTAGCTTTTCCGACGGCTGTTGCATCCCAGTCTACAGGGAGCAAGCCTTCCGCATGTTCAAAATCGGCTACGCATCTTTCCGCACACTCTTGCCAACTGAGGCGACCCAATGTCGGAGACATGTCCGTAGGTAACACTTCATCAATATATGGCATGCCGCCCCACCATTCCATCAGCATGAAGTGGTACCATGCACGGAAGAAGTAAAGTTGACCTTCTATCAGGTTGCGTTCTTCTTCGGTAGCGCTTACCAGATTTCCGAGGTTGGCAATACCGATGTTGGCTTTACGGATAGCATACCAGGCGTTGGCCCATAAGTGACCTTTGTCCATTCGGCTGTCTGTACCTGCTCCGCCTTGATTATTCGGGTAACCATAGTAAGCAGTTGTCCAAGCCCAAAAGTCTCCGTTGTCCACGCTACGAGCCTGCATACGCAGTTCCTGTGGTTCCCAAAATTCATCTTCGCCGTAATTGAAACAGGTATGTCCTGCATCTTTATTATTTGAAATCGCCGGGATGCTGTTATATAACTCCTCGGTGAAGCCTTGGAAATTTTTAAAGTTCTTGTAGGGGTCATTCTCTGAGTAATCAGTCTCAGGGGCTTTATTCAGATAGTCGGTACACGAGGTCATCCCTATCATGCCTGTCACTGTAATGACCGACATTACAAATAGTTTGTTGATATATTTATTCGTAATCATATCTTCGTTATTATAAAGTTATGTCAATACCAATGTTAAAACGGCGTACCATAGGATAAGCACCGTCCGAAGAGCTTGGGCCGTAGTTGGACTCACGGTCATCGGGCATGTCGGTCCACATGTAGAGATTGTCACCGTTCAGGTAGAGGCGACAGGCATTAACACCCATTTTCTTCAACCAGTTGTTCTTGAATGTATAAGATACTTCGACATTCTTCAGACGAAGGTAGGCACCGTCATACCAGTAACGGGTACCGGCAGCGGCTGCATCTACGGCAGTTCCCCAGCGTGGAGTAGGTAAGGTGGCTGTTCCTCCCGGTGTCCAGTATTCGCCTTCTGCATAAGCAATGTGGGCAGTGGAACGGAATGTCGGGAAGTTGACTTCACGGGTTACATTGGTTACGCCATAGAACTGGGCGAAGCAACTGAATCCTTTCCATTCAAAACCGAGGGAAGCGTTATAGGTATTCTGCGGCGTAGTGGCATACTGATAGGGAGCACGGTCGTCATTGTCTACTATACCGTCGCCGTTGAAGTCAATGATATTGTAATCACCCGGCAATTTCATGTCATTTCCGGTTGTCCAGGTACTGCTACCAAGAACGTCGTCCCAGGTAGCCAGGTTACCATGGTCAATGTATGCATAAACTTGATTGATGGAATGTCCGACTCCTTTCTGATAAGCAGGCAGCAGAGGAGGGTCATCTCTGAAGCGGATTTCATTGATGGCATGGGTCATGCTGGCATTCATCCAGGCGCGCATACCATTTTTGAATACGTGGTTCAAACGCAATTCCAATTCGTAGCCATGACTGTTTACTTTACCCAGATTGGCACGGGGAGCCGTTGCACCGAAATAGGAAGGGATGGCACGGTTGCCGCCGGCAACCAAAATATCTGTACGGGTATCGTTGAATACGTCTACCGAACCTGCTATCAGCCCATCGAAGAAAGCGTAATCCAAACCTATATTGCGTTTCTCCACCGTTTCCCAAGAAAGGTTGGGATTGCCCAATGCCGAAATTCTCCAGAAAGTATAGGGAGAGTTATCCGGATTGATGCTGCCCATAACGGCATTACCACTGTAGCTATACTGGTCACTGTATAAGAAACGGTTACGCATGTTAAATCTCTCCCAGTGAGCAACCACAGCATCGTCACCTACCCTTCCCCAGGAAGCACGAAGTTTCAACATGTCGACAAATTCCAACTTCTTCATGAACGCCTCTTCACTGAGCATCCAGCCTAATGAGAGAGAGGGGAAGAAAGCGAAACGATAATCGGGACCGAATTTCTCGGAACCGTTATAAGCGCCGTTGACTTCCAGGAAATAGCGTGTGGCATAGTTATAGGTAAGACGGAACACCCAGTCTTCCCGGTAGATTGGAAATACACTTCCCTGTGCCTCTTTTAACCGGCTGAATAGACCGAGAGCGGTAACTTCGTGTTTGCCGAAGGTACGGGCATAATCAAACTGTAAGGAATAGTAAAGCTTACGGTAAGTGGCATTGATATCTGCATTACCATTCTGCTGTAGCCAATAGACTGGGTTAATTACCTTGTCGAGTCCGGTACCTGTATCCGGATCGTATCTGTATTTATATTCGCCCGTATCCGGATCCACCCATAAGCGTTGTGCATCGTTGTACTGATCGATGAGACCACGTTTGTTCTCTACGAAAGTGTAGTCCATAGAGACATTCGCCTTGAATCTCAGTCCCTGAGTCAGCATGGACAGATCTTGCTCCAGGATGAAGTCAGTGGTCATCTTGGTGGTGGTACGTTTTTCCTTACCGCCCGTAGCAAAAAGGTAAACAGAGTTGGGAACATCGGCATCTCGTGGAGCATACCAACCCCACATGCCGTTGGAATAAACAGGGCGCATGGCATCGGGAGCAGATTTATAGGCCGAGTTCCAGGCGCCGGTGTCGGTATCACGCATATCCCAAGGTAATTGGCGCTGTGCGTTCGACCCAAACAGATTACTGGAGAATTTGGTAGTCTTGCTCAAATTGAAGTCCAGGTTACTGCGCACGTTAATGCGGTTATAGCCGAAACCGGAGTTGTAACCGCGTCCGTTCTGGAAACTCTTGAACAAGTCACCTTCACTTACGAAATCCACAGCCGCGAAGTAGTTCACAAGTTTGGTACCGCCCGATACGTTCACGCTCGTGTTATAGGACATGGCAGCTTTTTTGAAAAGCTCATCCTCCCAGTTCACATTGGGATAGCGGTCCCACTCGGTAGTATTGGCAGGATAACGATATTTGTTGATGATGTCTGCCGGTGTATAGTTGGCCCATCCGTTAGGATTGAGAGCGGCTTCACGTTCAATGGAGTTGTTCATCAGGTAGAACGTGTCATAGGCGTCGTACTTTTCAGGGAGTTTAGATACAACTTTGGCAGTTACGTTAGCCTTGATTTGCACGTTGGCCCTTCCTTCTTTACCACGTTTGGTAGTAATAAGGATTACACCGTTAGCACCTTTCACACCATAAACGGCAGTAGCCGAAGCATCTTTCAATACAGAGATATTCTCTACGGAAGAAATATCCACTGAATTCATTTCGCGCTCAATACCGTCTACTAATATCAAGGGTGCGCTATTGTTCCATGAACTCTGCGTACGAATGATGATCTGAGGGTCTTCGGCACCCGGCATACCGGTAGAACTGGTGGTGATTACACCCGGCAAAGTACCGGTCAGTGCAGCACCCAGACTGCTTACACCACCTGCACGCTCCAGGGTCTTTCCGCTGGTTTGTGTGATAGAGCCTACCACTGAGGCTTTCTTTTGTTGTCCGTAACCAACGACAACCACTTCTTCCAATAACTGTGTGTCGTCTTTTAAGATTACTCTGATAGCCCCCTTCGATGAAGCCCTTATTTCCTGTGGCTCCATACCTACATACGAAACGACAATGACAGACCTTTCATTGGGCACGGTCAACGTGAAATTACCGTCGATATCTGTGATCGTACCTATTGAATTATTACCTTTTACAACTACCGAGGCTCCAATAATAGTCTCGCCATTGTCGTCTACGACTGTCCCTCTCACTGTAATTCCTTGTTGTGCTGAAGCTGTCAGGCAGCTGAAAAGCATCAAAAGAAACAGGTAGGGAATCTTTTTAATTTTCTTTTTTACATTTTCCATTACCATTAGTTTAAGATAGTTAATAACTATAGTTTTCTCTGATTGTTATAAAAATAACGATTAGCTGTTGTCATACATGTTTTCCATAATTCTACTGTTTTTTTATTTAATTAAATGAATGATTAGAGAATTGTTATTATTCTCAAGAAGCAAATGTAGGAAGTACGGCATAAATAAGCGATATGTTTCTATTGCAGAAAGATTAACTGATGTTGCATGTTGTGTTGTGGGTGTAACATAGACCTTAACTGATGTAACACAGTAGCCTTTAGGAGGGTTAGAACATGACACCTGAGGCTAAATCTTCTGATTGCAGGATTTACATAGCTGCAAGAGAAAAGATTGCCTCAGGCATTGATAATGGACTTTTTCTGTTTTTCTGTTTATCCTGCGGGATGATTCAACTACTGCTAAGTAAAGTCATCCGGTATTTATGCAGGGAAACATCCGGTTCAGATACCGGATGTTTCGGGTGAGCCATGTCAATTTGTTTTGTCTTGTTCTGCGTGCTGCTCCATGTATTCGCTTGGAGATACACCATACATTTCGCGGAATGCCGTAGCGAAGTAAGTGGGATGCATAAATCCGGTTAATGTAGCCACTTCGGTTATGCTGTGCCGCTTTTCTGCCAACAGGGAGGCGGCTTGTCTCAGGCGTATGTTACGGATGAGGTGCTGTGTGGTCTGATTGGTCAGTTCTTTGAGTTTGCGGTGTAAGTGGACACGGCTGATGCCGACTTCCGAACTAATCATCTCTACCGTCAACTCCGGGTTGCTCAGGTTGTCGTTGATAACACGCATGACACGTTCCATGAGCCGGTCATCGGGAGATTTTACTTCAAAGGCCGATAGCTGTTCTTCCCGGTTCTGGCGACCACTGAAGGCATTGCGTAGTTCATCCCGCCTGCGAATCAGGCTGAGGGCGGTTTTCCTCAATAGTTCGATGCTGAATGGTTTCGTCAGGTAAGCGTCGGCGCCTGTTTCCAGTCCTTCCAGATTATCTTCTTCGCGTGTACGGGCGGTGAGCAGGATAATGGGCAGGTCGTTGATGTTAACATTCTGGCGTATCTTGCGGCATAGTGCCAGGCCGTCCATCTCAGGCATCATCACATCACTGATTATGAGATGGGGAGGATGTTCTAATATGATTGCCAATGCCTCTTTGCCATTGCTGCATTCGGTCATATAAAAGTCGTTGCGCAATTCATGGCAGATGTAACGGCGAATTTCTTCATCATCTTCTACCACAAGGACATGGCGGCGGACGCGGACACGTACTTTCTTATCCGGCTCCTCATCGTCATTATATGGAATAGTCTGCGTATGGTTTGTTTGGAGTTCTGCGGCGTTGGCGATTGCCGTATCCTTTTCGAGTTCTTCCTCTTTCAGGTGAGCATGTCCCAACGGCAGCCGTATCACAAAGCGGGAACCCGGTTGACCATTTTCGTTATCTTCTACGCGGATGCTTCCGTGATGCAGTTCCACCAAGGAACGTGTCAGGTGAAGTCCGATACCGGTTCCGATGTTTGAATTGTTCGAACTGTTTCGTATCTGGTAGAAGCGTTCGAATATATGTTCGCGTTCAACAGCAGCGATGCCGATGCCGTTGTCTGCTACTGTCAGTTCAACATAGTGGCGTAGAGGGGCATTCTTTTGCAGGGTATTATCTTTACCCGTGCTGATGCTGAATTCTATCTGCCCACTTTCCGGGGTAAACTTGCAGGCATTGGATAGCAGATTGAGTATGATCTTATCGAAGTTCTTGACGTCTATCCATAAATCTATTTCAGGGTCGGAGGCCTGGAAGTTCAGTTGAAGCTTCTTGGCTTTTATCTGTTGATCGAAAGTTGCTATGATATCTTGGGTAAAGCTCACTATTTCCGTTTTCCTGAAAGTGAGAGACATTTGGCCTTTGTCTATCTTCCGGATATCCATCAGCTGGTTGACCAGTTGCAGGATGCGTTCTGCATTTCGTTGTATGGTGGCATAGAGCTTTCTGCATTCTGTATCTTTGTCTTTGGCCATCAGTTGTTGCAGAGGGCTGATGATGAGGGACATCGGTGTCCGTATCTCATGCGAAATATTGATGAAGAACTGTAGTTTGGCTTCGTTTATCTGTTCGGCATGAATGTGTTGCAGCATCTGCTGACGTATCCGGTAGCGGTGGCGTATCTGCAGAATGATAATGCCGATTACTGTCAACACTAATATTGTGTATATTAACTTAGCCCAGCCTGATGCCCACCATGCGGGGTCTATCTGAATGGTAATCTCTTTTTCCTCCGAGTAGACTGTGTAGTTTTTGGCTTTCATCCTGAAGCGATAGGTTCCCGGTGACAGGTTGCTGAACGAAACCCTATTGACACCCGGCGCCAATGCAGCCCAGGCAGAACCGTTCATGGAGTATAGATAGGTGATGCGTTCCGGATTATAGAATTCCATGGACGAGAACTCTATACTGAATGAATTGTCCTTATAAGATAGGTGAAACCTGTTTGCTTCCTGCAAACTGGTATCGATGATTGTGTATTTACCGGATTTTGTACCTTTATTAATAGCTTTGTTATGGACATAGAAATCGGCAATTCTCACCTCGGGCTTTTTAACTTCCATGGCTATCTCCGAAGGCTGGAAGTAAGTGATGCCATTGATACCACCAAAGATGAGGTGTCCATGTTCATCGGTATAGGCGGCGTTCTTACTGAATTCGTTTCCCTGCAATCCGTTTCCGGCGTAGTAATTGATGAAACTGTTTGTCTGCAGGTTCAGGTTCGAGATACCATAGTTGGTACTGATCCATAGTCCGTTTTCAGAGTCGCCTTGTATGGCGCAAATCGTATTGTTGGGCAGTCCGTCGTGGGTGGTATACATTTTGGATGTGCCGGTTTCTCCGTCAATATGGAGGAGTCCCTTGGTGGTTCCTGCCCAGATATCTCCCTTCTCATCTTCGAAAAGTGTTAGAATAATGGAACCAGAGAATAATCTGTTTTGTCCGTAAGTTGAAATAAAACTCATGGTCTGTGTGTCCAGACAACCCAGTCCGTCGTATGTCCCGATGTATAGTTTATGGTTTCGGGTATAGAGCAATGAGGATATCCAGCCATTATGGAGCATATTGTGGTTTTGTCGGTATTCTCTACCACTTTCAAAAGACCCGCATCTGTTTATTTTCCCTGTTTTCAGGTTCAGGTAGAAGAGACCTCCACCCATGGAGGCTATCCATAGGCGTTCTCCGTCTTTATCGGAAGTCAGGTATGAGATGTTTTTGACATCATTCTGGTTCCGATCCTGTAGTTTGTAATAGCGGCATGTTCCGGTTTGCGGGTCCATTTCGGCTAAGCCTTCCAGTGGGGATGCCAGCCATATACGTCCGTCTGGTGTTTGATGAATACTGATAATAGTGGAGGGGACGGATTTTCCGTCGTCCTTGTGAACGAAATGTACTGTCGGTCTGTTTTCTTTTTTTAATCCGTAGATGCCGTCATTGGCAGTTCCGAGCCATAATGTTCCTTCGTTGTCTTTACAAATAGATCTGATACTGTTTGAACCAATCTGATTAGTTGTCAATGACTTGTGCCCCATGTATTTGAATTGGTTGCTTTTGGCGGGAAGTAACATGACTCCCTTCGTATTGATACCTAACCATAAATTGTTTGCTTTGTCCTTCATGATGGCGTATACATCTGCCTTATTGAAGTCGAAGGTCGTGAAGCTGAATTCGCTTTCTTTGATTTGCTGTGTATGGGTATCATATACTTTGATACCATCACCTATGGTTCCTATGTATATTTTTCCTTGTCCGGTGGCGTACAGGGTATTGATGGGAAGATAAGGATACATGGGACAGGGGATAGGTTTGAACGTATCTTCGTACGGGTCGTAAATGAACATTCCTTTGCTTATGCTACTGGCATAAATGCGTCCTTTTTCATCTTCGCATATATTGGTGACGATGTTCCAGCTATTCTCCTTGCCGGTGAAGTAGTGGCGCGAATTGCCTGAGGCATCGATGCGATATACTCCTTTTCCTTCTGTTGAAATCCAAAGGTTCTGGTCGCGGTCTTCAAATATGTATTTGATGAAAAAGTGGGGTACGAGTTGTATATCTGTGATGACAGGTTCTGTTCCGTCGAAATGCAATGAGAAGATGCCGTGTCCGGCTGTGCCTATTAGCAAGTTTCCATTTTTTCGTTCCACTATCATGGAGATATGTGCTTTCATGTTTATTCCGGCTGCGGATATAATCGGTATTTCTTTAAAGATTTCAGTTGCCGGATCGTATACTTGTAATCCACGTTGCGTACCTATCAGAAAGTGTCCTTTGCTGTCTTCGAAAATATCCCGTACATTATTGTCTATCAAGGAACTGTCATTGTCTTCTTCATGTTTATACACACTGAATTTAGCTCCGTCGTAACGGTTCAGTCCGTCTTCGGTAGCTATCCATATAACTCCGTTTTTAGCTTGGTATATCTGAGTAATGTTACTGTTTGATAATTCACGGTCTACTGTGAATAATTTCTCAGACTGTGCATATCCGCTTATTGCAAAGAAGAGAGATAAGAAAGGCAATAGTGTTTTCATGACTCTATTATTAAGCTATAAGATTCTATGCAAAAATAGCCTAAAAAGTAATATTTACCTAAGAAAGCCTAAAGAAAAACTTCTTTTTTATGGAACATCAAACTAAATAATGACCCGGATCACCTCAGCGGGGTGTATTTTCTGCGGACAAACATCCGAAGGCTCGATAAACGAACCACCTGGGAGTATTATAACCTGATTCGTGAAATTGAATGTACCAATCGACAATTAAAGAGTGATTTAAACCTGCGCCCGATTTATCACAGAAAAGACGAACGAGCGGACGCTCACATTTTCTTTGGCCTGCTTGCCTATTGGATCGTCAACACCATCCGTCACCAACTCAAACAAAAAGGCGAGAAATCTGTAGTACACAGCCACTGCCTTGAGAGGCGACTGAACCACGTACAGCCAAGAATTTCTGCTTATAGAGTTAAAGTTGGGTTAATATCCTCAGTAAAGGTCGTTGCCTGTCGTGGCAACGGCCTTTCATTTATACGGAAGGGCAATCGTGATTCATAAAAATAGAAACCTGTGCCACCTATTCTTCATTGAAATTTCCTATCTTTGCGCATGTCGTCTATAAACGCCGCAATTATGAGTAAACTTTATCCTATCGGTATCCAGAATTTCGAGAAACTCCGCAAAAGAGGTTTTTTCTATGTGGATAAAACTGCCTTGATCTATAAATTGGTAGAAACGGGCAGCTATTATTTCCTCAGTCGCCCTCGCCGCTTCGGCAAGAGCCTGCTTATTTCTACACTCGAGGCTTACTTCCAGGGAAAGAAAGAACTCTTTGAAGGGCTGGCAATGGAGCAACTGGAGAAGGACTGGACGAAATATCCAATACTTCATCTGGATCTTAACGCCCGTAAATATGACAGCGCAGAGGCATTATTGCAAGAACTGAATAAACATTTGGAAAAGTGGGAACAGGAATACGGTTCTCCTTATTCAGACCGTGCGCCGAAGGAACGCTTTTACCACGTTATTCAAAAGGCATTTGAGAAAACCGGGCAGCAGGTAGTGATTCTTGTGGATGAATATGACAAACCGATGTTGCAGGCTATCGGTAATGATGCCCTGCAAAAGGAGTACCGGGATACATTGAAAGCATTCTATGGTGTAATGAAGTCGATGGATGATTACATCAGATTTGCCTTACTGACAGGCGTTACCAAGTTCGGCAAGGTGAGTGTGTTCAGCGACCTGAACAACCTGATGGATATTTCGATGGATAAGCGCTATGTGGAACTTTGTGGCATCACAGAGCAGGAAATTCATGATAACCTGGAAGAAGAACTACATACGTTGGCAGACAGTCAGGATATGACCTACGAGAAAATCTGCTCCGAGCTGAAAGAATGCTACGATGGCTATCATTTTGCAGCAAACTCTATCGGGATGTATAATCCCTTTAGCTTACTCAATACATTTGCTAAACTGGAATTCGGAAGTTACTGGTTCGAGACCGGTACGCCTACCTATCTGGTTGAATTACTGAAAAAGCATCGTTACAACCTTGAGCGGATAACACATGAGAAAACGAGCGCCGATGTGCTGAACAGCATTGATTCTACCTCGACTAATCCGATTCCTGTAATTTATCAGAGCGGATATCTTACTATAAAAGGGTATGATGAACGTTTTGGTACATACACTTTGGGCTTCCCCAACCGTGAAGTGGAAGAAGGCTTCGTTAAATTCCTGCTTCCTTTCTATGCCAATACTGATGCTGTGGAATCTCCTTTCGAGATTCAGAAATTTGTCAATGAAGTAGAGTCGGGCGACTGTGACGCCTTCTTCCGCCGCCTGCAAAGCTTCTTTGCTGATACCCCTTACGAACTGATTCGTGACTTGGAACTGCACTATCAAAACGTTCTGTTTATTGTCTTTAAGTTGGTAGGCTTCTACGTGAAAGCGGAATACCACGCAAGCGACGGGCGCATAGACCTGGTACTTCAAACAGACCAATTTATCTACGTTATGGAGTTTAAGCTGGATGGCACTGCGGAAGAGGCTCTGCAACAGATAGAAGAAAAGCAGTATGCCCGCCCGTTTGAACACGATTCCCGCAAGCTGTTTAAGATAGGTGTGAACTTCTCCGCCACGACTCGGAACATAGAGAAGTGGGTGATATCATAGCCGATTATCAAATTGACAAATTGTATTTTTAATCCGCTGAGAATGCGATATTTCAGCATTGTGGCTTGTTTGCTTGGAAATACGCAAGCGAGAAAAGTGAAATGCCTCTTAGAAACCCCTTCATAAGAGAGAAGTGCACCATGAATCGTCAACTACTGCTGGGTAGTTTATCAACTTAAAGGTAATTCTGTTGCCCGTTATAAGGTTCGTGAGGCTATAATCTGTCCCACGAGATGAATTTTGCAGTTTTATGAGACGGATTTCACAGTCCAAAGAAGAGAGATAAGAAAGGCAATAGTGTTTTCATGACCCTGTTATTAAGCTATAAGATTCTATGCAAAAATAGCCGAAAAAGTAATATTTACCTAAGAATACCTAAAGAAAAACTTCTTTAAGCATCAACTTGCGGCTTTTATAGAAATAATCCGGTTCCCTTCTCTATTTTCCGCACAGGTAAACTTTTGCATTGAATCATCAATAAAGCAAGTAACAGGCTCAAAAAAACAGTTTTCTTCATAACTTTTATATTTAACCGGAACAATTCCGGAAACGGGATGCCAGTTATAAGTTTCCACTTTTGAAGAAGACAATCAAGAACTAATACTTTTTTTGATTACTTATAACGTACATAAACTTCCTTATAACTTGATTTATAAAGTAGGATAGTGCTATAGTCCGTAATATCAATCAAGCTGTCATTTCTGATAAGATACTGCTGTGGAATGGATGAAATGGTTGGTTCTTCCGGAATATACATATACAATTCATTATTTTTTCCGGAATATTCATACTTAGCCAAGAAAAACAATGTATCATTACTGATATTCCATTGTCCAATAGTGCTTAGACGAATACCAGGAGCATATATTTCATACACCTTCGGTTGTGTCCTCAAAAATATATATGTAGGTAAAAAAATCCCCCCTCCCTCGCTTTTATAGACAGCTACATAAGGAGAAAGTGTCATTTTTTTAGTATTACAAGATAATAGTAATACACATGCGAAAATAGTAACTAAATTTTTCATGGTGTTATTTGCATTCTATTTGTTTTTGAAGTTTGGAAATTTTCTTATCGGATAAACCACCTGCTGCAAGTTTGGCTTGTTTTTCTGCCACCTCTTTTGCATTTCTTTTTTTCCTTTCTAAGATGTCATTAACTAATCTCAGAAGGATTTTCCACGAAGAATCTGTAAATTCCATACCTGTCGGATCTATATACCTGAGAGGGTTATTTGTACAATATGCATACGGAGACAACCATGGATATTTTTCCATTAACGGGTCAGGCGTCGTAAACCCCGGAACCACCGGATCCTGCATTCTCGCTGAAAAATCGTACAAATTCAGCCTCTTCTGTGTATCCAGTTCCTTTCCTCCGAACTTGTACGGCTGCGAGGAAGTCTGCGTACCTTCGGTGAATGACATTCCATAAGGGTAGTAGTGGTTACTTTGCACAATCGTTCCGCTCCCATTGGCAACCACCCGGTTGTTACCCAAATGGTCGGTCAGGTAGAAGTAGTACGTTCCATTGGTGGCGGTGCTCCCAGGCTCATAGTAGCCGCCCTCGATGAGGATGCGCTTCAACGCATTGTTTTCATAAATCATGTTCCCACAATAATCCGTCTTTTTTCCGCTGATATTTGTAGTTGTTTTCCGTCCGTCGACGGCGTACACGTAGGTGTTTGTTGCCGAACCGGAGGTATTGGATATGGACAGTGAACGGGGCAGGTTGAGCAGATTATACGAGATGGCGCTTATCCCCTTGTTCAAATCTTTGGTCATGTTGCCGTTGGCGTCGTATTCGTACTCCTTGGCGGTATTGGAGCCGTTCTTGAAATCCATTGAGGCGGACATGCTGACGTTGGCTCCGGTGTCTTCCACCTTTATGAGCTGGTTGCCGGAGTATGTCATTGTCAGGTTGTCGATAATGCCGTAGGTTGAGGTACCGGTATTGCCGCGGCGCGCCAGGCTTGTCATGTTGCCGTGCTTGTCGTAGGTGTACGAGGTGTTGAAATAATCCCTTGCGCTTCCGTTCTCCATATAGCTTGCCGCCGTCAGTCGTGACAGGTTATCATAGGTGAACTTGTACCCCCGCGTCTTGTTTGTTGACGTCCCGGTGATTTTCTCTCCGGATACGCTCCAGCTCATGGCGGAGATGTTGCCGTTGTACTGCGGCGTGCTTCCGCCGTAGGTGTCATTGTAATACAGCGTCTGGTTGAACAGCGTGCCGGTAATGGACTTCGTCCACGAGCGCACGTTGTACCCGTACGTTGTATTCAGGTTGGCATTGTTATTCTTCCGGTTG
>QMCD01000356.1_pt2 | contig 34468 bp, 36 predicted proteins | sample 1821841 | NCBI WGS metagenome assembly QMCD01 (sample SAMN01991225, study PRJNA193472) | Termite gut metagenome, whole genome shotgun sequencing project. | isolation source: worker | host: Macrotermes natalensis
AACAATGAACAATGAACAATGAACAATGAACAATGAACAATGAACAATGAACAATGAACAATGAACAATGAACAATGAACAATGAACAAGACAATCAATCACAGTATAATAACCATTTTTTGGTGATATTATAGCAAACATTTTATTCTAATGGAGGAAACAAAAATGGCAGTAAAAATCAGACTTCGCAGGATGGGCGCAAAGAAAGCACCTTTCTACCGCATAGTTGTGGCGGATTCCCGCTCACCGAGAGACGGTCGCTTCATCGAGGAAATCGGCTATTACAACCCGATGGAAGAGCCGAGCGTAGTGAAGGTAGACCCCGAAAAGGCGAGAAAGTGGATAGGAAACGGCGCGCAGCCCACGGATACCGTTAAGGCTCTTTTCAAAAAACACGGCGTCATCGACTAATCCGTCGCAAATGCAAGGTAAATAATGCGGAAAGCCGCATTCAACATTATACAAGAAAGGAGCATAAACATGGAACAGCTGCTTAGTTCAATCGCGAAAGGGCTGGTTGAAGACCCTGATTCGGTTGTTGTAACAAGCGAAGAGGGTGAGGAGGGCGTCATCGTTTTTCACCTGCATGTCGCAGAGCCGGATATGGGCAGAGTAATCGGCAAGCAGGGCAGAATCGCGAAGGCAATCAGAGTAGTCATGAGAGCCGCCGCCACGAGAAACAATCAGAAGGTTATGGTCGAAATAGACTGATTAAAAAGGGGCGCAAGCCCTTTTTTAATTGAGAGGTGAACTATGCCGCATAAACAATATCTGGAAACGGGTAAAATCGTCGGCACACACGGTATAAAAGGCGAAATGAAAGCCGAGGTGTGGAGCGATTCCCCGGAGACGCTCAAAAACATCGCGCGCCTCTATTTTGACGAGGGCAAAACCGAGTTGAAGATGGCGAGCCGCCGCATACACAAAAAAATGCTGCTGCTCACGCTTGACGGCGTCGATTCTCCTGAAAAGGCCGACACACTCAGGGGGAAAATTCTCTACCTTAACAGAGCCGACATACACATGCCCGAGGGCAAGTTTTTCATTCAGGATATTCTCGGTCTAACCGTGAAAGACGGCGTCACCGGCAAAATCTACGGTACGCTGACCGATGTGATTCCCACCGGCGCCAATGACGTGTATGAGATAACCGGAGATGGGAAAAAGCACCTCTTTCCGGCGGTGGCTCACATGATTAAATCCACCGATATAAGCGCCGGAATCATGGAGGTTCTGCCGATTCCGGGCATATTTGATTCAGGAGAAGAAAAAGGAGAAAAAGATGAGGCTTGACATCATAACCCTCTTTCCCGAGATGTTCACCGCCACGCTTGACGAGAGCATACTCGCGCGTGCAAGGAAAAAAGGCTTGGTTCAGATTTGCACCCACCAGCTCAGGGATTTCGCTGAGCTTCCGCATAAAAAGGTGGACGATACCGTCTTCGGCGGCGGGCAGGGCATGCTTCTTATGGCAGAGCCGTTCGCGCGCTGTATCGACGCGGTTACAGAGCATACCTCGGCGGAGCCGCATGTCGTCTACATGTCTCCGAGGGGCAAGGTGCTGAATCAGGCAAAGGCGCGCGAGCTCGCAAGGCTTGATAATTTGGTTATCCTCTGCGGGCATTATGAGGGCATAGACGAGCGCCTTCTGGAAGAATATCAGGCGGAGGAAATCTCAATAGGAGATTACGTTCTCACGGGCGGCGAACTGCCCGCAATGATTCTCTCCGACGCCGTCTGCCGCATGATACCCGGCGTGCTTGCCGATGAGGAATCCTTTACCGACGAAAGTCATTTCAATGGCCTGCTGGAGTATCCCCAATACACGAAACCGGGCAGCTGGCGCGGCAGAGACGTGCCGGAGGTGCTTTTGAGCGGCCACCATGAAAATATCCGCAAATGGCAGCGCGAAAAGAGCCTTTCGCTCACGGCAAGCGTCCGCCCCGACATGATAAAGGCAATTGATAATTGACAATTGACAATTGACAATGGACAATTAAGGACAGGGATGGAAAAACTGGCAGGCATTGCCCAACGGGGGTGCTTTCCATGCCCGCCCAATCAAACATATAGTGTGTTGTCACTAAGCATACATTCTTTTCAACAACATAGGCAAATTAAACAAATGAACTGCACGCGCCATATGCTAACTTGTTCATCAATCCAAAAATCGCCGCAAATGATTGACGCAACCTTCTCTTGTGGTATACTTGATTGGTATCACCAAGCATTTCAAAGGAAGCCACAGTATCGGGCTTTCTTATTAAAATCGGGAGAGTGTATTATGTATTCACAGGAAGTTATGGTTAAGAATCAGGTTGGCCTTCACGCGCGTCCCGCGACGTTCTTCATTCAGAAGGCGAACGAATTCAAATCTTCAATCTGGGTTGAGAAGGAAGAGAGAAGAGTTAATGCCAAGAGCCTTCTCGGTGTGCTTTCGCTCGGTATAGTCGGTGGCGCGGTAATCCGCATCATTGCTGACGGCGCAGACGAGAACGAAGCCGTTGCAAGCCTCATTGAGCTTGTGGAATCCGGTTTCGCAGACTAACTTTTGAAGCAGACGGAACACTCAGGCTTGCCTGTGTGTTCTTTTTGTATTTACGCTGATTTATGGAGAATTCATATGCTTAAAAAAATCAACCTTAAAGAAGCAGCCGATTCAATAAACGATTTATACATCTATGAGAAAATAGGGCGGCTCAACGGTAATGTATTAAGCATCGTCAATGTTGAGAACCGCACGCTGGATTTTCACACGCATGAGCAATCAGATGAGCTTTTCTATGTGATTGAAGGCGGCTTTCAGCTTGAAACGGACGAAGGCTTGACGCGTGTAAATGCCGGCGAGCTTATTATAGTCCCGAAAGGGAAAAGGCATAGGCCGGTCGTGCGGGAACTCAGCAGGTTTCTGATGATTGAGCTGGAGGGCACGCTGAATAAGGAAAACAGCGGCGATAAGTACAATTGAGAATTGATAGTTGATAGTTAAGGGCAAAGGGCATAAAGGACACGAAGCACCACCGCAACTATTCACTCCCCACTTTCAACTGTATTTGAAGGAGGTTTCACATGCTTGACCCGCGAAAAAGCGAAGAGCAAATAAAAGAACTGCGGCAAAAGGCAATGAAACTGCCTCTGAGCCCCGGTGTATATGTCATGCGCGATAAGCAGAATGAAATCATTTATATCGGCAAGGCAAAGGCGCTGAAAAACCGCGTGAGCTCTTACTTCGGCTCGGATAAGAACCATGAGGAAAAGGTGCGCCGAATGGTCTCGAATGTTGACCATTTCGAGTATATCGTTACAGACAGCGAGTTTGAAGCTCTCATTTTGGAGAGCAGCCTTATAAAGCAAAATCAGCCTAAATATAATATTCTCCTCAAAGACGACAAGGGCTATTCATACATCAAGGTCACGAAAGAGGAGTGGCCGAAGGTCAGCGAAACGAAGACGATAGAGAACGACGGTGCGAAGTACCTCGGGCCGTTTCTGAGCTCGTGGTCGGTGCGTCAGACGATTGACTCCGCCCGCAAGATATTCCGCCTGCCGTCCTGTAACCGAGTTTTCCCGCGAGACTTCAAAAAAGGCAGACCCTGCCTCAATTATTACATAAAGCAATGCTCGGCGCCGTGCCGCGGAAGAATGAGTCATGATGAGTATATGGAGGCCTTCAACGAGGCAATGGACTTCATCAAGGGAGATTCCTCCAGCTCAGTGCGTGAGCTGACGAAAAAGATGGAAGCCGCCGCCGAACGCCTGGATTTCGAAACGGCCGCGCGAATCCGCGACAGAATCAATTCCATCAACCGCCTCAAGGAGAGGCAGAAGGTCGTCGCGAGCAAGGTGAAGGAGCAGGACGTCATCGCGCTTGCGCAGAGCAATAGATACACGGCGTTCGAGGTCTTTCGCTTTACGGGCGGCAAGCTCACCGACAGAGAGAGCTTCATCACCGAAGAGGCGGAGAGCGACAGCGAGAGCCGTTCAGGTTTCATCCGGCAGTATTACGCAATCCGCGACAGAATCCCACCGGTCATCATCACTGACGGCGAGGTTGCCGACCATGAGCTCGTTGAGCAAATGCTTGCGGAGAGGCGCGAAAAAACCATCAAAATCAATATCCCGCAAAAGGGTGAGCAGAAGCAGCTAGTGGAGATGTGCCGCAGCAACGCGGCTGAAAATCTCGCCACACATATGGGTAACACCGGCAGAGAGGCATCTGCGCTTGACGAGCTGAAGCGGCTTCTCGGCATGGAAAAATCCCCCGAATATATTGAAGCCTATGACATCTCCAACCTTGCGGGCGGCGAGAATGTCGCGGGAATGGTGGTTTTCGAGAACGGCCGCCCGCTGAAATCCGCCTACAGGAAATTCAAAATCAAAACCGTTGAAGGGCAAGACGACTACGGCTCAATGCGCGAGGTTATCACGCGCCGTTTCGCCGAATACAAGCTCAAGCAGGAGGACGGCACGGAAGAGCCGGCGGGCTTTGCTCGTCTGCCGGATTTGATTCTCCTAGACGGCGGCAAGGGGCATGTGGCGGCAATCAAGCCCATCATAGACGACCTCGGCCTCGACGTACCCGTTTTCGGCATGGTGAAGGACGATAAGCACCGCACGCGCGCCATTGCCGTTTCAGGCGGCGAGATTGCGATTAACTCCACCCGCAGCGCGTTCACGCTCATTTCTAAGATACAGGACGAGGTTCACCGTTTCGCCATTGGCTATCATCGCCAGCAGCGCAAGAAAAGCACGGTGCAGTCGACGCTCACATCAATCGAGGGCATAGGCGAGGCGCGCGCGCAAAAGCTCATGAAGCACTTCAAAACGATTAAAGCCGTCGGCGAAGCCACAGCGGAGGAACTCGCCGCAGCCCCGGGAATGAATAAGCCCGCCGCACAGAGGGTTTTCTCGTTTTTCCATGAGACCTGAAATGCCATGAGATTTTCTTGCAAATACTATCTGTGAGTAATTACTATGCAATGCTTGCTTATACTTGACTTTTCAGTATCATATTGATAATATTATCAATAATTGAAAGGAGGCGGTAAAATGGAGCAAAAGCTGATGGAATGTTTTACCCACCCGACTAAATGCAAATTGTTGCTTGAGCTCTATTCTCTCAGGCGAGCAACCGCAAAGGAGCTTGCAAAAGTATATGCTGATATTCCACAGGCCACATTATATCGCCATCTCAAACATATGACCGAGGATGGCGTGCTGAAAGTAGTAGAGGAAACGCAGGTTCGGGGCATGATAGAAAAGACCTATGCGCCCGCTTTTTCGCTGGAAGCAGATGAAGCGGATATGACAGGAGAAAATGCCGGCAGTGCTTATATGCAGCTGTTCATGCAGTATATACTCGGCTTTATCCGTCGATTTCAGGAATACACCGGAAAACAAAGTATTGATATAGCAAGGGATATGTCAGGCTTTTCACTTGCTCCCATTTATGCGACTGATGAAGAGCTCAGGCAGGCAATGGCGGCATGCTCGGAAATTATTCTGCCTCTTTATAAGAACAAATCAGGCTCAGGCAGAAAGCCCCGTACCCTGGGAATGATTATTTCGCCGCCGGAGATAATTGAATAATAATATGTCGCTCCCTGACTTTTCAATAAGCAGGGAGTTTTACTTGACTTTATATTACCAATATGATAATATAATCAAAACGATAAAATTGGTATGACGTGAGGGCGGCATGAAAAGTATTGCAAAAGCAAAGAGGAAGAGGGGGAAGAAGCCATTGATTATACTTGCGATTATTTTGGGCGTGATTATAACGCTGAACCTTATCAGCCTATTCATTAACCAGATGTTCTTTTCAAATGAACTTGACAGTATTGCTCCCTACGGAGAGCTGGTGGAAGTAAACGGTGAAAACATGCACATCTACTCAATGGGCGAGGGAGAGCATACTATTGTTTTGTTACCCGGATTTGCCAATCCGCTGCCAAGTGCTGATTTTGCTCCGCTGATGAGAGTGCTGGCAAAGGATTATACGGTTGTGAGCGTAGAGTATTTCGGTGTTGGCTTCAGTGACAAAACCAGCTCCCCTCGGACAAATGAAAACTACACAGAGGAAATACGTCGGGCATTATCGAAGGCAGGGTTCTCGGCACCCTATGTTTTGATGCCGCATTCAGGTTCGGGAATATATGCAGAATACTATGCAACCCAATACCCTGAAGAGGTCTCATCGATCATTATGATAGACACCACTTCCTCGGCCGAAACAAGCACTGATATACCAAAGTTTGTTTATAGCCTGGGTAAGGTGCAGCAGGCTATCGGTATTACCCGCCCTTTCACTTCCTTGGTGGTGACATCAACGCTTGGAATTAACGAAGAAAACGGATACACGAAAAAAGAAATCGACGACTATATTAAATTCATGAATAATTACTATAACGACACAATTGCTGACCAAATTGAGCGCCTCAATGAAAACATCGTGGAAGTGATGGATTTGGATTTTCCGCCGAGTATTCCCGTGCTTAAGCTTGTCTCATCCGAAACTGCGAAAGGGAAAGCAACAGGAGAAGAATACCAGAATGCACATATTAAAAGGCTGGGCGCAAAGGCTGAATGGAGAATAGTAGAAGGAAGTCACTACTCATATCACGGGCATGCCGATGAGATATACGAAGCAACGAACTCTTTCTTGCAAAAGAGAAATAGCTTTTCCGCCTTAATACAATAATTTGAAACTGCTTGCAGAAAGCTACTCTTGGTAAAAGAACGAGCTTACAGCAAGCAGTTGACATTTTTATGCGAAAATGGCATAATAGTGTACGCAATTACAATGTATACCTATGCCCATATGGTTTTGGCAAATAATTATCTTTTTTGGAGAACAGCAATGCGAATTATAACGGGGAGCATGAGAGGAAAAAAGCTTCGCGCTCTTGACGGCAGAGACGTCCGCCCTACGGCCGACAGAGTAAAGGAAGCGCTTTTCAATATCCTGCAGTTTCGCGTTGAGGGCAGAAGCTTTCTGGATTTATTCGCGGGCTCGGGGCAAATAGGGCTTGAGGCCTTGAGCAGAGGCGCGGCGTCGGCTGTGTTTGTGGATTCAAACAGGCGCTCGCTTTCAATCATTGAGGAAAACGTAGATGCAACGAAAATGCGCGACAGGGCAAAGATAATGCCCACCGATTTCGCTTCTTACCTTTCGCATACCGCAGACAGCTTCGATGTCGCCTTCCTTGACCCGCCCTTTGGGGCGAAACTGCTCGATAAAGCGCTTTTGCTGACGGCAGACGTGATGAATTTAGGCGGTATTATTATCTGCGAGCACCCCGAAGACGAAGACGTGCCGGAAGATGCGGGCGAATTCGTGAAGCGGAAGTCATATAAATACGGCAAAATCATGCTCACAAGCTATGAGCATAAATCCCTCGGCGAACAGGAGAAAGAATGAGAATAGCGGTCTGCCCGGGCAGCTTTGACCCGGTTACGATAGGACATCTGGATATAATCTCACGAGCGGCGAAAATCTTCGACAAGGTGATTGTCGCCATTGCGGTTAATCCGGAGAAGCATTTCAGCTTCAATGAAGACGAGCGGAAAGACCTTCTGCGCACTGTGGCGAAGCATGAAAATCTCAATATTGAGATAGACACGGTAGAAGGCCTGCTCGCCGATTATGCCAAGGAAAAGGGCGCCACCGCCATAATTAAAGGCCTGCGTGCGATGACCGACTTTGAGTATGAATTTCAGATGGCACTTACCAACAAAAAGCTGAATCCCGAGCTCGAGACCCTCTTTCTCGCCACAAGCGCAGAGAACATGTTTCTCAGCTCCAGCATGGTGAAGCAGGTGGCGGGTTTCGGCGGAGATATATCAAATTTTGTTCCCGAGTGTATCGCGGATAGAATAATTGAAAGGTTAAGCGGAGGTAAAAAATGAGTAACAACCCCACAATAAATCAGAGCAATATAGACGACCTCATTGATGAGATGTATGATGTCCTTGAAAAGGGCTGGCGTCTGCCTATGTCAAACGGCAAGGTGTTCGTTGACGGCGAGGAGATTCGCGCCATTCTTGACGACATCAAGGAGGAAGTTCCCGCCGAGGTTCAGCAGGCGAAGGCCATTGTCGCCGACAGAGCGCAGATAATCGCCGAGGCCAACCGTGAGGCCGAGACAATCGTCCGCCTTGCCGAGGAAAAGCAGCAGCAGCTTGTCAATCAAGACGAGGTGGTACGTCAGGCGCAGCTCAAAGCGAACGACCTCCTCAAGCAGGCTACGGTCAAGGCGCGCGAGATGAGCAAGGCCGCCAACGATTACGTTGACGACGTCATGCGCCGCACGGATGAATCACTCTCCGAAAACCTCGCCGAGCTCCGCAAAACCCGTCAGAGCATCAAGTCAAGCCAGAGATAAGGGCAATTGATAATTGACAATGGACAATTAAGGGCATAATTGGCGAAATGTCATTACCCTCTTTTGTAAAGAGGCGTTGCCCAGCGGGCGTTGCCCAACGGGGTGGCACGAGCAAAAGCGAGTGACGGGTGTTTTATTCCCGGAAGCGACCGTCTCGCTCGTGTGAAAGAACAGCATGAAGTTTTCAGCTGTGCCCCGCAAGTTAAAATCCACAAATCTAAATCAACATAATTGGCAAAAACTGACAGCACAAATAACGCTAGAATGCTCCCACCACTACATATAGTGGTGGGAATTTTTGTTCCCTCATCATATTTTCGAACGCATATTCGAGTGCCTGCACTGCGCAAATATATAGGAAAATTGCGGTTGATTTTATCGCCGTTTTCACATATAATTATGTCATTAGGTGGGGATAAGTGTCATGAAGTGTCAGAATATGGCAAATTCTTGATACAACATATGGTTTGCCACCTGAAATGGGGTTCGATACAGCAAAAAAAGCTAAAAGGAAGGCATGAAGTTATGTTGACAGGTGAATATCAACATAATATGGACGCGAAGGGCAGGGTGACTGTTCCTTCAAAGTTCCGTGAAGACCTGGGTGAGAAATTCTTCATCTGCAAGGGGCTTGACGGCTGCCTGTTTGTGCTTTCCAGTGAGCAGTGGGAGAGCTTCGTGGAGAAGCTCTCGGCGCTTCCGATGTCACAGGCCAAGGGAATTCAGAGATACTTCTTCTCCGGCGCCGAAGAGGTTGAGCCGGATAAGCAGGGCAGAATCCTTATCCCGCAGACACTGCGCGAACACGCCGGACTTGAGAAAGACGTCACGGTCATCGGCACGGCAGTGCGCGCGGAAATCTGGGATAGGCAGAGATGGAGCGAATACAACGGCTCGCAAACCGATGAAGGCATAGAAGAAATGATGACCCAGCTGGACTTCTGATATGGAATTCATGCATGAGCCCGTGCTTCTGAGCGAAGCCATCGAAGCCCTTGATATCAAGCCGGCAGGCATTTACATTGACGGCACAGTCGGCGGCGGAGGCCACTCCGAAGCGATTTTATCTCGGCTCACAACGGGAAAGCTTCTCTCGATAGACCAAGACCCGGACGCCCTCAAGGCCGCGAAAAACAGGCTTGGGAAGTATGAGCAATCAATCATCGCAGAAGGCAATTTCGCTGACATGAAGCGCATCGCCGCCGAAAACGGCATAACCGAAGCAGACGGCATTCTCCTTGACATCGGTGTTTCGTCTCATCAGCTTGACACAGCCGAACGCGGCTTCTCATATCACACCGACGCGCCGCTCGATATGCGCATGAGCCAATCCGGCAAAAGCGCCAAGGACTTAATCAACACCCTTTCGCACGGCGAGCTTGCAGATATAATCCGGCGCTTCGGCGAGGATAAGAACGCGGGCAGAATCGCATCGGGAATCATCACAGCGCGTGAGCGAGGACCGATTGAAACCACCGCCGAGCTGGCGGAGATAATCAAAGCCAGTGTACCCGCCGCAGTGAGGCGGGCAGATAAGCACCCCGCCAGAAAGACGTTCCAGGCCTTGCGCATAGCCACAAATTCAGAGCTTGACGCATTGAGTGCCGGCCTCGAAAGCGCACTGGATTTATTAAAGCCCGGCGGACGTTTGGCGGTAATCACCTTCCACTCGCTCGAAGACAGAATCGTCAAAAAGCAGATGGCAGAATGGGCTCAGGGCTGCACATGCCCGCCGGAATTCCCCGTATGTATCTGCGGCAGAGAGCCGAAGGTCAAGCTGCTGTATAAAAGAGGCATTTCACCGAGTGAAGATGAATTGAAGCGCAACCCGAGAGCCAGAAGCGCACGCCTAAGAGCAGTAAGTGCAATTGATAATTGACAATGGACAATGGACAATTAAGGGCACGAAGGTAGGCGTTGCCCAGCGGGTGTTGCCCAACGGGGAGCGACGACCCGGCACTCAGAACCTAGTTTACATAATACATTTTACGGCAGAATGGAGCAAAAGGCAATGGCAAATTACAGTGTGGCATATGATTTTTCGCTGTTTGAAGAGCGCGACGGAAACGCCGTGCGCGTTGCCGACCCCAGAAGCAATACGGGCGAAAGGCGCAGAGTTCGGGAAGTTCCCGAGCCGCGCGAGAACGTCGTCGAGCTGCCGAAGGAGAAGCTGCGCGAAAATCAGCGCGCAAAGGTAAAGCCGCTCGCGATGATAGTGAGAGTGACCACATTGCTCGTCATTCTCGCCTCGGTGCTTTCAATCGTCTATTCACAGGTTCAGCTCACGGAGCTGACAGATCAAATCAATATGAACGAAAAGGTGCTGGCAGAGCAAGAGGCGCTTGAGGTTCAGCTGACTATGCAGACAGCAGAAAAGGTGAACACGGCGGACGTCGAGGAGTATGCGAGAAAACAGCTCGGCATGAGCCAAATCAACGAGAGCCAGGTCGTTTATATGAACATGGCAAGCAGTGACCACGGTACGGTTCTGCAAGAGACGAAGGAGCTGAATTTCTTTGATAACATAATTGAAACAGTAAAATCATGGTTTGCATAAAAGCACAATATGTGCTATAATTCTAACTTATGAGATACCATTTCTTGTGAGAGCCTGAGATAATCTCAAGCTCTCTTTTCATTTATTCGCGATAGATTGGAGGTGCCATATGACGCCGCAGAAAACCATGTGGAGAAAAGCGCTCGTCGCAACGGCGATTTTGCTTTTCGTCGGCTTCGGCGCAATCATCATAAATCTCGTCAGATGGCAGCTCGTGCGCGGAGAAGAGCTCAAAAGCGTCGCGCTGGAGCAAAGCCTGCAATCCACCCAGCTCACGGCGATGAGAGGCACAATTTACGACGCCACAGGCAAGGTGCTGGCTCAAAGCGCCAGCGTCTGGACGGTCATTCTCGAGCCATACTCACTTCATAAAGACGGCACGAGAGCCACCGTCGCCAAGGGGCTGGCGGAAATCCTCGATATGGAAGAGGATTACATTTATGAGCGGGCTTCAAATAAAGATTCATATTATGCAGTGCTTAAAAGACGCGTGGAATCAAGCGTCCGTGATGAAATCGACGCGTTCATGAAGGATAATAAAATTCAGCGCGGCGTCTATATGATTGACGATTTCAAACGCTATTACCCCTACGGCAGTGTCGCCTCAACTATTCTCGGCTTCACTGGTGACGAAAACACAGGCCTTTACGGTCTTGAGGCGCAGTATGACAACGAGCTTCGCGGCACGGCGGGCAGACTCATCAATTCCAAGAACCCCATAGGCGGCGATATGCCGTTTCAATATGAACAGTTTATCGACGCACAGCACGGCTATAACCTGATTCTCACAATTGATGAAACCGTTCAGAGCGTCACCGAAAAAGCGCTTGAGCGCGGCATAGAACGCTATCGCGTCGAGAACGGCGCCGTGGGAATTCTCGTAGACGTGAAAACGGGCGCGATTATAGCAATGGCCTGCAAAGACGATTTCGACCCTAACGCCCCGTTCGATATATATGACGAAGAGGAGCAGGCACGCATCGACGCACTCCCCGAAGCCGAGCAGGACGAAGCATACACCGCCGCGTTGAATAACCAGTGGCGCAACAAGGCAATCAGTGACGTTTACTATCCCGGCTCGGTGTTCAAGATGGTTACCGGCTCAATGGGGCTTGAGGAGGGCATAGTCAACGAGAACACACCGTTTAACTGCACCGGCGCGTATATCTATTATAAAGACGAAGACCCGATTCACTGCTGGCTGCGAACAGGTCACGGCACACAAACCTTCGCTCAGGGGCTTCTGAACTCCTGCAACCCCTACTTCATGTATATAGGGCAGCAGCTCGGCGCACAGCGCTTCTTCAAATATTTCGAGGGCTTCGGCTTTGCCGAGAGGACCGGCATAGACCTCCCCGATGAATCTGCCAGCATCTACTACGACGCCGAAAGCCTCGGCCCGGCGGACATCGCAACACACTCAATGGGGCAGAACTTCGGCATCACGCCGATTCAAATGATTACGGGCATATGTGCCGTGGCAAACGGCGGCTACCTCATTCAGCCGCACATCGTGAACCGCATCGTTGACAGTGACGGCAATATAGTCAAGACGACAGACACCTCATTTAAGCGTCAGGTCATCTCGGAGGATACCTCGCAGAGAATCAGCAATATCCTGCAAATGAACACCGAAATCGGCGTCGGCACGGCCACCAAGGGCTATGTCGCGGGCTATAGAATCTGCGGCAAGACAGGCACCTCCGAAAAGGTGGATAAATATAATAACGAGCTCGCTGTGCTTGCCGAAGGCGAGGATAAGCCCGTCATGCAGTATATCGCCTCATACGGCGGATACGCGCCCGCGGAAGACCCGCAGTATGCTCTGCTCGTCTTCTTTGATGAGCCGCAGAAGGAAGAAAACGGCGGGCTCAATGGCGGAGACGCTGTGGCCGGGCCGATTTTCGCCGACATAATGGCAGAGGTTCTGCCTTATCTCGGCGTAAAGAGCCAGTATTCGGAAGAAGAATATGAAAATCTCGACGCCACCACGCCGTCCGTCATGGGCATGATGATAAAGGACGCGAAAATCGTGCTTGAGGAAGCCGGACTTTACTATGAAATAGTCGGTGTAACCGATAACGATAACGAGGTTGTGGCATTCCAGGTTCCATCGGTCGGAGATTTCATTCCCAATGACGGCAAGGTCGTGCTTTATACTCAGGGCGCGGAGAATGACGCAATGGGCGTTGTGCCGGATATAAGAGGATATTCCGTCGAGGAAGCCAGAAATGTGCTTGAGGAGGCGGGCTTCCAGCTGAGGCTGCAGCACGGCAGGGTGTCGGAAAGCGCCATCGCAAACCAGGACATAGAGCCCGGCACGATAGAGCGCAGGGGTACGGTCATCACAATTTCATTTGCTGACAACACGATAACCGAAACCTTCCAGTTTTCGGATGGCAGCGAGGGTTCTGAAAGCCCTGAGGGCGATGACTCGCTTGATGAATAATAAAACGATTGTTGAGGGGAAAAATGGAGACGATAGTTTATATTGTTGCGATAGTCATCAGCTTCGGGCTGACATTCGCATCGGGCAAATTCTTAATCCCGATGCTGAAAAAGCTTCACCTGGGGCAGACGATACGCGAAGACGGCCCTACGTGGCACAAGGGTAAGGAGGGTACGCCCACTATGGGCGGACTGATGTTTATCCTCGGGATAACCGTGGCGGTTGCCGTCTCGGCAATTCTCCTCATCGTCTTGGGCATGGAGGAGACGGTTTACAGCATGACGAAGCAAATCGGCGGTTTGCTGATGGCGCTTTGCTTCGGAGTGATAGGCTTTATAGACGACTACATCAGCGTCAAGCATAAGCGCAATAAAGGCTTGGGCGTAATCCAGAAGCTCTCGCTGCAATTCCTCGTCGCGGGCGCTTACCTTCTCTCGTGCGCGCTGGCGGGCACCTCCACCGAAATCTATATCCCGATGTTCGGCCCTGTGGAGCTCGGCTTCGTCTACTATATTCTCGCCTGCGGGGTGATTGTCGGCATTGTAAACGCGGTGAATTTCACTGATGGAGTTGACGGCCTCAACAGCATGGTGTGCTTTTTCCCGCTTCTGGCGTTCGCGTTCATGTCAGAATATGTCGGCGCTTCCGGCGTGGGCGTCATGGGAATGGCCTCGGCGGCGGCGTGCCTCGCGTTTCTCCTGTGGAATTTCCACCCCGCGAAGGTTTTCATGGGCGACACCGGCTCACTGTTCCTGGGCGGCATGATATGCGCGATGGCCTTTGGCGTGGAGCGCCCGATTCTGATTTTCCCCGCGGCAATCGTCCCGATAATCGAGATACTCAGCGTCGTTTTGCAGGTGGTGTATTTCAAATCCACGCACGGCAAGCGCCTGTTCAAAATGTCGCCGATTCACCACCACTTCGAGATGAAGGGCTGGAAGGAAGAAAAAATCTGCATAGTTTTCAGCATGGTTTCTCTGCTTGGCTCCGCAGTCGCATATCTGATTTTCATTCTTTAAGCAGGAAAAAATAATAGAAAGGAGAGGCCATGAATTATTCCAAGGACCGCAGCCTGAAGAAGGTACCTAAAAGTGAAGCCGAGTTTGATGAGCAGGAAATCAGCAAAGACGGCAAGCGCAAAAAGAAAATCCGCTTCAAGGCATTTTCGCGCGGCCTCGGCATAGATATGCCGCTCCTTTTTCTAACGCTGATTATCCTGTCAATCGGGCTTGTCACGCTTTTTTCCGCGAGCTACGCCAAAAGCTATTATGACTACGGCGACAGCCTGCAAATCATTTTATCGCAGGTACGCTTTGCGGCCATCGGGCTTACCGTCATGCTGCTTCTCACCTTTTTCGACTACCACCAATATCATCACCTGGCAATAATCATTTATATCATCAGCGTAATTCTGCTTCTCCTTGTTCCGATAATGTCATATGAGGCCTTTATGGATGGAGAGCCGGTTCGCTGGCTCACGATTTTCGGCATTCAGTTTCAGCCGTCTGAAATCGCGAAGTTCGCGCTTATTCTCATGTTCGCCCACATGATTTCCAAACGCCCGACCACCATGCACACATTCAGACACGGTTTTTTGCCGTTCATGATTGTCTTCGGTCTTCTGGCGGGCCTGGTAATCATCGAAAAGCATGTTTCCGCCACGGCCATTCTCTCGTTTATCGCAATTCTCATGATGTTCATCGGCGGCACGAGAATGCGCTTTTTTATCCCGTTCATCATTCTCGTCGCAGTTGTGTTGGCGTTTATTCTTCTATTTTCTGACAGATTCGGCTACGCGCTTGAAAGAATCGTTGCGTGGCTCGACCCTCTCAACGTGCAGGGAGGAGACACCAACACGCACCAGATAAAGCAGTCGATTTACACGCTTGCCTCGGGGCAGCTTCTGGGCGTGGGGCTGGGGCAGTCGCGCCAGAAATACGGCTGGCTGCCGGAATCGCAAAACGACTTTATATTTGCCATTTTCTGTGAGGAAATGGGCTTCATCGGCGTGATAATCCTCATAATCCTCTTTGCGCTGCTCATCTGGCGCGGCGTATATGTCGCAATTCACGCCAAGGATAAATTCGGCATGATGCTCGGCTTGGGAATCATATTTCAAATCGGCATTCAGATAATTCTCAATCTCGGCGTCGTCACAAGCACAATCCCCGTTACGGGCATCAGCCTGCCGTTCTTCAGCTCCGGCGGCACGTCAATGACGATGCTTCTCGCGGAAATGGGCATTCTCCTGCAAATATCCCGCGGCTCGAATATAAACAAAGCCTAGTAGGGCAATTGACAGTAGGGAGCGACGACCTCGGCGCTCCGATGAGGGCAAAACACCCGGCGCTGCGAGCCACCCCGCTGGGCAACGCCTCTTTCGCAAAGAGGGCTAAGGGCGATTCACAGACAAAGCATTATTTTTTATCTTTAATCTGGAGGAACAATGAAAATAATCTTTACCGGCGGCGGTAGCGCCGGGCATATCAATCCGGCTCTAGCCATGGCGGGCTACCTGAAGCATAAGCTTCCGGAAGCGAAGATTCTCTATATCGGCGCAAAAGGCGCAATGGAGGAGAAGCTTGTTCCCGCGGCGGGCTATGACATCAAAACCATCACCATCGCGGGGTTTCAGCGCAAGCTTACGCCGAAGAATATCGCCCGCAATGTCAAGAATATCGCCAATCTCTTCACCTCGAGCAGCGAGGCGAAGAAGATTATCAAAAGCTTTGCTCCCGATGTTTGCGTCGGTACGGGAGGCTTCGTCAGCGGGCCGGTGATACGCGAGGCGGTGAAGCTCGGCGTTCCGTGCGTAATCCACGATTCCAACGCCTATCCCGGCGTGACGACGAAAATGCTCTCTAAAAGCGTGAAGGCAGTCATGATTCCCGTTCCCGAAGCCGCGAAATATTTCGATGCCTCCGTCAAATGCGTCGTAACGGGAAACCCTGTGCGCTATGACGTCATCGTGGCGGACAGAAGCCTTTCCCGCGAAGCACTCGGGCTTGACGCGCGCCCGCTCGTGCTCTCCTTCGGCGGAAGCCTCGGCGCGGCGGCAATCAATTCCGCGGTTATTGACATGCTTGCCGAGAGCGTTAAAACGAAGGAGTATCAGCACATACACGGCTACGGCACCCACGACGATAACTTCCTTGAGCGCGCGGAAAGCAAGATAAATTTATCCGAAAACCCCCAAATTGAGCTTTTGCCGTACATCAACAATATGAGTGAGGTTCTCACGGCGGCTGACGTCATCATATGCCGCTCCGGGGCAATTACGCTTTCTGAAATCGAGGCAAAGGGTAAGGCTGCGATTCTCATCCCCTCGCCCAATGTAGCGGAAAACCACCAGTATCACAATGCAATGGTGCTGAAGAATAATAACGCCGCCGAGGTGATAGTCGAGAGCGAGCTAAATGGAAACCTGCTTTGGGAGACCGTCAGAGAGGTTTTGGACGACCCCGAAAAACTGAAAAGTCTCGGCAATAATGCGAAAAAAATGAGTGTGCCAGACGCCGACGAGCGCATTTTCAATATAATAATGTCCGCAATGGAATAAACAAAATATATCTGTAATTGACATGTTACATTCTTTTAATGTAACATGTTATTGCTGTAAAGCAGTTGATAGCGGGCGTTGACCAGTAGGGGCGCTTTCCATGCCCGCCCATTTGGCAACAATGCCTATTATCCATTTCATTGTAAGAAAGGAGGAAAAGATGAGCGAATACCGCAGAAACAGCTCTCGCCATGACGACAGGCAAAGCCGCCGGCGAAGCCAGAGCGATAGGCAAGTGCGCGGAGTTACGAGCCTTGAAGCGGCGCGTGACAGAATGCGCCGAGCGGATAGCTTCAACGCGAAGTGGACAGATGAAGATTTCGCGCAATTTTCCTCCCCGTCACGCACACCACGCGGCGTAGTGCGAAGACCCGCAGGCGGCAAGCGGCCGCCGAGACCGCCGAAGAAACGCAGAAATCCGAAATCAGCCGCACGGAGAAGACTCAAGATAATCTTCCTGATCATAGGAATTTTTACGCTTGCGATTATCACGGCGCTGCTTTGCATTTTCCTTGTCTTCAAGCTGGAGAATATCAGGGTTGAGGGAGATGTGGTCTATTCCGAGCAGGATATAATCGCTATATGCGATTACACCAAGGGCGATAATCTCTTCTTTCTAACCACCACGGATAAAGAGGAGCTCCTTGAAGAAAAGCTGCCATATATAAAAGAGGCGAAAATTCGCAGAGAGATTCCCAACGCGATTGTAATTGAGATAACCGGAGCTGCCGTCGTGAGTAATGTGCAGGTGGAAAGCGGCTATCTGTATGTCAGCGGCGATGCAAAGATTTTGGAAATTGCAGCTGAGCCGTACGCCGGCATCATGATGGTGCAGGGCCTGGAGGTGCAGTCTCCCGTCGCGGGGGCAGACATAAACGTTGTGAATAAGGAGGCCGAGGAGGCGTATACCGTCATTTCCATGCAGACAGATGAATCTCAGGCGCAGGCCGAGTTCACAAAGCTTGATTTGACGAACCAGCACGACATAAGAATGTGGTATCAGGACAGAATAGAAATGATTCTCGGCAGTGCTTCATGGCTGGATTATAAAATCCGTTTCGGGCTGCGCATCGTGCGCGAGCAGACAGACGTCATAACCGCCAACGCCCGCGGGGTGCTGGATTTGAGCCTCTCTAAGGAGGAAAACAAGGCTCCCTTTGCGCAGGATTACTCTCAAATGCCCGCAGAGCCGGCCGGCGACGGCACCGATGGCACTGATGGCACTGATTCCGCACCCGCCTTCGCCGATAACCCCGGCAGGGGAGACGATATCCCGGATTATCCCCATGGAGCCCGGCCACCCTCAACGCCCGATGAAGATACAGGTGGCGACAGCGGTGACGGCGATGACTCCGGCGGTGATGATGGCGATTCGGACACGGGTGACGGAGACGACGGCTATTCAGACGAATAAATTGATATTCATTCCTATAAATTATAATAATGCCCGCTAATGCTGACTATTCTATAATCATGCGGTATTGGGTGAAAGCTTATGCACTTGCTGTAAAGGCAAATATGCCGTTAAATAGCAGTATATTTACAGAATTCTCTTGATATTCGCGCGAAAAAGTGGTAAATTAGTCTTTGAAGTATGCCTAAGAATAAAGCGATTAGCTTTACATTATGACAGTGCTGACTATATCCGTATTGCAAAGCTGTAGTTCAGCTAACGAATGGAGGAGAAAATATGCCTTTTGAGGTTGATAATCTGCTGGACGAAGCTCCACAGAAAATCAAGGTCGTCGGTGTCGGCGGCGGCGGCGGAAATGCCGTAAACCACATCGCGGAGGCGGGGGTAAGAAGCGTTGAGCTTGTTTGCATGAACACAGATAAACAGGCGCTGCAGCATTCACAGGCCACTGTGAAGGTACAGATAGGCGAAAAGCTCACGGGCGGCAGAGGCGCCGGCTCTAAGCCGGAAATCGGCGCAAAGGCCGCCGACGAAAGCAATGAGCTGATTGAAAGCACGCTTCGCGATGCTGACATGGTCTTTGTCACCGCCGGTATGGGCGGCGGCACGGGCTCTGGCGCGGCGCCCAAAATCGCCAAGGTGTCAAAGGATTTGGGTGCGCTCACCGTAGGTATCGTCACCAAGCCCTTTGCCTTTGAAGGCAAGCGCAGAATGGAGCAGGCGGAGGTCGGCATAAAAGAGCTTCAGCAGCATGTCGATTCGCTTATTGTAATCCCGAACGAAAGGCTGAAATACGTCAGTGATGAGAGAATTACGCTTGCCAACGCGTTTCGAATCGCTGATGACGTGCTTCGCCAGGGTGTGCAGAGCATTTCAGACCTCATTCAGCTGCCCGGCATAGTAAACCTCGATTTTGAAGACGTTAAATCCGTCATGCAGGACGCGGGCCTCGCGCATATGGGCGTCGGACATGCCGGCGGTAAGGATAAGGCGGAGCAAGCGGCAATGGCGGCTATTTCCAGCCCGCTTCTTGATACGAAGATTTCCGGCGCAAAGGGTGTTATCATCAACATAACCTCCTCACCTGACATTGCTCTCGATGAAATCGACAAGGCCTCACAAATCGTCACGGAGAGAGCGCATGAGGACGCAAACATCATCTGGGGCGCCACCTTTGACGAGAACATGGACGACGAAATGTCCGTCACCGTTATCGCCACGGGCTTTGATAACAGAAGCGGCTCAGATTCTCTCTTTGGCTCAGTCGATTTGCTTGACCTCGACGACACTGATTATCTCAATTCCACAGATTCATCTTCAACCTTCAATTCAGATGACACGATAATCTCAAGAGACAGAAAACCCGTCGAGCCTAAGATTGACCCCGAGATGATTGATGACGACGACACCTTCACAGACATCATGTCAATTTTCAACAGGAAGTAAAACACAGAATAAAACTAAAGGATACCCCATTTCGGCGGTATCCTTATTCATCAAAGGAGAAAGCTATGGCAAAGATTAAAGGAATTCATCATGTCGCATTAAAGGTAAAACCCGAAAACTATGAAAAGGCCGTGAAATTCTATACGGATATTCTTGAAATGAAAATGGTTCGCTCATGGGGTGAAGCCCCCTATTTCTGCTGCATGATTTCCACGGGCGACAACAGCACGATGGAAATCCTCGCGAATGACGAGGCAGACAGCTCACATGACGGCCCTCTGCAACATATAGCTTTAGAGACCGATTTTGTCGATGAGCTCACGGAAAAGGTGCGTGCCGCGGGATATGAAATCACCGTCGAGCCGAAGGACGTTTCGCTGCCGTCTGAGCCGCCATATCCGATTCGCGTGGCGTTCTGCTACGGCGCGGGGCATGAGCTGATCGAGTTCTTCAAGGTCTACTGATGCCGGTGCACAAAATCGCCGCCGCGGATCTTTCCGCATATTCTAAAAGCCTCAAAGCAGGCGAGCGGCTTCTTCTCTCCGGTACGGTTTATACCGCGCGAGACGCCGCACACAAGCGTATCGCCGATATGCTTGATATGGGCGAAAAGCCGCCTTTTCCGCTTGAAAACTCCGTGATTTACTACGCCGGCCCGACACCCGCAAAACCCGGCATGACCATTGGCTCGTGCGGCCCGACCACCAGCGGCAGGATGGATAAATTCGCGCCGCGCCTTCTTGAGTTAGGCGTGAAAGCCACCATCGGCAAGGGCAAGCGCGGTGAAGCCTTCATTGAAGCCATGAGGCGAAATTCTGCGGTTTATCTCTGCGCCATAGGCGGCGCGGGGGCGCTTGCGGCAAAATGTATCGAGAGCGCCGAGGTCATCGCATTTCCCGAGTTGGGCTGCGAATCGGTAAAAAGATTGGTTTTCAAGGATTTCCCGCTTATCGTCGGCATAGACAGCGGCGGGAATTCTGTCGTAAGATAAGAGTTGCGTATAACAGGAGATTTTATGGATAGAGTAATGCACTTTTTCGTGAAGGATTACAACAATATCAATAGCGCGGCGGTCAGGGCAAAAAGCGGCAAGACTGCCGGAATTATCGGCATCATATCGAATTTGCTTCTGTTCGCGATAAAGCTCATAGCGGGGCTTCTCTCGATGAGCGTCGCGATGATTGCCGACGCGGTGAACAATCTTTCAGACTCCGCGTCTTCAATTGTTCTGCTCATCGGCTTCAAGCTCTCGGAGAAGCCGGCTGACGGCAAGCACCCGTTCGGTCACGCGCGGATTGAATACGTAACGGGCATGATTGTTTCCTTCATCATTATAGTTCTGGGCATTCAGCTTGTTATCTCCTCGGGGCAGGATATTCTCGCGCCGAGAGAAACGGAATATGGTGTTCTCACATTTGTCATTTTAGGCGTGTCTATTGTAATCAAGGTCTGGCAGGCGCTGTTTTATCGCTCTGTGGGCAGGCATATCCGCTCTGAGGCAATCTTCGCAACGTCATTTGACAGCCGCAATGATGTGCTCGTCACCTCGGCGATTCTCATCGGCGCAGTCATAACCCAGCTGACAGGTTTTAATTTAGATGGCTATCTCGGTCTTGCCGTCGCGATTTTCATTGTGATTTCAGGCATCATGCTCGTTATAGACACCACCAACCCGCTGCTCGGCTCGCCGCCGGACGATGAGCTGGTTACGGAAATCCATAAGAAAATCCTGTCGTATGACGGCGTTCTCGGCATGCACGACCTCACCGTCCACAATTACGGGGAGGGCCGCACGTTCGCCTCGGTTCACTGCGAGGTCCCCGCTGAAGAGGATATCCTCACAAGCCACGATGTAATTGACAACATTGAGCGTGATTTCAAGCGTGATTTGAATATCAACCTTGTCATTCATCTTGACCCAATCGTCACGAATGATGAGCGAACTAATGCGCTCAAGGAAAATGTAGTCGAGGAGGTTAGGGGGATTGATGAGCGCCTGAGCATTCACGATTTCCGCGTCGTATGGGGCAGAAGCCACACGAATGTTATTTTCGATGTCGCCGTTCCTTTCGACCTTGATAAAAGCGATGCAGAAATCGAGGCCGAAATCACCGAAGCCGTGCATAAGATAAACGAAACTTACTTCGCTGTCATGATTATCGACAGAACAGACAGCAATGAAACCGCTTACGGAACTGTAAACTGAAAAAAGCCGTCGGAATCCGACGGCTTTTTTATTTTAAGTATGCTTTAATTGCATCTATTCTGTCCTCGGCCTCCTTGCGCCCCTCACGGTAGAGCGCGATGAGTTTCGTCGCGTCCTTCTCGGTGCGGGACACATCCACGGGAAACGCCGGGCGAATCACCATTGCCCTGCCCGCCGCCTCAAGCCTGTCGAGCTCATCAAGCTCATCAGAATAGACCTTCGGCGTATTCACAAATGCGGAAACAAGCTTCGGATAATCTTTATAAAACCGCGAAATCATGCCAGCCATCTCGCGCGAGATTATAGTTTTTCTGTAGCCGTGCTCCCTGCTCGGTATCACAAGCATGCGCTCATAGCCCTCGTCAATTGCGCGCTGATAGGGTATGGGCACGGTTATGCCGCCGTCGAGATATTTCTTGCCGTCAATCTCAACCATCTGCTGCAAAAGCGGCATACTCGCGCTGGCGCGTGCAGCCAGAAAAATATCGCTTGCAGTTCGCTTGCTGAAATATTCCGCCTCGCCGGTTTCACAGTTTGTGGCGGCGGCAGTGAAATCAACCTCAGAGTTCATGAAGGTTTCGCGGTCGAGAGGCATATATATATCGCAGATTTCTCCGAAAAGATAGTCCATGTTGAACGCGGTTTTATTCTTGATGAGCGACCATATCCCGTAATAATTCCTGTCGCCGGAGAAATTGACGTTCACCTTTTTCGTCCGACCCGGCTGATTCGAGACATAGTTTATCCCCGTAAAAGCTCCGGCCGAGACGCCGAAAAGCCCATCCACTTTCACATCATTTTCCATCATAACATCAATTATGCCCGCCGCGAACATACATCTCAACGAGCCGCCTTCAAGCACAAGCGCCCTTTTGCCCATATAATCCTCCGAAAACCTGAAATTACGATTTTACAACTTCAACACAACTCTATGATATTCCCGTGACATCTCTCTGGTAGTATTAGTTGCATCCCCATAATAGTACTATAACAAGCATTCCGATTTCAATAATTGTGCGCATTATTAAGCATTCGTTAAGAAAACAGAGACATCACAGGTTGATTCAAATCACATTCTCTGCTATAATATACAGCATGTTGTGGTTTGCAAAACTAAAATCTGAAGCAGATGTCTATATGGAGCGCATATGAGAATCAGGAAAAAGGAATGGGCTTTGCCGGAACTGTCTGAATGCCCCTTTTTTATTTTTGCACCGGAGAAGCTGAAAGGAAGCTGGCAGGCCTTCTTTGAGCGGCAAAGCGGGCAAAAACGTGAAATTCATCTTGATTTGGGCTGCGGGAAATGCGTTTTCCTTTCCGAGGTTGCACTTGCAAACCCCGATGTTTCATATGTGGGCATAGACATCAGCTATGATATCCTGGGCGTGGGGAGAAGGAATATCATCGCAAAGTTTGGCAAAAACCCTGATAATATCGCTGTGACCTACTTTAACATAGAAAGGCTTGACAGTATCCTTTCAATAGATGATAATGTTAGCAGAATTTACATCAATTTCTGCAATCCGTGGCCGAAATCGCGTGGGCATAAGAAACGCCTCACTCATCCGAGGCAGCTGGAGATATATAAGAAGATTCTGCGGCACGGCGGCGAAATCTGGTTCAAAACAGACGACACAGACCTGTTCCTGGCCACAAAGCGGTATTTTGATGAAGCGGGGCTTTATGTCTTCTATGAAACCGATGACCTGCTTTCAGACAGCGAGGCCGAGAACCACACGACGGAGCACGAAGAAGCTTTTACAAAACAAGGCATCAAAATAAAGGCTCTGAGAGCAAAATATAAGTAATGTGACGAGGTGAACATGAGCAGCACAGGAAGCGGCGGCAGAAGATTCCGCCCGGAAGACCACGAAGAAGGCGGCAGACGATTTAAGAGCGAGAATGCGGAAAGAGTCCCAGCGGGAGAGCTTCGCCATTCAAATGAAGAGCGCGCCCCGCAAAGAAGTCTTGACAGGCGCGGTGACATAGACCTCGGCTTCACGGATATTTCCTCCGGCAGCAAAGCTGAGCGCGAAGATGATTATGACGATTATATCGAGCTTCAGCCAAGGCGCACACGCAGTGTGCGTGAGGATACAGATGATGACTTCGGCTATGTAAATCGCTCACCTTACAGCCGCAACGCTCACGCAAGGGCAAGGCGCGGATTTCCCATAATCCCAGTGATTGCTGTTATCATTATTATAGTTGGTGTGTTTGTCACTCTCAATCTTCTCGGCTTTTTCGGCGGAGATGACGAAAAGAAAACAAGCTCGGTGTCTTCCGCGCCGGTTTCCTTCGCATCTCTTTCGGGTGAGGTCGCCACGCCCACTCCGACGCCAACTCAACCGCCCACGCCTACACCGCCTCCGCTCAACACGAAATACGGCAGCATACATCCCGAGCTGCAGGTGAAGAAGCAGGAATTCGTCTCAAACGAAGACGGTCAGAAGGTAATTCACCTCACGTTTGACGACGGCCCGAGTAACCTGCAGGATGAATTCCTCGATACACTCGACGAATACGGAGCGAAAGCGACCTTCTTCATTTCTGCCCAGTTCTTTGACGACGCGCAGATAGTTGAAGCTATCAAAAAGCTCAAATCCCGGGGGCATCAGGTTGCGGCACATACCTATACGCATGTTTACAAGGATGTTTACACCTCGGTGGAAACTTATCTCAATGATTTCAAAAAGATAAACGACCTCATCAAGGAGGCGACGGGCGAATACAGCCCGATATACCGTTTCCCCGGAGGAAGCGACACTGGCTATAACGAGAGCATAAGAAAAGAGCTTTTTGAGGAGATGAACGCCCGCGGCTTCGTCTACTATGACTGGGATGTCGGCAGTGGTGACAGCGAGGGTCTGAGCGTATCAGAGCAAGTCGATCGCGTTCTCGGCAACGCGCTTTATTACGAAGACTGCATTATCTTAATGCATGACGGCCCCGATAAGCAAGACACAATCGAAAGCCTCCACACCTTGCTGCCGGAATTCATTGACGAGGGCTACAGCTTCAAGCTGCTCGACCCGACCGTTCCGCCCACACAGTACGCCAAAATATCGGATTATACAGAATAAAAAGAGGAGAGGCTCGCGGTTTGCGCCTCTCCTCTTTTTATTCTATTTTGAAGTCCTCTTCGCTAAAATCAGAGCGCACCTCAATTTTCCTTCTCGGCGCCCGCATCAGTGGATTATACCGATATTTTCTGCATTTGCCGTTCTTGATTTGCCCGTTAACCGTGCAGATAACCTCGGCTTCGTCCGCGCTGCCTGAAGCGTTGAACATGCAATATGCGCAGCTTTCTTCGATATTCTTCCCAAATCTTGCCGTGTTTTTTTTCTTTCGCCCGAACAAACCAGCCGCCCCCTCCGCTGCCGATTGCAGCCCGAATATAACTTAGTATATCATGAAAATTCCTAAATTCAAATATATGCGCGCAATATGTACGGGATTTTATCAATATACATCGGAAAAACTGCTTGTTATGCATAATTCCCTGTGTTATAATTACTTTGGAAGAGAATTAACTTTTTGCAAATCAGGAGAAATTATTTGGAGCAAATCATTAACGTAGACAGAATGGAGCAGGCCGAAGAGCTTTTCGGCAGCTTTGATGAAAACGCGAAAATCATTGAGAAGCAGTTTGGTGTTCACGTGGTCTTTCGTGACTCCAGGCTGAAGGTCAGCGGAGACGAGGAAAAGGTTGCGCTTGCCGTGAGGACGCTGCAAAGCCTCATCACGCTTATCAACAGCGGAGAACGCCTCACGGAGCAGAATATCCGCTACTGCATTCGCATGGTTGAGGAAGACAGCGAGGGCAATATCGCGAAAATTGCGGGCGATGTAATAGCTATCACGAGCAAGGGGAAGCCCATCAAGCCTAAAACAGTGGGGCAGAAGACCTACTGCGAGGATATAAAGAAGAACACGATTACCATCGGCGTCGGTCCGGCCGGAACAGGTAAGACCTACCTCGCCGTCGCGATGGCCGTTGCGGCTTTCCGCGCGCAGGAGGTCAACCGCATAATCATTACGCGCCCCGCCGTCGAAGCGGGGGAGAAGCTCGGCTTTCTGCCGGGCGATTTGCAGCAAAAGGTAGACCCCTACCTCCGCCCGCTGTATGACGCCCTGTTCGATATGCTCGGCTCGGAGACATACTCGCGCTATGTTGAAAAGGGCAGCATTGAGGTAGCCCCGCTCGCATATATGCGCGGCAGAACCCTTGATGACAGCTTCATCATTCTCGACGAAGCGCAGAACACCACATCGGAGCAGATGAAGATGTTCCTCACGCGCCTCGGTTTCAACTCAAAAATGATAATCACCGGTGACGTCACGCAGATTGACCTCCCCACGGGCAAGCGTTCCGGCCTCAAGGAAGCCGTGCGCATTCTCAGAAATATCGAAGACATCGCCATCTTCCGCTTCACGGAAAAAGACGTCGTACGCCACAGGCTCGTCATGGATATAATCAGAGCCTATGATAAAAACATCAAAAATGTGAACTGACAGGAGACGGAAATGGATAAGCTCAGGGTTATTATTTCAAATAATCAAAGAGAAGTGAAGATACCTACAGGCATAAGGATGCTTGTCAGGCGCTGCTGCCATGCTATTTTGCAGCTTGAGAAGTTCGAGGGCTCGGCTGAGGTGAGCGTCTCGTTCGTTGATAACGAAGAAATCCGCAAAATAAATAAGCAGCACAGAGACATAGACGCCGCAACCGACGTGCTCTCCTTCCCGATGGGCGAAGGCGGCAAATATGACGTGAACCACGAAACCGGGGCGAAAATCCTCGGAGACATCGTCATCTCGCTCCCGAAAGCCGTGGAGCAGGCGGGAAATTTCGGGCACAGCCTGAATCGCGAGGTGGGCTATCTCACGGCGCATTCCATGCTTCACCTGCTCGGCTATGACCACGAGAACGGCGGGCTGGAAAGGGTTAAAATGCGCGAAAAGGAAGAATATGTCATGCGCGAGCTCGGGCTGCCCTCAAGCGTGAGCTATATAGCAGAATAATGAATTCAGTGTGCCCCAAGCTTGCCTTGGGGTAAATTATGTCCGCGAAAGGAAAGTATGGCAGCATTGACGGAAGAAAATAGAAAGGCGGCGTTCGTCGCCATTGTCGGCAAACCGAACGTCGGGAAGTCGTCGATTCTCAACCGCCTCATCGGGCAGAAAATCGCGATTGTCTCAAAGAAGCCGCAGACCACCCGAACCCGCATAATGGGTGTCTTGACTGACGTAGACACCCAACTGGTTTTCATCGATACTCCGGGTCTCATCAAGCCTAAAAACAACCTCGGCAGCTACATGGTGAAATCCGTGACCTCAGCGGTAAACGGCGTGGACGCCGCGCTGCTTGTGGTTGAGGCGGGCAAGCCCGTTTCAAAGGCAGACGAGGATTTGATTTCCCGCTTCAGGGAAAGCAAGCTTCCGGCGATTCTCGCAATCAATAAAATTGATTTGCTCAGGGAAAAGGAGGAGCTTCTCAGCCAGATTGACGAATACCGAAGGCGCTGTGATTTCAACGCGATAATCCCCGTTTCCGCCATTGAAAACGAGGGCATGGATATTCTTCTCACCGAGCTGAAATCCCTCGCAATGCCCGGCGGGCATTTCTTCCCCGAGGATACCCTCACGGACCAGCCGGAGCGCGTCATCGCGGCGGAAATCGTCAGGGAAAAGCTTCTGCGCCTCTTAGATAAAGAGGTGCCTCACGGCACAGCCGCCGTAACCGAAAGCATGAAAGAGCGCGGCGAGCTGCTTGACATCGAGGTCACGGTTTACACCGAGCGCACCGCACACAAAGCGATTATAATCGGAAAAGGCGGCAGCATGCTGAAGAAAATCGGCACAGCCGCACGTGAGGATTTAGAGCGCTTCTTCGGATGCAGGGTGAACTTGCAGCTCTGGGTGAAGGTGAAGGAAGATTGGCGCAGCCGCCCGCAGGTGCTGAATTCCCTCGGCTATAATGAACGCGAAATCGGGAAATAGGGTGAAAAGTAGTGAGCGGCGACCTCATCGCTCCGATAAGTGCAGTTGACAATGAGCCGTTGGCCAGCGGCGCAGCGACCCACGCAGTGGACAATTAATGACAAAACACCCGGCGCTACGCGCCACCCCGCTGGGCAACGCCTCTTTATAAAAGAGGGCTAAGGTCAGTGCCACGGGTGTTTTATTCTTGTAGGCGTTGCCCATAGGGATGACACGAGCGAAGTGCAGCAGGTGTTTTAATCATGCAATTCAAAACAGAGGGATTGATAATCAAGGAGCAGGTGGTCGGCGAAAGCGACCGCCTTGTCACTGTTCTCACAAAAGACGAGGGTGTAATCCGTGCGTTCGCGCGCAAGGCCAAAAACATCAATGACAGCAAGAATTCCGCGACGCAGCTTCTGTGTTACTCGAAGCTGAATATCTATAAGGGAAAGGATAAGTATATCATCAGCGATGCTTTCCCGAAAGAGGTTTTCTTTGATTTGCGCAATGATATCATTAGGCTGTCGCTCGCTCAATATTTCTGCGAGCTGGCCTATGAGATAGTCCCTGAGGGGGTGGACGCCGGGGAATACCTGCGCGTCATTCTTAACTCGCTTCACTATCTCTCAAAGAACACCCGCCCAGAGCTTCTGCTCAAATCTATCACCGAGATGAGGCTGCTCACAATAGCGGGATATATGCCGAACCTCATCTGCTGCGCTGATTGCGGCAAATATGAAGACGAAACGATGTATTTCATGATAAACAGCGGCACAATACTTTGCTCTGATTGCTTTACAAGCGGTGAGGCTTCTGTACCGCTGGGCGCGGCAGCAATGCACGCAATGCGGCACATCATCTATTCAGATATAGAGAAGCTCTATGCCTTCACGATAAGCCCGGAAGCACAGAAGCAGCTAAGCTTCGCGTGCGAGGCCTATACGATTGCCACGCTTCAAAAGAGGCTCAAAACCCTCGATTTTTACGATTCAATCAAAGATATGTAGTTAACCAAAACGGAGAAAATATGGATAAAAACCTAAAAGCGCTTGAGCTTGATAAAATCCTCGAAATGCTTGCGGAGGAGACGGCCTCTGAAGACGCCGCCGAAGCTGCAGCAAAGCTCAAGCCTAAAAACACCGTGGCAGAGGTGAAATATCTGCTTGAAGAAGCAGACGCCGCGTTCGTGCTGATGGCCAAGTTCGGCGCGCCGTCGTTTTACGGCGTGAAGAACGTGGTAAGCCCGGCGCGGCGCGCACAGGCAGGCGCGGGGCTTTCAATGAGAGAGCTGCTAGATATCGCCGAGGCCTTGCGCCTAATCGCGAGCCTGAAGCAGTGGAGGCAGAAAAGCGCGGGCGTGCAAACAGCGCTGGACGGCTATTTTACAATTCTCGCGCCGGACAAAGCCCTGCAGGAAAAAATCTATGCCAGCATAAAAAGTGAGGAGGAGATGGCAGACAACGCCTCTCACAAGCTTGCAGATATAAGGCGCAAAATCATCAATGCCTCGGCGGGCGTACGCGATAAGCTTGATAAGCTGATTCACTCGCAAACCCATCAAAAGCATTTGCAAGACGCCATTGTCACGATGCGCTCGGGGCGGTTCGTCGTGCCGGTCAAGGCGGAGTTTCGCGCTGAAATCCCCGGGCTGATACACGATTCCTCCGCGAGCGGCGCAACGGTTTTCATTGAGCCGATGGCAGTGGTGGAGGCCAACAACGAAATCCGCGTGCTTCAGGCGGAGGAAAAAGACGAAATCGCGCGCATTCTGCTTGAGCTTTCGTCCGAGGTCGGCGATATAGCCGATTCCATTGTCGAAAGCTATGAATATGTTGTCAAGCTTGATTTAATCTTCGCAAAGGCGCATCTCGCCTATAAAATGAAAGCAGTGGTACCGAAGCTTAACGACATGGGGCGCCTGAGAATGGTCAAGGCCCGCCACCCGTTGATTGAAAGCGAAAAAGTTGTGCCCATTGATATAATGCTCGGCGAAGATTTTGACACGCTCGTCATCACCGGTCCGAACACGGGCGGCAAAACCGTCGCGATAAAAACTATCGGGCTTCTGACGGCAATGGCGATGTGCGGGCTTATGATTCCCACTGAAGACGAAAGCGAAATCGCCGTTTTCAAGCGAATTCTCGTGGATATTGGCGACGAGCAGAGCATAGAGCAGAGTCTCTCCACGTTCTCGGCGCACATGACGAATATAATCGGAATCCTCGGGCAGGCGGACAGCAAAAGCCTTGTCTTACTTGACGAGCTCGGTGCGGGAACAGACCCAATCGAGGGCGCGGCGCTCGCGACGGCCATCATAGAAAAGCTGCGCGAAAAAGAGGTGCGGCTTGCCTGCACAACCCACTACGCCGAGCTGAAGGCCTATGCCCTGCAAACTGAAGGCGTGGAGAACGGCAGCTGTGAGTTTGACGTCAAAACACTGCGCCCCACGTTCAGGCTGCTCATCGGAATCCCCGGGAAATCCAACGCCTTCGCCATCTCACAGCGCCTCGGCATAGGGGAAGACGTCGTCTCGCGGGCAAGAGAGCTTGTCGAGGAGGAAAACAGCAAATTTGAGGACGTAGTCGGCAAGCTGGAGGAGAGCCGCCGTCGCATGGAGAGCGAAACAGAACGCGTGAAGCGTGAGCGAAAAATCGCGCAGGACAGCAAAGCTGAAGCCAAGCGCCTCAAAGATGAGGCCGAAAACGAGGCGCAAAAGGAGATAGATAAAGCCAGGCAGGAGGCAGAGCGAATAGTCGCGCGAACCCGCGCCATGGCAGACAGTCTTCTTAACGAGCTTGAGGACGCGAAAAAGCGCAGAAATAAGGAGCTTTCCGCTGAGCAGAAAGCAAAAATGCGTTCCGGCCTGCGTGAGCTGGATAACCTCGCGAACCCCGTCCGCCGCCGCAAAAAAGAGGATTATCAGCTTCCGCGCGCCCTTGTCCCCGGCGACGAGGTGCTCATTTACGATATAGACAAAACAGCAACGGTGCTTGACGCGCCGAAGGATAACACGGTGCTTGTGCAGGCGGGTATCATCAAAACCCGCGTTAATCTTGATAATCTCCGGCTAATCGGAGAGGGCAAGCAAAAAGCCGGCGGCGCAAAATCACAGCGCACAGTCATGCGCTCAAACCTCTCACAGGAGGTTTCAAGCGAGGTGGATATTCGCGGCGAGAACGTCGAAGAGGGCTTGATGCTGTTGGACGCCGCCATTGACCGAGCAGTTATGCGCAATGTAAAGACACTGACGATAATTCACGGCAAGGGTACGGGTGTGCTGCGCTCTGCGGTACACCAGCATCTCAAGAAGCACCCGTCAATCAAAACGTTTCGCCTCGGCTCCTTCGGCGAGGGCGAAATGGGTGTAACAATAGCGGAAATAAAGTAGAGGGAGAAAAGATGAATAACGAAAACATAACTCAAACAACCACGGCGCAGGGCAATCAAAATTCAATTCCGGTGTTCTATCCGTCTGCGCCGGCGTTTGTTCCGGCAACGCTGAAAAAACCGCCGAGGATAAGAAACGCGATACGCGAGCTCAACATGATGGGCTTGCTCACGCTGCTGCAGTTCGGCATATCGCTCGTGTTCTCAATAATTCTGATGACCTCGTATATGTTTCTCGGCCTTTCAACGGCCGATTCCCTGGCGGCGAACTGGCTGCTCTGCGTCTCAAGCCTGGCTTCTACCGCGCTGCCCGCGCTCATATATGTCTGGCACGGGAAGGATATAAAGCTCAGAACCTTGCTGGATTTTCAAAGAACGCCGCCGGGTATTTTCATTCTCTTATCTTTGGCGGGGCTTTCAATTTGCCTGCTGGGGAATTACCCCGCGTCGTTTCTTTCAGAGCTTCTCGAAAGAATCGGAGTGCCTTCGCTGACTGAGAGCAGCGAGATTTCACTTGACCCATCGGCATTGCCGTATATTCTTACCGTCTCGTTCATCGCTCCGGTGTTTGAAGAGCTTCTCTTCCGCGGCGTAATTCTCAAGCGGCTGGAGAGCTTCGGCACAGGCTTCGCGATTTTTGCCTCTGCGCTTCTCTTTGCTCTGGCGCACATGAATCTTTCGGGTATTGTTTTCGCTTTCATCTGCGGGTTGGTTTTTGGCTTCATCTACACGAGAACGCGCAATCTGTGGCTTCCCATTTTTATACATTTCCTGAATAACACGCTTTCAATCCTTATGTCTCTGATGTATTCCGCTTTAGGAGAGAGGGGAGAAACGCTCGGCAATTTCATTTTCCTCGCCATGATTGCCCTCGGCATACTGGCGCTTCTTGCGCTTGTAATTTTCAAGCGCAAGGTCTTTATGGAGAATTCATTTTTGCTCATGCAGTTCGATATGAAAGCCGCCGCATCAATAGGCATAATCGGCAGCGCGGACGGTCCTACGGCTGTCTATACCTCCGAGCCGCCGCTCAAGACCGGAGAGAGCATGAGAGTTTTGCGGCACTCCGCGCCTTTCTGGGTACTGCTGGGATTGACATTCGTTCTTCACGGTATTGCCATGCTTACAGCATGGAGCTTCGCAAGCTATGCGGGTTGAATTTTTGCCGGATAAGCGCTTCATGGAGGAGGCGCTCGCGCTTGCGGAGGAAGCCCTCAACGCAGGTGAAATCCCGGTCGGCGCGGTGATTGTAAAAGACGGCAGTATAATCGGCAAAGGCAGAAACCGCCGCGAGGAGAAGCAGAGCGCGCTCTCCCACGCCGAGATTGAGGCCGTAGCCGACGCCTGCCAGAGCACCGGCTCGTGGCGGCTTGACGGCGCGGAGATATACATCACGCTTGAGCCCTGCCCGATGTGCGCGGGCGCGATTCTCACCTCGCGAATACGGCAAATAATTTATGCCGCCGACGATGAAAAAGCCGGCGCTTGCGGCACAGCGCTTGATGTGCTCGCCACACCTGCTTTCAGGCGGCCAAAGGTATACCGCGGCTTCATGGAGGCCGAGAGCAAAGTGCTTCTGCGCGCTTTCTTTGATAAAATTAGAAATTAAACACCCGCCAACTCTGTGTACTTAACCCTCTTTATAAAGAGGCGCTGCCCAATGGGGTGGTACACGAAGTGTGACGGGTGTTCTAATTATCAATTATGCGCACTGCGCTTACTGTCAATTGTTAATTGCCTTTATCGGAGCGCCGAGGTCGTCGCTCCCTACATTATTCATTGACAATTGCCCTTATGTGCGGGGGGGCATGGAAAGCGCCCCTACGGAGCAATGCCCACATTTAACTGCACTTGACGTCCTTAACTATCAACTCTCCACTCAGCGCTGCGCGCGTCACTCCCTACTATCAATTGCCTCACATGCTTTCCGGTGCGCTCACCTTCAGCAAATCCAGCACGTTTCTTATTAAGATTCTGGCGCAAATGCAGAGGCTCAGCCTTGCCTGCATCAGCCTTTCGTCCTCACCCTTAACGCGGCAGGAATTATAGAACTTATGGAAAAGCGTCGCCACATTTATGACATACTTCGTGATAATCGACGGGTCGAGTCTTTCCGCCGCGCGCACAATTTCGTCCGTATATGCCGAAATCAGGCGGATAAGCTCAATTTCCTCCGGCATTGTGAGCAATGCGAAATCCTCGGCGCCGCATGTGCGAGGTGAGATTCCGTCAGCCTCTAAGTTTCGCAGAATGCTGCAAATCCTTGCGTGAGCATACTGCACATAATATACGGGGTTCTGCGCGTCCTCCTTTATTGCCAAATCGAGGTCAAAATCCATCGTCACGTTCGGCTCATGCAGGTTGAACATAAACCGTGCCGCATCGCGCGAGACCTCGTCCAGCAAATCTCCGAGCTGAATCGCCTTGCCCGTGCGCTTGCTCATTCTCACCTGCTCGCCGCCCTGAATAAGATTGACAAACTGATACAGCACGATTTCCAAATCCTCCGGGTTTTTCCCGACGGCGCCCATCGCGGCCTTCATTCTCGCCACATGCCCGTGGTGGTCAGAGCCCCAGCAGTCGATTAAGAGCTTAAAACCGCGCTCGAATTTATTAAGATGATACGCTACGTCCACGATGAAATACGTTGGCAGCCCGTTCGAGCGCAGAATCACCTCGTCCTTCTCCGCACCGAACTTCGTCGCCGCATACCACACCGCGCCGTCTTTTTCATATGTGTGCCCGTTAGCCTTGAGAATATCAATAACCCGCGTCACCGCGCCGTTTTTGTGCAGCTCGCTCTCATGAAACCAGCAGTCATACTCAATGCCGTAGCGGCTCATGTCAGCCTTCATCTTCGCAAGATTCTTCGGCAAAGCAAAATCTGCGAGAGCCTGCCTGCGCTCGCTTTCGCTTACGTTCATGAGGCTGTCGCCGTGCAGCCTCGCATACTCCTTCGCATGCTCGATTATATCATTGCCGTGATAGCTGTCTTCCGGCATTTCCGGTGCGTTGTCACCCTCAAAAAGCTGGCGGTATCGTATGTCCAGCGAGAGCTTCAGCGCGAACACGCCGCCGATG
>QMCD01000368.1_pt1 | contig 34447 bp, 30 predicted proteins | sample 1821841 | NCBI WGS metagenome assembly QMCD01 (sample SAMN01991225, study PRJNA193472) | Termite gut metagenome, whole genome shotgun sequencing project. | isolation source: worker | host: Macrotermes natalensis
CAACGGGGGCGCCGCCCCCGTAACGCCCCCGGACACGTACTTTCTCGCGTGGACAACAACGCCGTGGACATTGCCGTCCAACCTCGCGCTCACGCTAGGCCCGGACATTGACTACGTTCTGGTGCGCGACAACGCGTCAGGCGGGCGCGATCATTACATCCTCGCCGAAGCGCGGCTCCCCGCTTATTACAAAGACGAAAGCGAATATGAAATCGTCTGGCAGAGGAAAGGCGCGGAACTCAAAGGCATCGAATACGAACCGCTCTTTCCCTATTTCGCGTGGGCCGCGAAGGATAACGCTTTCAGAACATACCTCGGCGATTTTGTTTCCACCGAGGACGGCACGGGCATCGTTCACACCGCGCCCGGTTTCGGCGAGGACGATCAGCGTGTTCTGAAAGGAAGCGGCATCCCGACCATTTGTCCTGTGGACGCGGAATGTAAATTCACCGATGAAGTTGCCGATTACAAAGGAATCTTTGTAAAAGACGCCGATAAAGCCATCATGGAAAGGCTTAAAGCGGAAGGCAAACTAGTTAAGCGCGATCAAACCCTTCACGCATATCCTCATTGCTGGCGCTGCGGAAGCCCCCTCATTTACCGCGCCGTCGGTTCCTGGTTTGTCAATGTGGAAAAAATCAAGCAGGACATGATCGATGTGAATAACACGGTTTACTGGGTTCCCGAACATATCAAAAGCGGCCGTTTTGGGAAGTGGCTCGAAGGCGCCCGCGATTGGGCTATCAGCCGGAACCGCTTCTGGGGGAACCCGCTCCCGATTTGGAAATGCGATGACTGCGGCAAAACTATTTGTATCGGGAGCCGCGCGGAACTCAAGGAACTTTCCGGAGCCGAACCGGAGGACCTGCATAAACATTTTGTCGATGACATTACGATTCCCTGTGACTGCGGCAAAACCATGAAACGCATTCCGGAAGTGCTTGACTGCTGGTTTGAATCAGGAGCCATGCCTTATGCCCAGAATCACTATCCTTTTGAAAACAAAGAATATTTTGACGCGCATTTCCCCGCGAATTTTATCAGCGAGGGGCTCGATCAAACGCGGGGCTGGTTCTACACGCTCACGATTTTGAGTACGGCCATTTTCAAAAAGCCTGCTTTCCATAACTGCATTGTAAGCGGCCTTGTTCTCGCAAGCGACGGGAAGAAAATGTCCAAGAGCCTGCAGAACTACACCGACCCTATGGAAGTGGTTAACACATTCGGCAGCGACGCGCTCCGGCTTTTCCTCATTCATTCCGCCGTTGTCAAAGCCGATGATCTCCGCTACAACGATGAAGGCGTCAAGGAAATCCTGAAAAGCATCATCCTGCCTTTGTGGAACGCGTACAGCTTTTTTGTTACATACTCCAATATCGACGGAATGAGTCCCTCGGGCGCTCCCGAAAAACCGCTGAATCCTTTGGATACCTGGATTCTTTCCATGGCGGAATCCTTGGTTGAAAAAGTAACAAGCGCCCTTGACAGCTACGATTTGTCAAAAGCGGTAGACCCCATTATCGAGTTTATCGATCTTCTCAATAACTGGTACATCCGCCGTTCCCGCCGCCGTTTCTGGCGCAGTGAAAATGATACGGATAAGACGGACGCTTACGGCGTTCTGTATTCGGTGCTTCGGACGCTTATTACCGTCGCGGCGCCCTTCATGCCTTTTATTACGGACAACATCTGGCAGAATCTGCGGAAAGATGATGAAGCGGAATCGGTTCACCTCTTGGATTACCCTGTTCCGAACCGGGCGCGGCGTGATGAAGAGCTTGAGTTTAAAATGGCAGCCGTGCAGCACGCGGTGAGTATGGGACGGGCGCTTCGGAGCCAGTACAATATCAAAGTCAGGCAGCCTCTGCAAAACGTGGAACTTGTTACAAGAGATAAGAAAGAAAAAGCCGTGCTTTCCGAAATGGAAGATATTATCCGCGAAGAACTCAATGTGAAAGAAGTTCACTTTAGGGATAACGAAGAAGCATTGGTCGAGTACCAGACGAAGGCGAACTTCCGCGTTCTGGGAAAAGAACTCGGCAAGGATATGAAGCTCGGCGCTGAAAAGATTGAAGCGCTCACTCAGGCGGAAATTCGCGGTATCCTTGACGGAGCCGATTTTACTATCGATGTTGCAGGTAAACGCATCGCCTTGACTCCAGAAAAATTGGATGTCAGGCGCATCGAAAAGGCAAATCTGAAAGTGCTGAACGAAGGCACGCTCACCGTCGGACTCGACACCAATGTAACGCCGGAACTTTCCCGCGAAGGCGATATGCGCGACCTTGTCCGCGGCGTTCAGAACCTGCGTAAGGAAAGCGGCCTTGAGGTAACGGACAGAATCAATCTCTATCTTTTTGGTCCGGACATTCTGAAAGAAGCATTCGAAGCCTTTAAAGATTATATCGTGTCGGAAACCTTGTCGGTGAATGCTGTCTGGGAAAATACCGTCGGCATGACCGCGATTGAAGCGGGGGAAGAAAACTGGTTGGTAAAATTGGAGAAGGCGTAAATGTAAAGCCTGTTTCAAAACGAATACATAGTTTTGGAACAGTTTTTTTTGAGTTTATCAAAAAGGATACCTATAAATTGCTCTATAACAATCTTGTTTGACAAAAATTATAAAGGGGAAAACAGAATATGAAATATGGAGCCATGCGTGTTTTTAGTGTACTATATACCATCTTTGCCTTGGCAGCATTGCTTTTGGCAATAGAGCTTGTATTAACCGCAATCTTCATTTTTTACTTGACTTTTCTCTTTTAAATGGCTACGTATGTATACAGTATGATATTAAACGAAATAAAAGATACGGAACTGAGGGAAAGGCTCGCTTCACTTGCCCCCGACGGCATTACCCGTTTTTCGCTGCTGAACGGAAGCGCGAAAGGTGCTATTCTCTCAGGAACGACTATGGCGGCCCAGTCACGGGTCAATCATAATTTGGGAATTATTGAAAGTCTGGCATTGTCCCAAGTTTTAATCGCCGGCGGGCTTCTCTCAACAACCATTAAGGAAGATACAAAGATCAATATCCGGTTTGATTGTTCCGGTCCCTTAAAGGGGCTTACTGCCGACGCGGATTGGCAGGGGAATGTCCGCGGCTATCTTTTCAATGATGCGGTGTATATTGATAAACCTCTCGACAGTTTTGATTTAAAGCCTTTTATTGGGCAGGGGACGCTTTCCGTCACAAGGAGAACCGGAATAGGAGATCCTTATACCGGGCATATCGAACTGGTTCACGGAAGAATTGCCGAGGATATTACGGAATATTTCCTGAAATCCGAGCAGGCGCGGACGGCCCTGGCTCTCAGCGTACGATTTGATCAGAAGGGCCGGATTGCCGGAGCCGGGGGCCTCTTTTTTCAGGCCATGCCTGGAGCAAATGACATCGATATGGAAGACATCGAGGTCTGGCTGAAAGAAGTTCCTTTATTGGGCAATTATTTTGCGGAGGGAAAAAGCCGCGCTGATTTTCTGGATGAGTGGTTCCGAAACTTTGATGTTAACGTTTTGGAAAATTCGGACGTCCGTTTCTATTGCAGTTGTAATAAGGAACGGTTTGCGTCATACATGAAAGCTCTTGGGAAAATCGAACTGGAAGAATTAATCGATAAAGGACCGTTCCCCATGGATATCCGCTGCCATTACTGTAACAGCACTTATAAGTTTTCCCGGGATGATTTAAAGGCTTTGCTGGAAGAATAAAATCTATCGCCGCTTCTTAAAGAATTTTGCCGCCAGAAGCGAAAGATAATCTTTGATGTTGGCCGGATTCCGGCGGTATTTCTCACTAAAATCTTTGGCGGCGTCGGCAATGGAATAATTCACGCCGTATTTCTTTTTGAGAAAATCCCAGTGCTGGACAATCCAAACATACAGGTCGCTTGCTGTTCTGTTGGGAAAATTAAGATACAGCCTTTCTTCTTTTATTTTTCCGATGATAGGTTCGTAAACATTATTGTACCATGAAACAAGCGCGTCGGAAAACGATATTTCATTCGCGTAATTTTCGTTGATTAAATATTTATGTACCAAAATATGGTTGTATATAACATCATAGCGGCCCGTATCCGAAAAAGTAAGATCATAACAATCGGTGAGTTTTCCGAAATTCGTCTTTTGATAAAACAATTTCTTCTCATAATCAATAACCGCTTTTTGAAGATCATTTGTGGTCATAGACGGCGTGATTTTTATTTCACTGGAAAGGCTGATCACTTCCGCGTCGATCATATCACCTCCCTGGCTGCGCGCGACCGAAACCCGGTGATTTCCGTCCCGGACAAAATACACGCCGCCGATTTCATAAAGCTGAATCGGCGGGAGAATAATGTCCTGTAATCTGGCTTCATCGACCTTTTCCCAGCGGGTGCGAAGGTGTTCGGATTTTGGAAGAAAATATTTATTAAAATCGTTGTAGCGTCCTTCACTTCCTACAATCAAATTGATCGGTACTATCTGCATCCCTTGATACGTTTCATTTTTCGGTTTAAGAATATCTTTGACATCATCAAAAGAAAGAAGTTTGTCACTTTTAAAAGTCATGAAATGCTGAATCTGCGAGAGAAAGGCTTTTCCTCTCGCTTTGGAAAAATCTTCCGACGCCTGCAATTTGAAGTTTTTATCGTTTAGATTATCACTCATAGAGAATCCTCTGTTTCAAGTATAAAATGGCTGTACGCGTTTATTACTAATGTATCATGATATTTTGTTGTTCTGACTTCGGAAAGATCATACAGATGGATATGACCATGAATCAGGTACTTAGGCTTGAAAAAACGCATAAACCATAGGAAAGCCCGGAATCCGCGGTGGCACAGATCATCTTTATCGTGGATTCCTTCCGGTGAAGCATGGGTTAAAAAAATGTCCAAATATCTGCCGTGGAAAATTTTGTGAAAAAAAAGTTTCGGTATCAGTTTGATTATTTCCCAATTCATCTGAGAATTTGTATATTGATTTTCACCGTTATTGTACCGCATCGATCCGCCGACGCCCGCTATGATGAGACTGCCTTCTTTTATTATCCGGGAAGCGATATGCACAGATCCGGTCGCGTAAGAATAATCCAAATTCATATCCAAATCAAAATGGCCGGCGAAACCTTTTTGAAAGCGGGAAAAACCTTTTAAATTATGATTCCCGAAGACAAAAAATAAGGGTTTGTTTAAACTAGAAACGATAAAATCGAGGTAATCCAAAGGAAGATCGCCTGCGCTTAAGATGAGGTCTACATCGGCAAAACGTTCTTTGATCGAATTGCTGTAAACGAGCGGATCAATTTGATCGGATATGCAGAGAATTTTCATGTTTTTATCAACATGTTCATTTTTTTGCTGTCCCTGATGGTTTGACCTGTTTAAAAAGAGTTTGAAGCTGATCTTTATCGAAAAGTTCTATCGGGCGGGAATCGGAAAATTCCTGCGCGGCTCTTGTGAATCCCGAACTTGTTACCACGGCGCAACGGGTCATATTTTGGTTTTTCATGTCTTCCAGAACGGCGCGGATTTTTGTTTCGTCAACCATTTCGGGCATCCGGAAAAAACGGATGAGCCGGGGCATTTTTCTCGTATTGCGCCACTTTGCGTTATCATTTTCGATAGCGATGATTTCACAGCCATTGTTAATCGTTTTACAATCCTGCACGGAAAGACTCATGGCCTGTGAAACGAGGACTTTACAAATTTCAGGAAATTCACTTTGGTTGGATGTCAGATAATCCTTCATTTTATCATCCTGCCGGAATTCTTGATATTGGGCCAGCTTTTCGGCTACATCCCTGAAATTATTTTTGGCGGCATATATTTTATCCCACTGAACCATCGCCTTATCGATTTCCCGAATTTTTTCATAACACATGGCAAGAAAATACCGTGCATAAAGGGCATCCTGACTGCTTTCGTTTGTAACGGCTTTTACGGCCCGCTCAAGTTCGGGAATGGCTTTTTCCGGGGCATTCATGGTCATATAACAGCTTCCCCGTTCTACAAGGGCTTTTATTTTAAATTGAGCGTCCCGCTGGGCTTTTTCAAAAGAATTCAAGGCCGCGGAAAAATCCTTTGTTTCTTTCTGGAGTTTCCCCAAATAATAATACGCCTGAAAATTATCCTGCTGCAATTTCAAGGTTTGTTCAAGTTCGGATTTAGCATCGTTGTGTTTTTTTTCCTTGTACAGCATGACTCCCAATTCATAGTGGATTTTTCCGTCTTTCGGACTTAATTCCGCCGCCTTCCGGAAGTATTTTTCGGCCATATCGGTCCGGTTCCGCTCGGAAAAAAGTTTTCCCGTCCAATAATAATTATCCGCGTTTTTGGGATCCAGTTTGATCAATAAAACATATTCCTTTAAAGCCTCTTCAATCTGATTGAATTTTACAAAAAGCTGGGCCATCGATTTTCGGAATTCTGGTTCCGGAATAGTTTTTCCAAAAACGCCGATTTGATTCACCGTCTTAAATTCGAGGAGGGCAAGTTCCGCCTTATTTTCCGCTAAATACGCCTTCCCCAAATAGTAATGGGCCTCCGCGTTTCGGGGTTCTTTGGCAATGATCATTTTCGCGGTTTTGATGGCCGTTTGGGTTTTACCGGTTTTAAGCAGGTTTTCCAGGGCTTCGACCTTTTTTGGGGCCACAAACATTCTCACCAGTATAAACGCTAAAATACCGATGCCGACGGCCAGTACGCCGATAATTACAATAATGATGATCATAACTGTTCCTAATTTAATAGTACTTGTACTATTATTAGAGTAATTGCTTTAAGCCATCATGTCAAACCATAAATGGTGTATCCTTTCGAGTCGCCCGAATCTTTTATTATAAAAGATGATATGTAATTATACCGATAAAGAAGATGATGGAGTAATGTTATGAAAAAACAGGTTTTGTCCTTGCTGTGTTTTTTTATGTTGGGAAGTTTTCTTTTTGCGCAGGCTTCTTTTGTGAAAGGTGAGGAATTTTTTCTGCAGAATAAACCTGATGAAGCGCTTCCCTATCTTCAACAAGCCGTTTTGGAGGATTCTGCCCACGTCCAGGCCGCGCTTTATCTGGGAATAGCCTATCAGCAGCTCAATAGGTTCGATGAAGCTATCGCGGCTTACCGGAGGATTTTGCCCAGGGCGGGGAATCAGACTGCGCTGGTCGCGTTTAATCTTGGCAATGTCTATTTCAGCCGGGGAAACGCGGCTTTTGCGGAACAATATTACAGTCAGGCAATCAATGCCGATCCTGTTTATGCGTCGGCTTATTTAAACCGGGCAAATACAAAGATTAAAAACGGAATGCTGCAAGACAGTATCCCTGATTATGAACAGTATTTGTCTTTAGAACCGAATTCCCCGAAAAAAGGACAAATCGAATCCTTAATAGCTTTTATTAAAAATGAAGCCGCCGCCGAAGAAGCGCGGAGGATTGCCGCGGAAGCCGAAGCAAGAGCCGAAGCGGAACGGAGACAGAGGCTTTTGAATGAGGTTTCCGCGTCTCTCCAGGCCGCGGCGGAAAATGCTCAAGGGTTGTCTTCGGGAGCCGAAAGCGTTCAAGGGTATGAAGGGGAATTTGAGTTGGAATAGATTTCATAATCCGTGATCGGTTATAATTACGGTATTGGAATTGAGGAGAATCGTTTGTACATTGATAGGAAAAAGATCATTATTATCAGCGCTGCGGCGGTAGTGTTCATAGCGCTTGTTGTCGGTGCGGTATTGTTGTTCCGGGGAAAGCCTGGGCAAGATACCGTGAGCGGCGGCAATTCTGTGCGTGTCAACACTCTTGCTTTGGCGAAAGAATATATTGAAAGAGGCGAACATCAGCGGGCTTTGGATCTGCTGGATGCTTTGCTTATCGCGGATACCTATGATGCCGATGCCAGAACGCTTCGGGATGAAGCAATAGCCGGAAATAAAAGGGAGCGGGAAGCGGCGCAGTCGGCGGCACAGTCTGCGGCACAATCGGCCAGGGGTCCCGAAAATCAATTTTCTTCTTTTTTAAGCGCGGAAGATATTGCCGCTCAACGCAGGCTTGAAGAAGAACAGCGCCGTCTTGATGAAGACCGCCGAAGGGCGAGGGAAGCGGAACGGGCCCGCCTGGAAGCGGAAGCTGAGGCAAACGCGCAAAGAGAGGCCGAACGGCGCATAGCCGCGGCGGCGGAAGCGGAGCGGCGGAAAGCTGAAGAAGAAGAATTGGCCCGTAAATCCCGGGAACTCCAAAATCAGATGAAGGCTGTCAATGATCTTGTTTTACAAGGACGGGCTGCCCTGGAAGAAAATGATTATTCCGCTGCTTCATCTTCATTTGATGAAGCGCTGTCCAGGGTTCCCTCTGGAGAAAACCGTTTTGAAGCCCAGAAACTTGCCGACATTGGCGAAGCCTATTATGAACATTATTCCAACAATCTCGGCACTGCGGAAGGGGAGGAATCCCGGAAACAAGCTGTCAATTTTGCATGGAATGCCATTAACAAGGATCCGTCGCAGGCTTTGCCCCATTATACCCTTGGGAAAATTTACAACGATTTAAAGCAGTGGGACAATGCCGCAAATGAATTACAAGCAGCCGTCCGCCTTGACCCGAACAATTACCTCTACAGTTATAATCTTGGCAAGGTCTATTTCAGCGCCGGAAAATTTGCCGATGCCCGGCAGTCTTTTGAATCGGCAGTACACCTGAACCCGAATCATGAGCTGAGCTGGTACAATTTGGGCGGAACGCTCCGAATGCTGCGACGTCCGGACGATGCTCTTGCCGCGTATAGAAAGGCCGCATCGGTAAAACCTGATCACGCGGGAAGCCACAGGGAAATAGGCCGCCTCCTTTCCGCTAAAGGAGACCACAGCGGCGCGGTTGATTCCTTTAACAAGGCTTTGCAGCATAACCCGAATGACGCGGCTTCTTTGCGGGAACTGGGAACCGTTCAGAATGCTTCCGGCGATTTCGCGTCCGCGGAAGCATCGTTCAATAAATCATTGCAGATTGCACCGAATGATTATCAGACAAATCATAATTTAGCGCTTGTAAAACTAGCACTGCGTAAAAACGATGAAGCGGCCGCGTTTGCTCAAAAGGCGGCTGACGGCGTTCCTTCCAACGCGATGTATCATTATACATTAGGACTTGCCTTTGAAAGTTTGGGAAATATTGACGGGGCTATTTCAAGCTATACCAGAGCCGCGTCCCTCGATAAAAATTATATTCTTCCGAGAAATAATCTTGGCAGGATTTATACCGACAATGGGTTTCCTCATCAAGCTCTGCCGTATCTTCTTGAGGCTTATGCCATTAATCCTTCCGCGTATGACGTTAATAACAATCTTGGACATGCTTACGTGATGGAAGAAAACTGGATAAAGAGCATAGAACATTATGAAAAAGCTCTTTCTGTTCAGCCAGGCAATACAACCGTCAGGTTAAACCTGGCACGCGCTTATGCGGGAGCGGGGAACCTTAATTCCGCCAAGGATGCCTATCTTGCTTTAATAAAACTTGAACCTGAAAATTGGGATGCTGTTTTTGAACTTGGAAAGGTGTATGCAACACTAAACGATACGGCTAATGCCGGAAAATATCTTGCGGAATTATTGGAACAGAATCCCAATTATACAAAAAGAACAGAAGCGGAGATTATTTTAGGAGCATTGTAGTGCAGTCAAAAAATATTCAAAAATGGGTCTTTGGAATAATTCTTGCCGCGTTGTTTCTTGTAGTATGCAAATTATTTTCTCCTTTTTTCTCGGTTCTCTTGTGGTCTACGCTGCTCTATATTTTATTTAATCCCTTACATCATAAAATTGCCGCGAAAATAAAATCCGCCGGCATGAGAGGCCGAATCGCGAAAACCTGTCTCGCGGCATTGTTTGCGTTTTGCACGGTTGTTTTAATCGCCGTACCTTTGTCGTTTATTGCATACGAATTTTTTGTACAGATACGGGAACTTGCCCGTTCCGCTTCCGCAATGTTTGATAAAAATCCGGAATTCTTTTCAAATATAAATTCGGATATTTCCCATTTTGTGTTCCGAATAACGGGAGGTAATATTTCTATTCCGCCTGAACAAATCTCGGATCATGCCAGATCAATCATAGGCCAAAGTGTTCAATGGTCTTTGGAAGCAGGATCGGGAATTATAAAAAATGTGGGGAATTTTTTTATCAATCTTCTTTTTATGATTTTCTGCCTTTTCTTCTTTTACCTTGACGGGGCGCATTTGGGAAAACTTGTTACTAGTACGATTTTTATCCGGCGTGATTACATGCAGGCGCTTGTCAGCAAGTTTAAAGATACAACCCGCAGTTTGTTTTTGGGATATATCCTTGTTGCTCTTATACAGGGAATGGCTGCTTTCATCATTTTCTCGATTTTCCGTGTGGAAAGTTCTTTGGTGTTTGCAATACTGACGCTTATTTGCGCGTTCATTCCCATGCTTGGAGCCGGTGTTGTTTGGCTGCCTTTGGGAATCTTCATGCTTTTGAACGGAGAATTAGTCAAAGGTGCGGTGTTTATGATTTTGTGCGGCGGGATTGTTTCAATGTTGGATAATTTTTTACGGCCGCTGTTTTTAAAAGACCGGGTAAAACTTCACCCTCTCGTGATCTTTTTTTCCATACTTGGAGGAATCGTTTCCTTTGGATTCAACGGATTGGTTTTGGGTCCTATGCTTGTTATCATTTTTTTAACCGTATTAGATTTATTTTTAAACGAGCATAAGATTGTAACATGAACGAATTTGCTGCAAAAACTGGAGTTTTGTGACAGCCTCGTGAATATCATGATGTTAATCTGAAAACAATTTTTTTTCCGCGATTCTTGTACAGTGTGTTTAATTATGCTATATGTTAGATATTATGAGTAAGCAGAAAGCATCTAAGTTGATTTTTCTTATTATTGCGGCGGTTTCTCTTGTTTTTATTCTGTCCTGCGCGCGTCAAAACACAACAGCGGGGGAATTGCGTTTGGGTTTTACGACGGAGCCCTCCACTTTTGATCCGCTTAATCCCGCGAATACGGCAGACGGCAGAAGTATTCTTTTTAATGTTTTTGAAGGACTTGTAAAACCCGACACCGAAGGAGTGATGCAGCCTTGTATTGCCGAATCATGGACAGTCGGGCAAGATGCGCGCGTATATCATTTTACCATTCGGGAAGGCGTGCGTTTTCATGACGGTTCTGTTGTAAGCGCCGAAGATGTTAAGTTCAGTTTGGATACCGCGAAAAAATCAGGATATATCGGCCTTGATAATATACAAGATGTTTCGATTGAAAGCGGTAAAATCAAAATAATCCTCAAACAAAGCGACACTGAGTTTCTTCCGTTCTTAACGGTAGGAATTGTTAAAGCGTATAATACGGAACGCGAAAAAAACATCTGCGGGACGGGTCCGTTTTTTATTGAAAGCTATAATTCTCAGCGGAATCTTGTGTTAAAAAGATTTGATGATTATTGGCAGAAAGGACTGCCTCATCTTGAAAAAGTAACGATTGTGTTTTTCGCGAATTATGACGCGCTGCTGCTTGCTCTCCGCGGCGGCAGTATAGACGGCGCGAAGCTGACAGGCGCAATGTCCGCACAGCTTGACGCGAAAGAGTTTGATATAATTGATAATTATTCGGCGTCTGTGCAAGTGCTTGCCTTAAACAACGCGGCGCCTCATCTTGATAATGTAAATGTCAGGCGCGCGCTGAATTACGGGCTTGATATTCAAAATATCATTGATGCCGCTTTTTTCGGCGCGGGCCATCCTTCGGGAAGTCCTATCATCCCCGGGCTCGCGGCTTTTGAGGACGGGTTGACGTATCCTTACGAGCCGGATACCGCGCGCGCGCTTCTTGCGGAAGAAGGCTTTGGGGAAGGAAACAGGTTAACGCTCGAAATAACCGTGCCTTCCAATTACACGATGCACGTTGATACCGCGCAGGTTATTGTATCGCAGCTTGAGAACATCGGAGTAAGTGCATCTATCAAATTAGTCGATTGGGCGACATGGCTTAACGATGTTTACTCCGGGCGGCAGTATGAAGCAACAATCATTTCGCTTGACAGCCCGATTGTTTCCGCGAAAAGTTTTCTTTCGCGTTATTATTCGACGGCCGCCGATAATTTTATTAATTTTTCCGCCGCGGATTTTGACAACGTGTATGACGCGGTGTTGACTGAAACAGACAGCGCGGAACGGGACCGCCTTTACAGAGAGGCGCAGCGTATCATTACCGAACATGCTGCAAGCGTATATATTCAGGATATTTTTTACTTTTTTGTTTTCCGCGGAGGCAGGTTCGGCGGAGCGTTAAATTATCCGTTATATGTTATTGATTTCGCTTCTATTTACGAAACAGGGACAGAGAAGGATTGAGTTTTATTTTTAAAAGATGCGTAATTGCCGTTTTTACCATGTTTCTGGTTTCACTGTTATGCTTTCTTATATTCAGTGTTATCCGGGGAGATCCCGCCGGTTTATTGGGCGGAATATGGGTAAGTCCCGATCAGCTTGAAACATTGCGCGAAGAAATGGGATTAAACCGTAATGTGTTTGTCCGCTATTTTGATTGGTTAGCCGATTTTATAAGGGGAAATCCCGGGAACTCGTTTTTTTTCCGCTCAGAGGCAATTTCTGATATGATTTCAGAACGGCTTCCCGTAAGTTTATCTCTTGCCTTTCTTTCGTTTTTTTTTATTTTTTTAATTGCGCTTCCTGTTTCTCTTTTAACGGTTAAACGGGAAGGAAGTTTAGCAGATCGCATTGTAAATTTTCTTACGGCGGCAAGCATCAGCACTCCAGGTTTTTTCTTAGGACTCATTTTTATTTTTTTATTTGGTTTTACTTTTCATTTTTTTATTCCCGGTGAATATACCGATTACAGCGAAAGTTTTTTTAAGTTTATAGGCTGCCTTTTTTTTCCGGCGCTTGCAATCGCTGTTCCTTCATCCGCTGTTTTAATAAAGTTTTTAAGAGGTTCGATTTATTCAGAATTTAAAAGCGATTATGTAAGAACCGCGAGAAGCAAGGGGGCAAGCCGTTTTTATATTTTGCGCCGTCATGTTTTAAAGAACGCTGTAATTCCCGCAATTACCGTATCCGCGATGATCATTACCGAAGTGTTATCGGGAAGCATTGTTATTGAACAGGTTTTTTCCATTCCCGGAATAGGCAGGCTTTTAATCACGGCGATTTCCTCAAGAGATTATCCTTTAATTCAAGCGTTAATGGTTTATATAGCGTTTATTGTAATTGCGGTAAATACTCTTGCCGACATCGTTATTATGATAATAGATCCAAGAATACGCCTTTCCAAGGAACATGTATAATGAAACATAACTTTGAATTAAAGGCGGGAGCCTGCCTTGGAACGCTTGTTCTTATTATGTCTGTAATAAGTTTTTTTTGGACTCCTTACGATTACAACAGCATGGATTCGGGGCAGCGTTTTTCAGCTCCAAGCGCGAGCCATATTTTGGGAACCGATAATTTCGGGCGCGATGTATTTTCAAGAATTATGGCAGGCGGAAGAAATTCGCTTTTTCTCGCGGTTTTCACTGTCGCGGGAGCCGCGCTCTTGGGAAGTATTTTAGGGCTTACGGCAGGTTTTATTGGCGGAATAACAAACGAAATAATTATGCGCGTTATTGATACGCTGAATTCTTTTCCGGGAATTGTTCTTGCTCTTTTATTTGCCGCGGTGATGGATACGAGTCAATTCTCGCTTTTTATTGCTCTCTTAATTCTTTTTACGCCCAGTTACACCCGTGTTATGCGTACCGGAGCATTGCAGTATAAAGACGCGTCTTTTGTCCGGGCGGAACGTATCATAGGCGCGGGATTTTTTCGTATAACGTTTATACATATTCTGCCTAATATCGCGCCTTCACTTTTGTCCGCTTCTGTCATAGGGCTTTCTAACGCGATCCTTGCCGAAGCGTCAATGAGTTATCTTGGAATGGGTATTCAGCCGCCGGAACCTTCATGGGGCCGTATGCTGCAAGAGTCGCAGGTCTTTTTTTTTAACGCTCCGTGGATTTCCATCGCGCCCGGGATTTTTATCATGTTAACAGTTATTGCTTTTCATATGTTAGGTGAAGGTCTTCGCCGTAGTTTTGGGAAAACAGGTTCTTAGCATGGAACATTTGCTGGAAGTAAAAAATTTAACGGTTCTCCACAAAAAAAACGCGTCTGTTATTAAGGCTGTTGATGATGTTAGTTTTTATGTTGATAGAGGCGAAATATTAGGCATCGCCGGCGTTTCGGGCTGCGGAAAAACAACGCTCGCTCTTGCCGTTCCAAGTCTGTTATCCCAAAGATCGAAAATAACACAAGGTGAGATTCTTTATAAAGGGAATGATTTAGTTTTTTTAAACGAAGAGGAACTGTGCCGTTTGCGGGGTAAAGAAGTTTCTATCATTTTTCAGGAAACAAAGCAGGCGCTTAACCCGCTTCTTAAAGTTGGAAAGCAAATTACGGAAACGCTGGAACTTGGCGGTTCTTTAAATAAAAGAGAAAACAAAAAACTCGCTCTGGAAATGCTTGCGCGGCTCGAGTTTTCCGACGCGGAAAATATTTACGGCTCATATCCTCACGAACTTTCGGGCGGCATGTGTCAAAGAGTGATGACGGCTATTGCCGCGATTTCCGCTCCAAGTCTTTTGTTGGCCGACGAACCTTCAAGCTCTCAGGACGCGGAAAGTCAGGAGCGCATCCTTTCTTTGCTTTTGGAAATGAACCGTAACCACAACACCACTATTATAATTATTTCCCATGACCTTTCGATAATACGTCAATTCTGTACTCGTTATTTTATTATGAGCTCTGGAAAAATAATCGAAGAAAACGGCTTCGCGTCTTTGTCTTTTCCGCAAAAGCATATACAGGAAAATCCCGAAGCCGCCTCCGCCGTGCCGCAGATTGAACCGCTGGTTAGTCCTCTGCTTTCTGTCCGTAATGTTTCCAATGTTTATGTTAATCGAAACTTAGCCTTCTTTGGAAAGAAAGAAACAAAACCTGTTTTACATAACGTTAATTTAGAAATAAGGCCGGGGGAAATTGTCGGGCTTACCGGGATTTCCGGCTGCGGAAAAACTACGCTTGCAAACTGTATTCTGGGCATTGTTGATTATGAGGGAGAGATTTTAATCGACGGAGACCGTTTACAAAATTCAAAAAACAAATCCTCTCTTGTTCAAATGGTATTTCAAGAACCGGGTGTTTCGTTAAATCCCTTAAAAAAAATCGGCTGGCTTATGGAGGAACCACTTGTCATTCATAAAACAGGTTTCGTTTATAAGAGCGCTCAACTGCGCGCACAAAAGGTTGATGAAATGCTTCACAAAGTCGGGTTGGATGCGTCTTATAAAACGCGGAAGGTCAACGAACTTTCAGGCGGGCAGAAACAGCGCGTCTGCATCGGGCGGGCATTGCTTTTAGAACCGCGCCTCTTGATCGCGGACGAGGCGATAAGTTCCCTTGATGTATCGTCCGGCGTACAAATACTTGATCTTTTAAAAGAACTGCGTGAAAGTCTTGGACTTGCGATCCTTTTTATCTCACATAACAAAGACGCTGTGAAATATCTTTGCGACAGAGCTGTGGAAATGAAAGAGGGGAGGCTGTTTTTTCCTGCATGAAACATATACGCCTTCCTTGAAATTTTGTCTTGACTTTATATACCGTTCGGTATACATTTAACACATGACAGATGAAAACAATAAAGACAAAATCCTGCAATGCGCTTTAGAACTCTTTGCCGATAAAGGGTATGATGGGGTCGGCATCAATGCCATTCTTGAAGATGCAGAGCTTTCCAAACCGACGCTTTATTATTATTTTGGGAGCAAAGCCGGATTATTCAAATCGATTTTGAGTTTATATTACGGGCAGTTGGAAGATGTTTTGGTGGAAGTATGCCGCTATTATCCCCATCCCGAATCATACGAAGACGATGTCAAGCCTGTTTTGATTAATATCGCCAAGACATATATCGATTTTGCCCGGAATAACCCTGTGTTTTACCGGATGATGATGGCCTTACATTTTGTTCCCCAGACATCAACGGCAGCGAAGATTTCCGATGAATATCATAAAATTCAATATGAATTGGTTGAGGAAGTGTTTCAGCAAATTGCCAATGTCCATACGAATCTGCAAGGAAAAACGCGGTTGTCGGCATTGAGTTTTGTATCGAATATAAACGCGCAGATTGCGTTCTGGTTTCGGGGATACAGTTCTTTAGATGATGATAGAGTAAAACAACTTGTAAAACAATTTATGCATGGCATTTTTTCTTAATTTTTCTTAATTGATAGAAATGATAGTGCTTTGATGATTGACCGAAAATATGGAGATGAATTGTTTTGTGTGTGAGCATAATGCGTATTGTATACCGACCGGTATGTATATTGTAAAAATAAAATATTTACTTGCAGGATAATGAGTTAATAATAATCTATTATATACCGACTGGTCGGTAGAATATACCTACCGGTCGGTATATTTGTAAAAAATCTTATTTATCAGGGGTGAATAGACAAAAATTCCCGCTGACATCTGTCTAATCTTCAGTATTCGGCAGTGAGAATGAATCAATATATAGACCGGTCGGTATATTTTAGGAAATATCTATCTACTTGTAGTATAACAAGTTGTGAAAAAAAATATTATATACCGACTGGTCGGTAGTATATACCTACCGGTAGGTATATTTAAGGAGCGCAAGCATGACAAACAACATTAAGCATCGGATATTTTCATTAATTCCCGCCTTGGAAAAACATGAAAATTATATATCGGAAACCATCAATCATTTCCGAAAGACAAAGGAAAGAATCCTATGCGGTCAAAACCTTAAATCATTTGCCAATGGTCATCTTTATTTCGGGTTTCATCATGAATATGACCGCTGGATTTTCAGGGAATGGGCTCCCGGAGCGGATGAGATTCATTTGATCGGGGATTTTAATAATTGGAACAGAACGAGCCATCCTTTAAGGCGCATTGAGAACGGCATTTGGGAAGTGTCGATTCCGGAAGCGGAGATTTTTCATCAGTCTCGAATCAAACTGCAGATCAAATCGGGAAAACAGGTTTTTGACCGGATTCCCAGTTACATGAAGCGTGTTATACAGGATCAACAAAATCATTCTTTTGACGGTCAATTTTGGGAACCCGAAAAACCATTTTCCTGGACTGATGAAGATTTCCAATATGATAAAAATCATCCTCTTATTTATGAATGTCATGTGGGAATGTCGAGCGAGGAAGAAAAGGTAAACAGCTTCAATGATTTTCGGGATACTATTCTTCCGCGGGTAAAATCTTTGGGTTATAACGCTGTTCAGCTTATGGCTGTTATGGAACATCCGTACTATGCTTCGTTCGGATATCAAGTAAGCAATTTTTTTGCGGTGTCTTCCCGTTTTGGGACGCCGGAGGATTTTAAGTCTTTCGTGAATGAAGCGCATCGGCTTGGCATCGCGGTTATTTTAGATTTGGTGCATTCGCACTCATCGGGAAATATTTTAGAAGGATTGGGATGTTTTGACGGAACAGGTAATCAATATTTTTCAGGCGGACATCCGGTTTGGGGAACACGGCTTTTTGATTACGGAAAAACCGAAGTGCTGCATTTCCTTTTATCAAACCTGAAATTCTGGCTGGAAGAATATCATCTTGACGGATTCCGCTTTGACGGCGTCACTTCCATGCTATACCACGATCATGGCTTGAACAAAGGGTTCCGCGGTTATGATGATTACTTTACATGTAACACTAATATTGACGCTCTAACCTATTTACGGCTGGCTGTTTCTCTTTGCCGTGAAATAAAATCTGACGTCATTCTTATCGCGGAAGATGTGAGCGGATACCCGGGGCTTTGTCTCCCGGAGGAAGACGGCGGCCTTGGTTTTGATTTTCGGCTTGCTATGGGAATCCCGGATTTCTGGATAAAAGCCCTACGGAACGATCATGATCAATATGTTGATCTAGGCTTGCTCTGGCATGAATTTACGCAGAGAAGTCCCGGCGAGAAAGTGATTGCTTATGCGGAATCTCACGATCAGGCGATGGTAGGAGATAAAACGTTGATGTCCCGTTTGGCAGGCAGCGACTTGTACTATCACATGGATTTTTCCCACAACAGCCGGATTGACCGCGCAATGTCTTATCATAGATTAATTCGTCTCATCACTGCAGCTTTGGGCGGAGAAGGCTATCTTGCTTTTATGGGAAACGAATTCGGTCATCCGGACTGGATCGATTTTCCCAGGGAAGGCAACAATTGGAGTTATCGTTATGCCCGAAGACAATGGAGTCTGGCGTCAAATCCTTCGCTGCGTTATCAATATCTTGAGAATTTTGATAAAGCGATGATTGCCTTTATCGATCAAAATCATATTTTCTCGTATCGGCCTGAATTACTTTTTCATCATGAAGATGATAAAATCTTGGTGTATCAAAAAGGTCCGTTTCTTTTTTGCTTTAATTTTCATGAACATCAAGGTTATATGCTGCAAATTCCTTTAACCGGAAAATATCGCTTTAAAACATGCCTGCACAGCAATTGGAATATTTTCGGAGGGCATAATGTTGATGTATACGCGGAATTTGACGGCGTTGAAAAAGAAGGTTCCCGTTTTTTTGAATATTACTTGGAACCGAGAGCCGCTGTGATTTGTGAAAAAAATGTATGGTAAATAAAAAAGACCCCAAAAGGGCCTTTTTACAAAATCATCTCCTAGGGGATTCGAACCCCTGTTGTCGGGATGAAAACCCGATGTCCTAACCCCTAGACGAAGGAGACATAACGTATGATCAATACTATACGGAAATAATCAAAAAATGTCAAGCGAATTTCTCCTGTTTGTCATGTGACTTTTACTACCTGATAGGATTCAATATGTACCAATCGGAAATCCTGTTTTCAAGGGTTTTAACTTCATTCCTCTGTTCTGCGCGGATTCTTTCGTGAAAATAGGGAAGAATGACATGTTCTTTTATGGCCAGCCAGTTTCTGGGCAGAATATTGGGAGGACTCAGATAATCTGCCGGGGGAATATGGCCTAACAGATCCGAATAAAACTGAGGAAATACCGATTCCGTGACGGTTCTCAGCGCGGAGAAACCGTTCCCTATACCAAAAAGATTATCGCTCAGGCGGTTTTGTCTTGTATCAAGCAAGAGCATTCTTTGATTCTCGCTCTGGTAAAACCATTCGATAAAGGCTTTTGCCGCTTCCCGGGCTTTTCCCTTTTTGCAGATTCCCGCGTAAACCATTCTTTCATCTACCGGAATAGCGTTGTTGTAGGATATATAGCGGAAGGCCAGCTGCGAGCGGGTTTCTTCCCCCATAGTAAAGAAGTCATCACTGGTAAGATAAGCAAAGAGAATCCTGCCGGAAAGAATCAGTTTCGCCGGGGGATCATAATAATATTTAAACACAAAATCATCTTCATGCCGAACGCTTGTATTGGCTTCCTGTGTCCACGATTGAAGATATTCCACAGATCGTTCGAGCGCCATAGGATCCCACGCGAGAGGGCGGCCTTCTCTAAAAGAGGTATTGAACAACGCGGAAACCACAAAAGAAAATCCATCATTGGCCGTAGGAGAAAAACCCATATTGGTGTAGACATCGTTTTTTTGAACATTAAAGGTCTGCCCTAATGTTTTAATTTCATCCAGCGTAATGGTAAAAGGATTTGAAACAAGATTTTGATGTTCTTCGGAAAAAACGATTACCGGAATGTTAAAACACACAGGAAGAAGATACTGCACTTCATCGATTTTCCCCAGATTAAGCAGGGCAGGGTAGAACGCGTTCTGCTGGATTCGTTCATCGGTAAACAAATCGTCCATGCTTAAAAAGAATGTTCTCGTGGAAGAACTTTTCAGCCAGTTTCCTATGACAATGTCAGGATAAACAGACGCGGTGATAAGCTGCCCCGCCGGCTGTTCCATATACTTTGTTTCAATTTTGTACCGGTCTTGAATAAGATTAAATTCTTCCGCATAGATGGCGAGTTCCGGCTGGTCGGTCCAAAGGATGGCGGTTTCTTCCTGAAAAAAACCGCAGGATGTGAAAGCAAGAATAATAACTATTGATAAAACGATAAGTTTGCGCATAATCAAATCCTATTGTTGGTCTTCCATGCTTGTCAATCCTTTGCCGCCGGGTTATGATATAAACAATGCAAGTACGAGAACCAGAAATCATACGATTGATTGAACGCATTGGCGAACATTTTAAGACGAATATCTCAAACCGTTTTATCCGGCCTGCTTTGCTTCAGCTTCCCCTGGATAAGCAGTCTTGGGATCTCATCGAGGTATTGACGGAAAAAATCGAGCAGTACCGCTATCAGGGTTTTCATTTGGATGAATTGTACCGCCAGATCGCGGCGGCGGCCCGCTTCGTATCCCTCTCCCGCAGGGAAATTGTTCCCACTCTCAGAAACCGTTTAGGCGGCGGCAGCGGTGCCGACAGAGTCCTTCGGGATATGGCGGTCAATAACTTCGCTTCCAATTTGCAGCTCTTTGCCGATTTATTGAACGAACTGTTCGTGAAACTTGTCGAGCTGGATAAAAGAGAATCCCGGGGCCATGTTCCTTTGTACAAGCAGATAATCGAGCTTCAGGATATCGGCCGCCAGTTGGTGGGTTCCTGAACAATTCACAAAGCGGAAAGAGTAGTCAGCAAAGAAAGAGATACGCTTCACTTTGCTGACCGTTACTTGTTATTTGCTTGCTGTTCCCAGTTTTGCCGCCGTATCGTAAATGGCTTTATACACACGCGGGATAAGTTCCAGATCGATGCTGGAAAACGCGGCCCGCAAGTAATTTTTCCCAATCGCGATGGTCCCAATGCCGTGATTCTTGAGCAGCTCCTGCCTGAGCGTTTCCGCTTCTATACCGATACAATGGAAACTCATAAAGTAGCCTGAATTAAAAGGCAAAGGCTCCAATGTCGGCGGAAGATCGTTTTCGGCAATAAAGCGCTTCACCGCTTCATAACGCTGTTTTAAAAGAGAAAAGTTCCGCTCCTTTTCCTTCGCGGTTCTGGGATCTTTCAGAGTTTTCAGCATAAGGTGCTGGGCCGGAGTGTTCGCGCAGGAAACCGATGACCGGATGTCCCCCATCAGCTTTTTGATAAGCGCGTCATAATGAGTTTCATTCAGGCCTTTGCCGCCAAAAGTGATGAAGCCCATCCGGAGACCCCACACATAATCTTCTTTTGTGGGGCCGTCAATCTTTATTGCCAGAACCTTTTCGTGAAGGTTTGAAAAGCGGGCAAACAGGGATTCGGTATAAATGCCTTCTTCATAAAAAAGGCCGAAATACGCATCGTCACAGATGACAAGGACGTCCTGACCTGCTTCCGCCGTCTCTTTGATAAGAGAGGCAAGCTGTTCCGCTTCTTCTTTTGAAGGAGAATATCCTGACGGATTATTAGGGAAATTCAGTATGATCCGCACCGGACCTTTTTCCGCGGCTGCCTTAATTCCGGACCTGATAGAATCCATATCAAGACCTTTTTCGCAGCCGTTGAAAAAAGGAATCTCCAAAACGGCAGCGTCTCTGCGGTCGGCAAAGATCAGGCCGTAATTGTCCCAACAAGGGTCGCTCACAAGAATCGTGTCGCCTGAATCGAGAAAAAGGTCGGCTGTGTAGGAAATACCGGAACTGATGCCCGGTACGACGACGGGCAGGGAGCAGTTTTCCGCTTTGAGCGAAGGGCTTTTTTTCAGAAGTTCCTCTTTCCATGCCATGCGGACTTCTTCGATTCCCGCTGTGGGGGCATAAGCCGCGATTTCATGCGCGGTAAAACCGGGAAGACTTTCCGAAACAGAAGGAAGAAGCATCAGCGTTCCCTTGTGTAATGCCATACCGATTGTTCCGTTGGCTGTGTACGCCAGTTTTTTTGCTTCCCCCGATTGGGCAATAATTCCCTTGGGAAAATACAGCCTCTTCCCAAGACCGGAAAGCATCCGGCCCGCGGCGGTATCTTCCAGAATTGCGTTAAGTTCTTTTGCTAATACATTCATTGTGCATAAACTATTCCTTTCAGAAAGAAAAAAGTCAATCACCCTGGAAAAAAATCGATGTTCAGCTCTTATCATTGTTATTTGCTCTTTGTTCTCTGTTAATTGATCATTCCCGGTTTCCCGGTTATACTTTTCCTATGGATCAATACAGAAATGTTCGGGACATATTGGATGCCTCCAGGCGGGAACTCTCAAAGCGGATTATCGGGCAGAAGGATATGATCAACGGGCTTTTGACGGCCCTTGTCGCGGGCGGGCATGTGCTGTTGGAGGGCGTGCCCGGGCTGGCAAAAACGAGGGCGGTGAAAAGCCTTGCGGAACTTTCGGGGCTTAGTTTTAAGCGTATTCAGTTTACGCCGGATCTTCTGCCCGCGGACCTTACCGGTACGCTTATCTGGGATCAGGGAAAAAGTGTCTTTTCCGTGCGGAAGGGACCGCTCTTTGCGAACCTGGTGCTTGCGGATGAAATTAACCGCGCCCCCGCTAAAGTGCAGTCCGCGCTGCTCGAAGCAATGGAAGAGTATCAGGTTACTATTGGGGAGGAATCATATCCGCTCCCGAATCCTTTTTTTGTGCTCGCGACCCAGAATCCCATCGATCATGAAGGGACTTACGCGCTCCCCGAAGCGGAACTCGACCGCTTCTTGTTAAAGCTATTGATAACGTATCCAAGCCCCGAAGAAGAAGCGGCAATCCTCAATCTGGATCCCTGGCAGGGAGAAGGAAGGAGTCGGTATGATACATCGATGGATTTTCACCTGGATTATTCGATGATAGAAACTCTGCGGAAAGAGGCCGAATTGGTCCGCTGTGACGAGCAGATTCAAAAGTATATTGTACAGGTGGTAACGGCGACCCGGCCCAATGAAGAAAGCCGCAAAAGTCATGATGATATGTACCGCTATATTTCCTTCGGAGCTTCTCCGCGCGCGAGTCTTGCGCTTTACCGCTGCGCGAAAATCACGGCGCTCTTTGAAGGCCGGTCCTTTGTTACGCCGGAAGATGTGAAAGCGGCGGCCCTTCCCGTGATGCGGCATCGTATTGTGCTGTCCTATGAAGCGGAAGCCGACGGCATTGATGCCGACGGAGTGATCTCCCGCATTCTCGCCTTTGTTCCGGTTCCTTAAGAGTGTCCCGTGGACCGGCGAGAACTCTTAGCCCGTATTAAAACATTCCCCCTCAAAGCCGCGGCCCTCGCGGATGATATGCTCTCCGGGGATTTTAAATCAATCTTTAAAGGGCAGGGAATGGAGTTTTCCGAAGTCCGCCATTATGAATTAGGCGATGATATCCGTTCGATAGACTGGAACGTCAGCGCGCGCTTTGGAACGCCTTATGTAAAGCAGTATCAGGAAGAACGGGATATGGTGGTCTTCACCGTCCTTGATTGTTCCCGTTCCATGCACACAGGAAGCGGAGCTTTGACGCGTTACGAACAAGGCCTCTTTGCGCTTGCCTTAACGGCTTTTTCCGCGGAACGCGCCGGGCAGCCTTTTGGAAGCATCTTCTTTGATCACGCGGATGGACAATTCTTTTATCCCGCCAAAGGCCGAAGCCATATCATGTCGGTCATTGGGAAGGGCTTGGATTATAAGCCGAAAGGCGGCGGCAGCTGCCTGGGAGAAGCCCTTTCGCGTACCGCCAGAATCTTAAAACGGCGGAGCCTTATCATCGTTATTTCCGATTTTATCTGCATCAATTGGGAACAGGAACTCAAGGATTTATCCGGCAGGCATGATATTATCGCTCTGCGGATAAGTGATCCTTTGGACAAAGAGATGATGAACGCGGGGCTGCTCCGGTTTGAGGATCCTGAAACCGGAATTACGCTCCACGCGCCCACCGGCTTTGCGTCTTTCCGTTCCGCCTGGAATGATTGGCAGGATGAGCGGGCCGAATTGTGGAGCGCCATCTGCAAACACGCCGGAGTCTCCGCTCTTGAACTTTCCACGAATGACGACGCTCTTTTGGTTCTTTCCCATTTTTTCAGAAAAAGAAGGGGCCGATGAAAAGATATGTTTCTGCCGCTGTGTCATTTCTGTTCGCCGTGCTTCTTTCCGCGGAAACAAATCCTGTTTCTGTTTCAAACGGCAGCCGGCAGGACGGCATGTACCTTATTCCCCAGACGGTTTATGTAGGCGACCGCGGACGGCTGGTGCTTCCCCTTGGAGCGGCCTTTGCCGAAATAGAACCTGCCGTAATTTCCGAAGCTCATCTTCTGCCTGCCGCCGGTAATCTTATCATTACCCGGATGGAAATTGAAAAGAGAAGCGGTACGCCGCGTTTGTTTGTTGATTTTCAGGCCTATGCTCCGGGGCTCTTGGAACTTCCGCCTTTGATTATCGGCGTTTATGAGTTTACAGGACTCACAGTTTACATCTCATCGATTTTAGAAGCGGAAGGCGATAGGGTTCTTTCCGCCGCGGCTCCGGCTTTGCCCGTTCCCGGAACAATGCTGCTTATTTACGGCAGCATCATCGGCATCATCCTCTTTTTGCTCATCGTGCTTTTATGCGTTTTCCGGGGAATCCCTTATATGAAAACTTTGAGGAATCGGCGGCACAGAAAACATGCGATTCGTATACTCCGCCGTTCTCTTCATAAGATACGCAATTCCGTTGCGAAGAATGCCATGTCCGGCAATGACGCGCTCGCGAAGGCTTCCCGAAGTTTCAGAATGTTTCTTTGTTTTTTTACGCGCGCGAACTGCCTTAGCATGGTGCCGAAAGAATTTTTATCTCTGACCAGGATGATGAATCCCGCCGGGCTGAAAGGCGGCGAAGTCTATATCTTTGAACACACGGAAACATTGTATGAAATATTCAGGCATTGTGATGATCTTCGTTTTGGCGGCAGCGTTTACGGAACGGAAAGCGTTCTGCAGGTATTGAATGATATGAACCGCTTTGCCGCCGCCTTTGAATCCTCCGAAAAAGAATCAGTGCGCCGGGAATTGCCGCTTTCTTCTTATCCAGAGGCATCATCATGAGGATAGGCTTTGAACGCTTTTATTTTATCATTATTGGATTAGCGGCGGTTGTCATAAGCATTGTGATCGGCCGGATAAGAAAAAAGAATGCCGCGCTGTCTGTTCCGCTGGGGCCGCCCGGAGGAAGTTCCTTTAGGCCGCCTTTCAGTATTGAATTCCTTATGAAGATTCTGAAAACCGCGGAACTGGCGGGCGTGTTCGGCTTGTTCCTTGCCGCCTCAGGTCCTGTCTTTATATCAACGGAACTTGTGTGGCAAAGCCGCGGGGCGGATGTTTTGTTTGTTCTCGACATCAGCCCCAGCATGGCGGCACTCGATATGGAAGGACGCAGCCGCTTTGATGTCTCGAAGCGGCTTGTGGAAACATTTGTCCGTCAGCGTCCTTCCGACGCCGCGGGCCTTATCGCGCTGGGAGATGACGCGGCTCTTTTAATTCCGCCTACGCCCGATCACGAGATTTTATTTAACAGGCTTTCACAGCTTCAGCTTGGCGAATTAGGAGACGGGACGGCCCTGGGAATGGGGCTTGCCCTCGGAGCTTTTCACATCGCCTCTTCCCAGGCTCCCCGGCGCGCCGTTGTGCTTATCACCGACGGCGAGAACAACGCCGGATCGGTGAATCCTGAAACCGCTGCCGCCATGGTCCGCGGTCAAGGCGCGTCGCTGTGGATTATCGGCGTGGGAAGTTCCGGCGAAATTCCCATAGATTATGTTGATCCTAAAACGCGTACCCGCTGGAGCGGAACCTTTCATTCCCAATACAGCCTGGAAAGTTTAAACGCAGTTGCCGAAGCCGGCGGCGGCCGCTTGATTGCGGCGTCTACCAACGATGAGTTTGTGTCGGCTTTTTCGGAACTGAATGCTGCGGAAATGACCATAAGGCGTTCCGTCCCCATTAGAAAAACAGAAGCATTTCACAGCGGTATTATCATTCTGTCGGTTTCTTTAATCCTCATAAGCCGCATAATAAAACGTTTTATTTTGGGGGCATATCTATGATTTTCAATCATTTGATCTATGATCATTTGAGTTTTGATCAGCCCCGTTTTTTATGGCTGCTGCTTCTTTTGATTCCCGCGCTCCTCTTGATGATTTATCATTACGGAAAACAGCGGAAAGTGTTTTTTGCTTTCTTTCAAAAGTATGATGAAACGGAAAAGGCGTCTTTGATGCGGCGTTTAAAGGGACATCATATTATCGCGTCATTCTTTTTCATGCTGTTCCTTGTGTGCATTATTGTTGCCCTTGCCGGTCCCCGGTGGGGATACAGAAATGTAATAGACAACAGGCGCGGTCTTGATCTGGTGTTTGCTATTGATGTTTCCCGCAGCATGAATGTACAAGACGCTGTTCCTTCCAGGCTGGCGAGGGCTGTTCTTCTCGCGCAGGAACTCGTGAGGGAAACGCCGGGGATCCGTTTTGCGGCGGCTGTCGGAAAAGGATCGGGAGTACTTGCCCTTCCTCTGACAGACGATTCCGAAGCCGTTCTTGCCTTCCTAAACGGCCTGAGCAGTTCTGTTATCACAAGCCGGGGAACGAATTTAGAGAACTTAATCGCGGCGGCTGTTTCCGGTTTTGTGGATAGTTTTCCCACTCACCGGATAATCATAGTGTTTTCTGACGGCGAAGCTCATTCGGGAAATATTGATCCGCTCCTGGAAACATTAAAGGACGCGGACATAGAGCTTATTTCTGTGGCTCTGGGGCTTGAAGAAGGCGGCCCCATTCCGGCGGGAAACGATGTTCTCCGTAATCCTGACGGATCAATAGTGATAAGTTCTCTTCATCCTGCGTTATTGATGAATCTGGCGGAACATAGCGGCGGCATGTATATTGACGGCAGCAAGACCGATGCTCTTGCGCGGCTTAAAAATCACCTTGAGTCATTGTTAACGGAATCGGTTTCGTCCGGGTTCAGACGGGAACATAAATCATGGTGGCATCTTTTTGTTGTTCTGGCACTTGCCTCCTATGCCTTTTCCAGATGGCTTGAATTGGGATGGAGGAAAAAACAATGAGTTATCATCAATCGGCAAAGAGCAGTTTTTTCTTAATCGTACTGTTCATGCTGACGCTTTTCTTTTTTTCAGGCTGTAACAAGATAAAAGGACAGCTGCTTGTCATGGAAGCCAATATGCAGGAATCACGGCAGCGGCATATAGAGGCAATCTCGACGTATTCGGAAGCGTTACGTTACCCGGAATCCGCGGCTTACGCGGAATACGGCCTGGGGCTGGTATACCTTTTTCTAGGCGAAGACAATGCCGCCTTCACGCGCTTCGGCAATGCCGCTGAGATAATGGATTCGGATCCGGCAAGCATCGATGCGGAATTATCTTACCGTCTCCATTACAACCGCGGCATCCTCCATTTTCACGCGGGCAGTTTTGATGAAGCCGCGTCCGAATTCAGAAAGTCCCTCGAAATTGATCCGGGCCGGATCGAAGCAAAACGAAACCTGGAGCTTAGTCTGTTATCCATGGAACAGCAGAATTCCGCCGCGCTTTCATCTTCCGTAGAAATAGAAAATGATAAAGGGAAAGACAATACCCTTTTTGAATATCTCCGTAAAAAGGAAATAGACAGATGGAACAATCAGGAATCTACGGAAGATCAAGATGCTCCCTGGCTGGATTATTGATGTTGAACGGAATGCGGACGCGCCGCCGGAAAAATCCATACAATCAAATTCTTTTTTGTTTCATGGTAATAATGTTTTTTGCGTCATCTGTCTTCTCTTATTCCGATACTGATGAACCGCTCTCGGTTATTACGGAAACCGGGCCCGCAACTCCCGTGCTTGGACAGGAATGGAAAGTATTATTATTCGTTGACTACTCCGAAGCAAATAAGGTATCCGTAAAAGTACCTCCGCTCCCTATTGACACTATCCGGCTGGACCGCGTGAAAACCGAACCCTATGTTATGTATTCAGGAAAAAACGCGGGAGAAACGTGGACCCTTGTGGAAATCTTTTTTGTTCCCCTAAGAGCGGGACCTGTTATTCTCCAGCCTTTTGAAATCGTTGTACCGGGCAGAAATGCTTTTACATCCCAGATGGTTTTCCAAATTGAGACATCGGAAGCGGACCGTGTATACAATCCCCAATTACGCTGGGAATCTGTGCCGGAGTTCATTCCGGAAAACCAAACGGCTGAATTACTGCTCATCATGCAAAATGGGAATACACAAAAGCTCCCGGCAGATTCTCTTCCCGTCACTATCGACATTCCGAAAGGTGTAATCATGGAAAGGATTCCTCTCAATCCCCGGGACCGTTCCAGAAACGGAATCCTGCGTTTAAGGATTATCCCCTTGGAAAAAGGGACGGTGTTTTTTAATCCTGTTACCCTTGAATATAACGGTATGTTACTTGCGTCTCCTCCCCTGGAGATACGGGTTCTTCCCGCGTCTGCAAATCCCGTTCCGTCTGTTCCTTCATACACTTTGTCCGAAGAAGAATTGCGTTATGTGCTGAGCGGTGAGAATATTGTATCGTATAACAGAAAAGATGATTCACCTCCGTATCCCGCATATCTTCCGGTTCCGCTCCGGAAACAATATGACGAGATCATCCGCAAAACGGAAGAACTGTGGAAGGCCGGAAAAAAAGTTCCGGCTATGGCGGAAATCAGAAAAGCGGAACGCGACTTAACCGTAGGTTTTTTTCTGCGCCAATTCCGAAAGGAACTTGAACAGGAATTGGAACTTGGTGTTACAAATGACGAGACCTGTCTTCCGGTAAAGCTGCTTTTTATTTTGTGCGCCGTCTTTTTTGTTCTCGGCATCATTCTTTTTTTCCGCCTTTTTGTGCTTAAAAGAAAAAAACGTGTATCGTTTTCGTTTGTGCTTGTTTTTACTTATGCGGCGTTTGTTGTTTTTATTATCGGTGCGGTTGTTTCGGGCGGTCTTGGCGCCGCCGCTCTTCTTAAGCGTTCCGGAACAGAGGCGCCTCGTCAAGCGGTGTTATACAGTACGAATTCTTACCGGGTTCCGGAAGAATCCGGCGGGATAAGCGGCAGCTTTAAAGACGGCGAACCCGGAATCATTCAAGCTGCCGCGGGAGATTGGCTCTATATCGAAACAATCAGCGGAAAATCAGGATGGGTTCCCTTGAACAAGGTAACCCGCTATTAAGGGGATAAAAATATGGATTTTGGCGATATTCTGGATCAGTGGGACGAGTCCGAAAAAAAGAAAAAATCTTCTCAAAATAACACATCTTCCAAGAAGGCGAATCCTGATCCAAAGCCCCAGCCTGAACTAAAAAAAATCGATCCTCTTACGCTGTGGATGAGGCGTTACGGCGTGGAAGACAAGGACGCCGCCGCGGAACGCGGGGAAAGCAGCGCGGCGGAACGGAGACGGAGACTGCTTCATAAAAAACCGGACGCGATGATAGATCTGCACGGTCTTTCAAGGGATGAAGCCTGGGCCTCGCTCGATGCTTTTTTTAAGGATGCCAAAAGGCGCGGATTTGAAAAAATACTCATCATTCACGGCAAGGGAAACCACTCATCCGGAGAAGCCGTCTTAAAACGGACGGTAAGAGAATTTATAGAACGATGTCCTTTTGCGGGCGAAAGCGGGCACAGCAGCGTTTCCCAGGGAGCAGCCGGCGCGTCCTGGGTGCTGTTAAAAAATGTTAACGTTCCCGGTAAATAATTCTTCCCCGGCTTAAATCGTAAGGAGACAGGGCAATCCGAACCCGGTCGCCGGGAACTATACGAATATAGTGCTTCCTCATTTTTCCTGAAAGATGGGCTAAAATAAGATGTCCGTTCTGATTATCCAATTCCACTCTAAACATAGTATTGGGAAGGGCTTCCCGGACAACTCCTTCAACTTCAATTGCTTCTTCTTTCGCCACAATAACTCCTGATTATGCCGCGATAGCGGCAAAGTATATCGAATGTCACCGTTTATCGGTGGCACTAACTCCTGATTATGCCGCATCAGCGGCAAAGTATATCGAATGTCACCGTTTATCGGTGGCACTAACTCCTGATTATGCCGCGATAGCGCGCGTTAGCGGCAAAGTATATCGAATCCTCATTGCGGAGCAATGCCCGTTTATCGGTGGCACTAACTCCCTAGCTGGTCTGTGTTTTAATGCTATAAGGAATTATATCCCTTTGTCAACCGTAGTGTGTGTACCATAATGCAAATAAACCGAAGATAAATAGGATAAGTTTTCTTTTTTTTAAAAAAGATGTTGCATTCGTAAAAAAAATCATTATTATATAAATATATTATCCAGCTTGATAATAAGTATATTATTATCAAATAGAGAATGGACTTGACAAAAAACGGATTGTACGGCAATGTATGTCGGGTTAAAAAAATATCATAAGAAAAAAAAAGGAAGAATGAGGGAGGATAAGTATGGATCAGACTTTTATACAACGCATGGGTAAATCTTTATCCAATCTTAAGTCAGAGATTATCTCAAATCTGATCGTCAGCAATGAAGATTTTAAGGAAATTGTCGAAGGCATGGACCCGAAGGATCTGGCGGACATTGCCAGCGATGACATTGACCGTAAGATGATCGAAGCTATTGGGTCGCAGGATTTGAAAAGGCTCAGATTGATCGATTCGGCTCTTACGAGGATTCAGCAGGGAAAATACGGTCTTTGCATGAAATGCGGGGCGCGCATTCCCAAAGACCGTCTGGAAGCCATTCCCTACGCGCTTATGTGCATAGGCTGTAAAACCCAGGATGAACGAAGAAACCGCTAGGAAAACACTGATTTATTCAATCGAGAATTCGGCATATATGCCGCAATCAGTGTGTTCTTTAGTGGAAGGCAGGGATTTTTTAAGGAAGAAGCGCTTTTCAAAGGGGAAGTGTTGACCACCGCGCTTCCTTGCCGGATTTTCCTTCAAATAATTGGATGGTGTCGTAACCTGCTTCCTTGAGCGTTTCCCGTGCTGTTTCGTAGTACCCTGTAATATCTTCGGCTCTGTGAGCGTCGGCATTTATGGTTACAGGAATCTGCCGTGTTTTCATCATTTTTAGGATTGAAAGAGAAGGGTAGCAGTCCGTTGTTTTTCCTCTGATGAGTCCTCCGGTATTTACTTCTGCGACAATTGGCGTTCCGGTCAATCTGTCCAGAGTCCCTTCGGCGGCGTTTCGGTATGCTTCGCTTGAAAAAGAAAAAAATTCTTCATGCTGATTATTCTTTTTTATAAGATCGATATGGCCAAGTATATCAAAGTTTCCCGCGTCTATCATGCTGCTTACGGCTTCCCAGTAGGCGGACACATACGCTTCTTTGTCTCCATTGAACCCTTTTTTAATTCCTTCCGCCGCTTCTTCAAAAGGGCCGTCAACCGTGAAGGGTTTTGCTCCCTTAGGCGGAAGCACATAATGCACCGAACCGATGCTGTAATCCAGTCCCAAGTTTTTAAAAAAAGGATCACCGGGTCCCATAATTCCCCGGATATAATCGATTTCCAAACCGAGATAAACAGTGAGACGGCCTTCCCATGTTTTTTTCGCTTTTTGGACCGCTTTCGCATAAGCATAGAGTTTATCGTTTTTGATATGCCAATCCGATTCAAGGCCGGAATCTTTCGGAAGGGGGGCGTGAGCACTAAAACCGAGCGAAACGAGGCCTTTTCCATAGGCACTTTTACAAATGCTATCTATGTCATCCCGTCCGTCACAGAAATTGGTATGGGTATGCAAACAAGAGAGTTTCATATCATGAATATACAAAAAAAAGGGGAAAGCGGCTACGAAGTTGATGTTTTTAATTTTGCGCAGAATCTCGAAAAGATGGACTTAGTATAGAATATCACTTCGTTTACTGCAAAATATAGAGGCTGTTGCAAAACTCCAGTTTTTGCAACAGCAACCTTTAAAAAATGCATGTTTCGCAGCCTTTAGGCGAGAAAATGCAGGAGCTTGGGCAAGGGCAAAACTAACCGAGTTTTGCAACAAGCTCTATATTAAAGGAAACGGTTCTGCTTTTTGATGGTCAATATTTTCCAAAATATTGAAATTTCTTTGATGTGTAATCTTGACAGGTGGTTAAATATGACTTACCCTTTTGATGTAATAGTTAATTATTGATTTTGATTATTTGCTTTGGTTAAAATTTAACTATTACAAAAAAAATTGAAGGTGAAATGAAACAGACGACCTTGGCCGATTTGGCCGCTTACGCCGGTGTTTCACCGGCAACAGTCAGCTATTATTTCCGCGGAACCAAAAAACTATCGCGGGAGGTGGAGCAAAAATTGGACGAAGGGGCCAGGGTGCTGCACTATGTCCCCATTCACAGCCGAAAAACGCCGAAGATCTCGCCGCAAATAAAGTTCGTCAATATGTGCGTTATTTTTGAGAATGAAGACACCAGAGATGATATGTATATCTTCTGTTTGATGAATGGTGTGATAGAATGTCTGGCTGAACAGGGCTACCAGCTCGTGATAAACCAAATTGTGGAAGACGACCCGAAATCCCGCGAGTTGTTTATTTCCGGGCTTGAACATTCAGCGGGGGTTATTATATGCAACAATCGTAAAAAACACCGCATTGAAGACGAATTAAAAAAACGAAAAATACCGTATGTCCTTTTGGGTTCTCCGGAAAAGGCCGAATCGGATTTTTATGTGGACATCGATATTCAGGGGGTAGGATTTCAGGCGGCAGATTATCTTCTTGCCAAGGGGCACCGGCGTATTCTGTTTCTGAACCTTGCTGAATCCATGCTTCAAAGCCAGCTGCGCCGCGAGGGTTTTATATTGGCCTACAAACAACGGGAGCTTGAATTTATTGAAGAGAATCATGTTTTTGCCCCCATCTCGGCGGAGATGTGTTATAGAATTACCACGGAATTCTTCATCGCAAAAAACTCCTACACCGCCGTTGTAACGTCAAACGAGATTCAGGCCCAGGGTGTTATGCGGGCCATGAAAGAATTGAAGATCTCTGTTCCGTCAAAGGTATCCATTCTGACAATGGGCGGAACCATGCTTGGGGCATTAACGGTTCCCTCGCTTACCACCATAGATTTTGATCCAAAAAAACACGGTTATGAAACCGCTAGGCTTCTGTTGGATGTACTCGCAAAGAAACGTATCCAGTCGTTTCACCTCATTCTTCCCGGAATCCTTGTAGAGCGTGACTCTACAAAATAATTTTTGAAGGAGCTATTTATGAAGAAGAAACTGTTGTTGGCAGTTGGTTTGCTGATGGTCGCGATGATGCTTTTCGCGGGTGGACAAAGGAGTACCGATAACACGTTAACGGTGTGGGATTTTAAATTCGGAGAGGAAATCACCGGCGGGGTATTCAGAGAACTGGACAGACAATTTGAGGCCCAAAATCCCGGCGTTACCATTAACCATGTCGCTCAGCCGGAAACGAATTACTATCAGCTTTTGGTGAGCGCGTTCAGGGCAAGAAATGATGTTGATGTTATCATGATCCACCCCGACAACCGCGCATGGAATCTGGCGGATTTCTTTGAACTTCTAGATCCCTATCTCACCGCGGAAGAAAAAGCAAACTATTCCAGCGCCGCGCTTGCTGCCAGTTCCGCGTCCCAGGATGCCAACAGGGATATCAGAATGCTGCCTTTAACGGCGCAGGGCATGGGGATATACTACAACAAAGCGAACTTTGTCAAGGCCGGGCTTGATCCAAACAGAATTCCCAGTTCGTGGAACGATTTTCTGGCTGCCTGCGAAGCTCTCAAACAGGCGGGAATACCTCCCATCATCTTCGGCGTTCCCCACGGCATTTGTTTTACGTATCGTGTAATACTTGCGACTCTTTACGGACCGAGCAGGATTGAAGGATTCAGAAACGGCACGGCGAATTTTACGGATCCCGAATTCCGGCAGGCGACGCTGGCGATAAAAGAACTCTTTGACAAGGGCTATATCAATGTCGAAGCCGGTTCCATCACCTATTTCACCGAAGCCATTGACATGTTCAAATCCGGCAGAGGCGGTTTTTTCACCGGCCTCAATTCCGATATAGCCAACTGGAAAGATTTTGGGGAAGCTCTGGGTTATGAAAACGTCGGGTATTTCTCTTCTCCCGTTCTTCCCGGCGCGCCGTTTCCCAATGCGCAAATTAACCAGGGCGCGGGGCTCGGCTTTGCGGTGGTAAATTACAGTAAGAACAAGGACCTCGCGGTTAAATACATCAAGCATTACACTTCCGGTCAGGGCGGAAAATTGTTTATGGACGCTTCCGGCGCGATTGTGCCGAATAAGACGATTCCCGTCGATGCCAGCAACCAGCTTCTTGGCATTGTGCTGAATCAGATGAACAGCAATCCTGTTAACGATTTCATGAATATTATTCCCGGCGGAATGGTAGAAGATTTCTACAACGTCCAATATTTGTACTTCATCAGCAACGAAATTTCCACGGACGAATACATCAGGCAGGTACAGGAGCTTTACAGAAATTC
>QMCD01000570.1_pt1 | contig 34275 bp, 23 predicted proteins | sample 1821841 | NCBI WGS metagenome assembly QMCD01 (sample SAMN01991225, study PRJNA193472) | Termite gut metagenome, whole genome shotgun sequencing project. | isolation source: worker | host: Macrotermes natalensis
ATAATTTTTTGCGGTGCAGTGCGTAACAGTGTTTTCTTGATTTCTATCAGGGTGCCGGAACGCGGCGGGTCAAGGATCACCACATCCGGTCGCCCCATCTCTGCGATGAAGTCATCTTTCAGCGTGTGCAGGATATCGGCTATGAGGAATTGGGTGTTGGCCAGTCCGTTCAGCGCAGCATTGTTCCGCGCGTCGGTAATGGCCTGTGCGTTATTTTCCAGTCCCAGCACTTTGCGGGCGTCACGCGCTACGTGACAAGCCAGCGAGCCCACACCGGTGTATAAATCGTAGACCAATTCATGTCCTTTCAACCCGGCATAAGCACGCACCTGTGCACAAAGATTTTCCGCCTGCAAGGGATTGGGTTGAAAGAATGCAGCCGCACCGTAACGAAAGGTCAAATCGCCGGAACGTTCCGTAAGATAGTGTTCGCCGGAAACATACACAGGCTTTCCCCTGTCGACACCATAGAACCAGGACGTAACATGAGGTAGCAATGTTTGTAAATGGCGTATAAACGGAAGTATCCGTTCGTCTTCTTCACTGCATATCAACAGGAGAAGTAGCTGTCCATCAATTGTAGTGCGCAATTGCAGACTTTTCAACAAACCCGCACGGGAAGGATAATCGTAAAACGGAAGTCCCTGCTCAAGCGCCGCCTGCTTCGCCGTCATGGCCGTTTGCTGCACCTCAGCGGGCTGCAAAAAACATTCTTCGATATTACAGACCCTGTCCCGCCGTTCCATTTCATGAAAACCCAGGGTATCAGGCGCTGCAAAGGTATATTCACTTTTATTGCGGTAAGCTTGTTGCAAAGGGCTGGGAATAACCGGCGGCACTTCGGGTGTATGAATTTCATACTTCCGTAAAGCATTCATCAAAATTTCCCGCTTCCAATACAACTGCGCTTCATAGTTATAATACTGCCAATTACAGCCGCCGCAAGTGCCGCAATGCTTACAGAAAGGCACTATCCGTTGTGGCGAAGGTTGTACGATATTGACTACTTTTCCGTAGCGGAACCCGCGTTGCAGGCGGTCGGTCTCCAAATCGACCAGTTCGCCGGGCATGCCGCCGTCAACATAAATGCGCCCGCCGGTGGTGTTCAGTCCCACTGCCCGTCCCGACGAATGAACGCCGTGCAAAGTGATGTTTGGAATATATTTCACCGTTAGCAATAAAAATTATTATCTAAGATATTATTAAAACCGCGCACTATTTCAATTTTATTAGAACTATTAATTGAATAAAATAGTGCGGCATGTGTGATCCGTTCATCAATAACACATTGACCCTCCAATTTCACCACTTTACCCTTAGCATATTCGGCATACCAATAATCAAACAATCGTTTCCGTGCATCCTGCCTACCGTCAATAATATCATATATAGCGATCGCAGCATTATTATTTTTATGAAAGAATATTTCCAGAATATGTAAAATGGTATATTTTATCCGCTCATCATATTTTTTACTACAACATTCAGGGACGAACCTATCGATAAGCAACATATAAACCGGCGTATGTATTTCCAACACACCTGAATAATCAACAAAAGCTATCTGATAATTAACGCCAAGATCTGTGGTAAATTCGTATGAATTTCCATTAAAAAAAACTTCAAAACGGCTTGGCCAATTTGATTTTGTCACTCTTAAAACCTTTTAACGAACCATATTTTCGGATGTACATAAATATAGTCCTCTTATCCTCAATCATTTTTTGGATAATATTGGTTTCTTGGCTATTATGTCTATTTACTGTGTTCATAAAAAAACGACAAGAGAACAATTTTTTTTGCAAAGGTATAACTTTTTTTTTTAAATCCAAAAACATCCTGTTACAAGGCTTTCAAATCATCCAATGTGAATTGTGTGAAATCGGGAATTACTTTCACCACCTTATCCTGAATGGCTACAGCGGGATTGGTAGTAGCCAGTCCCACGACTTTCATGCCTGCAGCATTGCCCGACTGTATGCCGGCAAAGGAATCTTCGAATACAAAGCAATCGGCGGGACGGGCTTTCAAATCTTCGGCAGCCAGCAGGTAGCACATCGGGTGAGGCTTTCCCTGCGTAATACGATTGGCCGAAACAACCGTATCAAACAGTCCGGCGAACTGCATCCGCCGAAACACTACTTTGAGTTTGGTATCGTCGGAACTGGTGACCAAACCGATGCTAATGCCATTGCTTTTCAATTCCCGGACGAAGGCCACGGCACCCGGAATTTCGCCATAGTCCATAGACAGTTCAAACTCGCGGTTACGGCGGGCTATTCCTGCCTGCTCTTCGGGCGACAAGTGGGAAAAATATTGATTTAAAATGTTGGGCAACGTAGTCCCTTTTATTTTCTTTTCAAAGTTTTCAATCCCTAACTGATAATGTTCTTCGGTTTGTCGCCAAAACATATCATATTGCGGCTCGGTGTCAATAATCACGCCGTCGAGGTCAAATAACACACAAAATTGCTTCATCATCCGGTTTATAAATTCAAATCGAGCAGGCATTCGCCTTCCACATTCAGGATTTTTACATTCAACACATTTCCCGACTTTCTCAAAATGGCCACTGTCGCCGATTTTTCATTACTGCCACCGCCGATAATTACCGGGAAATTATTGCCGTCTTTTCCTTTCGGTAAATAATTATAAGTATGCGTATGCCCATTCAGGCCAATCGTAAAAGCAGCTTTTGCCAATACATCGCCCCACAATTCTCGACAGGGAACATAGTCATCATCTGCTCCATACACCGGAATATGATGTATCAATACCTTTTTCGCCGCCGATTTAAATGCTTCGGAGTCCATTTCTTTTTCCAAAAACTTCGCCTGGTCTATGCGGTATTGAGTAAAGTCATTCAAGTCATAATATACAGGATGACTGTCGGGTTTATCTTCGCCGCAATCAAGGAGTACAATACGGGTATCGCCGACGTTAAACGCCCCATAGGAATGTCCGCCCATGCGTTCCAGCAAATTCCAGAGGAACATGGAGTAAGCGCCGCGGGTTTCGTGATTGCCTCTCAGGTAAATGCCCGGCACCCTGTCGGCTCCTATTTTTCTGCCATAATAATCGATGGAATTAAGCGCCGCTGCTTCACTCTGGACATCGGCAATACAATCGCCGTTGAAAAATACTATATCGTAAGGAATATCTTTCACCTGGGCATACAATTTGTCAAATAAAGGATATTTATCGTGTATATCATTAAAAACAACTGCCGTAAAATCAGTGGATGTATCATCTAAAGTTTTAAATGAAGTTATTCCGGAGCTCGCGGTTTCTCCGAATTCTTTTTTGTAAGGCCCGTAATGCGTGATTTCGCGGGAATGAATCCGGTAATAATATTTCGTACCGGGAAGCAAGTTGGTCAGCCGTATCTTGTTTAATTTGGTATTGGCCATCACTTCACCTTCAATGTAAGCGCGGGCGCGTTGCATATTCAGGCTGTCCGTTCCATATTCCAGCCAACTGTAACAAGGCACATTCGTGTGCCACATAATGGTCATGGCATCTGTTGCGGGACTTTGAAGATAGGGATTGGTACGAAGAATTTCAGCGGCAGGCACAGGTTTTGCAGCAGGTATTTGTCCCGACAGGTTAAAAAACAAACCGGCAAAACAAATACAGCAAACCGATTTAAAAAAAAGTGCTTTCATAATTTTTTATAAAGTTACAAAAAATATCGTCAGTTTATTACTCAAACTTCCACACTTCTTTGAGCCGTTCCAATTCCTTGTAGTTCGTCATGTCAATTTGGTGTGGCACTATAGCAATATAGCCGTCTTGTATAGCATTTTCGTCAGCATCGCCGGCTTCTTTTTCGTGGTTTTGGAATAATCCGGTCATCCAATAATAATCGTTGCCGTGAGGGTCGATGCGTTTTTCAAATTCTTCTACCCAGGCGCCGCGGTTTTGGCGACACAGCTTGATCCCTTTAATTTCATTGTAAGGTAAACGCGGGAAGTTAACATTCACAAAAGTATGTTTGGCAAAAGGATGCGCCAATGCCCTATCAATAATTATGCGGCCGTAAGGGATACAGGCCGTAAAATCGGCTGTTGAGGAATGGTCGTTCAACGAAAAGCCGATGGACGGAATGTCGTAGAGTGCACCTTCGGCCGTGGCGCCTAAGGTGCCGGAATAAATTACCGAAGCAGCGGTATTGGATCCGTGGTTAATGCCCGATAACAGCAGGTCGGGTTTGCGTTCAAACACCTGGCTCATGGCCAATTTCACACAGTCAACCGGCGTGCCGCTGCAGGCGTAGATGGTCAGTCCGTCTTCTTCCTGCACTTTACGCAGGCGAATGGGCGTTTTAATCGTCAGGGCGCTTGACATGCCCGATTGCCCCTCTTCCGGAGCCACTACTACGATGTTGCCGTAAGGACGCGCCAGTTCAATGAGTGCAGCTATTCCGCCGGAGCGATAGCCGTCGTCATTGGTAATAAATATCAATCTTTTTTGCATAACCATATACTAAATTCATATAAAATATACAAGGGTACGGCCACCATAAACATGGTGAACGCATCGGCGCTCGGTGTAATTATAGCCGCTAATATACATACGGAGACAATAGCATGGCGACGGTATCTGCGCAGCAATTGCCGGTTGATGACACCTATGCGGGACAACACGTGCGCCAGAACAGGCATTTCGAACACCAGACCCATAGTCAGGATAAGGGTTACAAACATGCCGATATAAGAATCTAAAGAAATTTGATTGGTGACGATTTCGCTCACCTGATAGGTTCCCAGGAAACGAATAGTTAAAGGGAAAATGAAGATATAGCCCGCCACCACGCCTGTGAAAAACAAGAAAGATGAGAAGGCAAAGGCGGTGCGCACCGCCCGGCGTTCATTGGGATAAAGCGCAGGCGCCACAAAGCGCCACAGTTCCCAGATAATGTAAGGAAATCCCAACACCAGTCCCAACCAGAACGAAGTGCTGATGTGGGTAAAGAATTGGGCCGCCATGTTAATGTTGATGATGGGAATAGAGAAGCTTTCGGGACAAATACCGGGCATATTCAGCCAATCGCCGGCACTGCACATCCACTGATAGAGGATAAAACCGGAGGTGCGCGGGCCGAAAATCAAGGTATCGAACACCAACGAACGGTTCAGGAAAATCACCACCATTAGCGCCACCACTACTACAGCTATGCGGAACAGGGTGCGCCGCAACACATCCAGGTGATCCCAGAATGACATTTCCTTCAACATTCGCCTTATTTTGCCGTGTCTTTCGGTTCGTCTTTCAACTCATCTTCCACTCCTTTCACGCCGTCTTTGAAAGATTTTACACCTTTACCCAATCCTCTCATGAGTTCGGGAATTTTTCTTCCGCCGAAAAGCAGCAAAACAATCAGGGCGATAATAATGATTTCAGTAGCGCCTAAGTTGCCGAGAAATAAAAATGTTGTCATATTTCAATGTATATAATTAACAAAGGTAAGCATTTTTTAGTACATAGTAAAGAGTACTTAGTAAATAGTATTGAGTATTGAGTACTTAGTACTTGTTTTTTACTCAATACTATACACTAATTATCCCAGAACGAGGTGCGCTTGTCGTACTTCAACAGGTCGGCCAGGGCACTGGCTTTAGCATTGATACGGAAGCTCCATTGCTGCCATTGGCCGGAAGGCACCCAGTTGAATATAAATTCAAAGCAGTGCAAATCATAGCTAAGGTCAAACGTGGTGGTAGTTAGCTTGAATTCTTTCATATCGAACCCCGACGACACGCGTATATTCATGGCTTTTGTCAATTGAAGTTGTCCCGAAAAACCAATTGTTTGCAGGTGATTGTGGTTAACAATCAGCTGTTCGTTGGTATACTGATATTGGCGATTGTACGTATACCCATAATTAAATCCAAAGGACCAGGGGGCATTAAAGTCTGCATAATAGAGCCATTCCGTCATCACAAATTCACCTGTTTCGGGATGATAGCGATTGACGGCCACGGGCTGGCCCTGCGACTGATTATTGTTGCCTTCGCCTGATTGTTTGGCCTCACCGCCGCTAAATTGATAACCGAACGACACGCCGGCGCTCATCATCCGGGGCGAGGTGAGCTTATTGTAACGTTGGCCGCGGGCATTGACGGCATAGGGGTCGAACATCATGTTGCCGTTAATCGACATTTTTTCGAAAATAGTAGTATTGGCCGAAACGTTGATGTTGGACAAGCGCATGGAGTCGGCAAAAAAGTTATACGATGCCGAGGCCGAAAGGTTGTCAATCAGCTTGACTTTCCTCGTTCCTGTGCCGGTAGTGTCCGATTTATCGCGCAATTTCATTTCTAAATTATTACCCAAACTGAACGACAGAGATCCTACTTTTCCTTTTGAAGGATAACCGTTGGGCTGCCCTTCAAAAATGTTGTACTCCTGACTGCGCTGCACGCCCATATTGTCGATATAATGCAAGGTGCGCCAGCCGTTGCCGTAAGTGCCAAGGTCGGGGCGAAACGAGGCGCTCAATGTGGGTGTAATCATGTGGCGGAATGCACGTATGTAGGAATTATTACCGAACTGGAACAAGCCATACAGGCGGGTAGACATGGACAAGCCGAATGCATAAGTGTTGGTGATATGAAACTCGCTGAGGGAGGTAGTTTTTTCGGTCACTACCTGTTTCAGCGAATCACTGTAGTGTTTGTTGGAGGTTTGGAAAAACCAGTTCATGCCATAGGTTACCGAGGGTGAAATTTGAATATGTTGCAACAGCCGGATGGTAGGCAGCGTAATACCGAAATCATGCCTCATCCCGTTAGTCATAAATTCACGCAAATCGCGGTCGCCCAGCTGGCTTTCGCGGAAATTCATTTTATTGTCGAAGGTTGTTCCGTAGTTAAAGGCAAACTGTTCGTACCACCGTTCTTTGCCTACTCTGTTTTTAATTTTAAACGGATAAATGCGGTTCATGGTGAATGTGAAGTTTGGCAGGGTTAATGCGTAACTGCTGTCGCGCATGCTCTGGGAGTGGTTCAGGCTCACGGAAAGATTGAACGGCGTGCCTTCCCACGATTTGCGATAAGCAATACTTGAAGAGGCTGTATTCTGCAGGGATTGTGCGGGGTTCAGTCCTTCAAACGTGTTGTAGGCCGTAGACGAGAAGTTAACGCTGGCCGAGAATAAAGTTCCCGGACGCGCTTTCGGGTCTTGCGTATGGTTCCAGCGCACACCAAAAACAGTGAATTCATTATAATCGGCAGAACCTTTCTCTCCCGTGGCATTGAGCGCGTAATCGAAGTCGAAATTGCCGGCAAATTTATAACGTAACATGTAGCGTGAAGTAGCCCTGACACGCCAGGAGCCGCGGGTGAAGAAATCGGTAGTTAAACTAAGGTCGGCATAATCGCCCATGACGAAATACCAGCCTAAGCCCTGAATGGCGAAGCCGCGGTTCACCTCATCGGTAAACGTAGGAAACAGGATACCGCCGCTGCGGCTGGAACGGTCGGGCACAAAGCCGAAAGGCAACATCAGCGGAAAAAGCGGCACGTCTTCCAGCACCAGATATGAGGGGCCGAAGACTGTTTGCTTAGGATTCTGCAACACCCGCGCCTGCGTCATTTGTAAATAGAAATGCGGATGCTCATGGTCGCAGGTGGTATATTTTCCACCTTTTATATTAATGGAGTTATCGGGCATTTTTTTGATGACGGTGCCATGCAGGTAGCCGTCGCCTTCCTGGGTGATGACATTATTAATACGTGCTTTTCCCGAATCGAAATTATAATATATCGACTCCATGGTATAATTCTGCTCACCCTCTTTCATCACCGGCGAGCCTATTACAGTGCCGGTAGAATCCTTTACACCACAGGCATACACGGTACGGTCGGCCGTATTATATTCCATATATTCGGCTTTCAGTTCCATATTCCCATGGGTCACCGTAACATCACCATAATAATATACTTTCCGGTCTTGTCCGCTCATATCATAAATAGTAGAGTCCCTCCCCTGGGAAAAAACCGGTGCTTCCAGTGAACTTTTTCTGACATTAAGGGTATCGGAGGCACTTAAAAGTGTATCTGAGGCACTTTTTACCGCCACCGTATCCCGGGTGGTAGCCCTTGCCGACAGTCCTAACAGTCCTAAAAATAAAATTAAAACGACTGATTTATAGATATTTGACAATTTTAACAATAACTTTTAAAATAAATTCATACTTTTGCAGTACAAAGATAAGTGAAAAAAATGTTCCAAACTATTGCAAATTCAAAAAATCTTCTTACCTTTGCAGTCTCGTTGATTGCATACTGTTGTTTTTACAATACAGCATATAGTCAATCCGTCGTTACCCAGGCCGGTGTCACAAGAGTGGTGGTTGATGCCGGCCACGGCGGACTTGATCCGGGAGCAATCGGGAAAACCCATAAAGAAAAAGATTTAAATTTAGTCGTTGCTTTGTTGGTCGGTGAACTGATTAAAGAGGCATTTCCTTCGGTAGAAGTAATCTATACCCGCACCACCGACACGTTTATTCCACTTAACCAACGCAGTAAGCTGGCCAATGACCGCAAGGCCGATTTGTTTATTTCCATTCATGCCAACGCCTCGGAAAACAAAGCAGCCACCGGCACGGAAACGTATGTCATGGGACATAACAAGTCGGACGCCAACATGGAAGTGGCCAAGCGCGAAAATGCCGTAATTACCTACGAGGAGGACTACACCTCTAAATATGAGGGTTACGACCCCAAGGACCCCGGTTCATTCATTCTTTTTTCGTTGCAGCAAAACGCTTTTCTCATACAAAGCCAGGAGCTGGCCACAAAAGTACAGGAAGAACTTGGGTCGCACCCTATCAAAAACAATCGCGGCATGAAAGAAGACGTGTTTTTGGTGTTGTGGCACACGGCCATGCCCAGCATTTTGGTGGAAATGGGCTATATTTCCAACGCCAGGGACGAACGCATTTTGGCTTCTAAACAAGGTCAACAGGCTATAGCCCAGGCTATTTTCAGGGCTTTCGAAAGCTACAAAACGCATTATGACCGGCACGGCGAACTGGCCAAAAATACGGAAATACAAGGCCGGCGCGATGCGGCCGGCGCCAAGGCTGCAAAAAAACAGGAAAAAGCCGCCGCACAACAACAAAGCAAGGTTTCGAAAATCAGTTATCGCGTACAAATTAAAGCCTCTACGGCCAAATTACCCCTCACTTCCGCCGAATTTTCGGGATTCAAGGAAATCACGTATATTTTAAATAAGAACATTTATAAATATATGACGGGAAACTTTGCCACGTTTGAAGAAGCAGTGAAGTATTGCAATGAAGTGGTGCGAAAAAAAGCAAAAGATGCATTTGTAATTTGCATAGAAGATGGAAAAATCGTACCTTTGAAAAAATAAATTAGGCCTTATGAAAATTAAGCTCACCCGAGAAATAAAAATCGGGATATTTTTTCTTTCAATATTAGTTACCATTTTTGCCGTATTGAATTTTTTGAGGGGACAGGATGTCTTTAAAAATAGTTATTCATACTACGCTGAGTACGATGATGTAGAGGGGCTTACGGCCAGTTCGCACATTTTCCTGAAAGGCTTGAAGATTGGCAGTGTGGAAAAAATAAGCTATAATCCCGACAGCGAAAAGTTTTCGATAAAAATCAATATTAACGATAAATACCATATTCCCAAAAATTCTACCGCGCAAATTTTCAGTACGGATATCATGGGAAATAAGGCCATACGCCTTATATTCAGCCATGAAACCAAAATGGCGCATCCGGGCGACACGTTGAACTCCGGCAGCGCACCTGTGCTCACTACGTTAATAGCCGAAGAATTGATGCCTTTAAAAAATAAGGTAGATACTTTAGTCAGCGCACTGACGGTTACCGCCGAGGCCGTGAACCATATAATGAACGCCGAGAGCCAGGCCAATCTTATAGCAGGCATTGCCTCTTTACGGCACACCTTATATAATGTACAACAATTGACGGCAACCTTAAACAGTGAACGCCAAACCATTAAAAATATGGTGAACAATGCCGATACGTTTATTACCGCCTTGCAAAAAAGCAGTGACGACATTCACCGTACAATGGCCAATCTTGCACAGCTCACGGATTCATTGAAATCTTCAGAAATTAATTCCACCATTGCCGGTTTGAATGCCGTGTTGAAACAGGCCAACAATCCCGAAGGCTCGGTAGGACAATTATTGCACAATGACGATTTATATAATAATCTTAATCGTACTATCGGGCAATTAGACAGTTTAATTACGGCTATCAGGGCTAATCCCAAAAAGTACATAAAAATTACTGTTTTTTAGTTTATTGGTGAATGATTTTTTTTGACGGAAAATTTTTCGTTTGAAAATAAAGTCGTTATACTTTTTTCGAATTAAACAATAGATGAAAATTTTTTTTTCACCTTTTTTTTCTACAATTTTGTACTCTGGAAAATAAATAAGAAAAAGAAAAAACATGATGAGTGGGTCCGTGCATAATGAGTATTGCCAACAAGTGTGGAGTAATTGCCTGCGTATAATTAAAGATATTATTCCTGCTGCCAGTTACCGCACTTGGTTTGAACCTATTAATCCGGTTAAGTTAGAAAATAACATTCTCACCATTGAGGTACCTACTTCTTTCTTTTACGAATATCTTGAAGAGCATTTTATCGACCTGCTGAGCAAAACCCTGCATAAGGAACTTGGCCAGGATGCTCAATTAGAATATAGCGTGCGCATAGTGAACCAAGGCAGTGCGGTGACTTATCCGCACCAAAGCCGTCCCGACCTGCGCAACAAGCATGTGCCCTACCCTAACCAAATGGAGAAGGGCGGCATTGCCAATCCGTTTGTTATTCCCGGTTTAAAGCAACTGCAAATTGACCCGCAGTTAAGCCCCAATTATCATTTTGATAATTTCATTGAAGGCGAATGTAACCGTTTGGCGCGTTCGGCCGGTTTAACCATTGCCGAAAATCCGGGCAAAACCGCTTTCAACCCGCTGTTTATTTATGGTAATTCGGGCTTGGGCAAAACACACTTGGCGCAGGCTATCGGTATTAAAGTAAAAGAATTGTTCCCCGAAAAAATTGTGTTGTATGTAAACGCCAACCGTTTTCAAACACAATATATGGATGCGGTGAATGTAAAAAATAAATTGACCGACTTCCTGAATTTTTATCAGATGATTGATGTGCTGATTTTGGATGACGTGCATGAGTTTGCCGAAAAACAGGGCACACAAAATGCGTTTTTCCATATCTTCAATCACCTGCACCAGTCGGGCAAGCAATTAATTTTAACCTCTGACAGGCCGCCGGTGGAGCTGGCCGGCTTAGATCAGCGGCTGCTCTCCCGTTTCAAATGGGGATTATCAGCCGAATTGCAGGTTCCCGACTATGAAACACGCAAGGCGATTTTGCGCGGCAAGATCCACAATGACGGTATTGATATCGGTAACACCGTAGTAGATTACATTGCTTCAAAAATAACCACTAACGTCCGCGAACTGGAAGGTGCGCTGGTGTCGTTGCTGGCGCAAGCCACGCTGAACAAGAAAGCGATTACGCTGGAACTGGCGGAAGCCATGACCGACAAGCTGGTGAACAATAACCAGCGCGAACTGTCGGTGTCGGAAATTCAAAAAGCGGTATGCTCTTATTTCTGCATCACGCCCGAAAACCTGCTGTCGAAAACGCGCAAGCGCGAGATTGTGCAGGCGCGGCAAATTGCCATGTACCTCAGCCGGAGCATGACCAAAGCATCGCTGTCGTCCATCGGCGCGCAGATTGGCGGCAAAGACCACGCCACCGTACTGCACTCGTTCAACACCGTGTGCGACCTGATAGAAACCGACAAGCACTTCAAACAGCACGTGCAGGCCATTGAGAAGAAACTGAAATCCTCGCTATAGTTATGACTAAACAAGCGCTTCAACCCGCCGGCGTATTTAAATACTTCGGCGATATTTGTGTTATACCCCGTGCATCTAAACATGAACGCGGCGTGATCCGCTATCTTCAGCAGTTTGCCGAAGAGCACAAGTTGCCTTTCCGGCGCGACCACGCCGGCAATGTGTTAATCGGCAAGCCGGCCACGGCAGGCATGGAAGCGCGCCCTACGGTCATCCTTCAATCGCACATGGATATGGTGTGCGAAAAAGACAGCGAGTCGAAGCATAATTTCGACACCGACCCTATTGCCTGGTATATTGACGGCAACTGGATTAAGGCCATGGACACCACGCTGGGCGCGGATTGTGGCATAGGCATAGCGGCACAATTGGCAGTTTTAGCCGACAGCAATCTTTGCCACGGCCCGCTGGAATGTTTATTTACGGTAGATGAAGAAACCGGCCTCACGGGCGCTAACGCCCTGGATCCTGATTTCCTGAGCGGAAAAATTTTGCTAAACCTTGATTCGGAAGACGAGGGCGAGTTGTTTATCGGCTGCGCCGGCGGCATAGGTGTGGTAGCCACGCTGGATTACTATACGGAAAGCCAGCCCCGCGATCACCGGCTATTTCGCTATACGGTGAGCGGGTTGACCGGCGGACACAGCGGCGACGACATTCACCGCGGGCGTGCCAACGCCGTGAAAGTAGCCACCCGTTTCCTGTGGCAGGCGCAGCAAAACCACCAGATAAGGCTCTGTAATTTTACCGGCGGGAATTTGCGCAACGCCATTGCCCGCGAAGCTACGGCGGTGTTTTCGGTGAATACCTCGCAGGCTACCGCATTGAATAAGCTGTTTGAGCAGCACGTGAAAGATATAAAGGCTGAATATGGCATCGGCGACCCCGATATTGTTCATCGCCTCCAAGCTATAGACCCTTCACCCGGCGCACAGACTTTAGTGATGGTCAAATCCGCGCAGCAGCAGTTGTTGCACGCCTTGCAGGCCTGTCCGCATGGCGTAATGGCCATGAGCAGCAGCATGCCGGGTTTGGTGGAGACCTCTACCAACTTAGCCTCCGTGCGGTTTATTGATAAGGAGCAGCAGGTGATCATAGAAACCAGTCAGCGTAGTTCCATAGAAAGCGCCAAATATGATGTGGCGCACATGGTAGATGCGGTGTTTCGCTTAGCCGGCGCCGAGACGGTGTACGGCGAAGGCTACCCGGGCTGGACACCCCGGCTCAACTCCCCCATTCTCGAACTGACCAAAACTTCGTACCGGCGGTTATTTCTCACCGATCCGGAAGTCAAAGCCATTCATGCGGGGTTGGAATGCGGGCTTTTCCTGAAAAAATATCCTGAGCTCGATATGATTTCTTTTGGTCCCACCATTAAGAATGCGCACTCCCCCGACGAAAAATTAAATATCACCTCCGTAGAAAAATTCTGGTACTTATTACTGGATATACTGAGGAATGTGTAATTAAAAGGCTCCCTCATTTGCATGAAGGAGCCTTTTAACTTGCGGTAAAATTTTACTCTTCGTCTTTGCCGAAAATATCTTTCGTTTTCAGTTCGGTTACTTTACCGTATTTTTGCAATGCTTTCACATCCATTTGTTTTTTATTGCCCACAATCATAGTAGCGATGGGCAGGGGTTTCACCTCCTGCGACCAGAAGCCGGTAATGTTGTCGAACGTCAGTTTTTCATATTGGGGCAGCAGGGTTTTCAACGGGTCATCAGTATAGCCCAGTCGCTTATATGCATCAATAACCATGGCGTACTGACGGAAATCGACATTGTTCACGGCCGATAATTTCAGGAATTGTTTCAGGTTAGCCAAGCGGTCGGCCTTTTGGGGCATGTTGCGGATTAAATCCATGAAAGCATCTACCGCCACATTGGTTTTATCGCCCTGGGTTTGTATGCCGCCAACAAAATAGGAAGGCTTGCCGGTTAACAGGGGGTATCTATAGCGCGCATCGGCGCCATAGGCCAACGAACGGTTTTCGCGCAGTTCCTGCAACACTATGCCGGTAAATCCGCTGGAAAAGTATTGATTGAAAGCATCGATTTCCAGTTGGTCTTTCAGTTCAAATACTTTGCCGTTGGCAAAAAATCCTATCTGCGCCTGCAACGATGATTCATTCACCAGATACACTATATTATCCGCTACTTTCTTACGTTCTTTAATGACCAGGCCGTCGCTCTTACGCGGTTGTTCCGCCATTTTTATGGCCTGTTGCAACTGTTGCGCCACCTGGTTTTGCGCCAATGTTCCTGTATAGAAGAAATCGGCTTCATAGAGCGTAGCGTCTTTAAAGGCGTTTACAATATTAGCGGATTTCAACTGCCGCAATTCCTTAACGGTTAAACGGTCGATATATTCCGATTTTTCACCATACATCACATATTGCTCCAACGCATCGGCAATAATAGAAGGTTCTTCCAACTCCTGCTTACGACCATAACGGATACTTTCGGCATAACGCGACACCTGTGTTCTACTCAGGTTGGTGTTGTTAACAAATGCGTTCAGGAAAGCTAACGCGCGGCCAAAATTTTCATCGGGGCCCCGCATGTCCACATAAGTATAGCTCTCATCAGCCCGCACGGAGAGGGCACAATTAAGCCCTGCCAGCTTGGCTTTGAACTCCTGTGCCGACCACGCTCCGGCTGCTCCGGCATTCAAGAGTGATACAAAACGTAACATCTTGATTTTTTCAGTGCCGGCGCCATAGCGCAAGCGCAAGGTGAAAATACTGTTCACCGGATTGGGTGTATAATGCAGTTTCGTACCATTTTTCAAAGTCGAGATTTTCACATCATTGGCGAAGTCGATATAGGGTATTTTTTGTTCGGGCGTAGGCATTTTATATACGCTTTCAGCGAACACTGACGTTTTCTCCGCACTGGGAAATTCCAAGGCCTTGTAGCCGGGCTTTTCAATATTGTCTTTTTTGGCGCTGCCCGGTGCAATTTGAAATACCATGTAATCGGGGCCGAAATATTTTTTTGCTACCCGTATAATTTCCGCTTTATCAATGGCATTAATGCGGTCGATGTAGTCTACATAATCCTTGATGTCATTGGTGGATAAAAAAGTGAACACCAGTTGCATTGCTCCTGAAAAAATAGATTCCTGACTGCTCACGTAATTATTAATCATGGTATTTTTCACAGAAGTGAGCAACCAGTCCGGGAAATCGCCGTCGACCAAGCGCTTGGCCTGGGCCGTCAATATTTTTTCACCATCGTTAATGGCTTTCAGGCGCGACTGGTCTAATTGGCGCATCACGCTTTTGTATTCTTCCGCTGTGGTAATGGTCGACATGTCCTGTCCTTCATAGTAAGCCTGTGCATTAGGATAGAGTTCAAACTCAAACACACCGGAACCTTGTTGGCTTCTATTTGACGCACCGGCCGACAATACTTTCCCTTCCATAATCAATTCATCCAGCAAGCCCGACTGGCCATTGGAGAGCAAGCGGGCGCACACGTCCAGCACTATATCATCCTTATCCTTTATGTCAGCGGAACGATAGTATACCTGAATTTTATCATAGGCGCCCAGTTTGATTTTCTGTAATTCGCGACCTTTGAACGGATCTTCAGCCGGTATATTTTCCTGCGGCGCTGCTTTAGTCGCCCATTTTCCAAAGGTAGCTTCAATCATAGGTTTCACGGCAGCAGCATCTACGTCGCCGCAAAGTACCAGCACCATGTTGCCGGGCACATAATAGGTATTATAAAATTCCTGCAAGCGGGTGAGCGACGGTGTTTTCAAATGGTCGCCGTAGCCAATAACAGGACGGCCATACGGTGTTTTTTTGAAGAGATTTTTCATAATCTCGTTATCGAGCCGTTCGGATGAACGGTCGGAATACATGTTGTATTCTTCGTACACGGTTTCCAGTTCGGCCTGGAAGCTGCGGAATACCGGATTGATGAACAGGTGGCTGTAAATGGTCAGCCAGCGCTCTACCTGACTGGAGGGAAATCCGCTGTAATATACCGTGTAGTCATAGTTGGTGCCGGCATTCACCCCCACACCGCCGATGTTGTCCAGCATTTTGGTCAACTCGTTGGGAATGGCATATTGTGCAGCCGCCAGCGATTCTTCATTAATTTGCTGCTGAATAGCGGCGCGTTGTTTCTTATCCTTAGTCTGACCCAACTGGTCGTAGAGGGCTATGATTTTGTCATAGTGCGGTTTTTCTTTTGCCCAGTCCGTCGTACCCATTTCGGTTGTGCCTTTGAACATCATGTGTTCGAGGTAGTGCGCCAAACCGGTGGCGTCGGCCGGGTCGTTAAGACTGCCTGCGCGGGTAGCTACAATGCCCTGCACCTTGGGCAGGCGGTGGTCTTCCTGAATAATGACTGTAAGCCCGTTGGACAATGTGTAGTAGTCTACTTTAGGCTTTTCCATGGCCACCTGCGCCTGCAAGCCGGTAACGCTTACTAAAGCGGCCAGCAAAAAACTAAGAAAACGAAGATTAAAACATTTCATATTGTTCATTTAAATAGATTTAATAAATTCAATTTTAAAAAACATATTTTTCTGTGGAACAAAATTTCTACTTCCACCGGAACTTTAACGTTACAAGATGGGAACTGCCGAAGTTTTTGTAGTCGTTGCTAAGGTGTTGCGCAAACTGATAGTTTAAGCCGATGTTTTTGGTGATGTTCACACCGGCCATGATTTTTAAACAGCTTTGTGCCGCCATGCCTGCACCCATTTCCAAAAAACGGTTGTAATCTGCCGTGAGCATCACTTCATAACCTACTTCTGTTTTTCCCGACAGCGCCAATAAGGCTGTGGGCATCAGGCTGATTTTTTCACTCACGCTCATACGGTAACCCCCGGTGAAATAATATTGCAAGCGGTCGAACGCCAGGCTGTTCTTTAGCTTGAGTTCCGTGCCGCCGGCTTCAAATTCATTGGTTAAGAGTTGCGGAATAGAGAATCCGGCGTAAAAATTTTCGCCAAAATAGTAAGCGCCGAAGCCTGCATTGAAGCCTGTATGGTTACCTGCGGGTGTGGCAAATACCGGATCAGTAGGGTCGGTGCCCGCCACCTGTTTTTCGGTCATCATGAGCAGGGAGAGGCTTAAGCCCAAGGCCAGTCGGTTGTTGCCTATGCGCAGACTATGGCTGAATGCCGCACCAAATTGCGTGTTGGTCTGCGGGCCGTAGCTTTCGTTGTATACCCATGCGCCCAATCCGTTGTTGGCGGTGAGGGGCATTTGGAATTGCAGTTGCTCCGCCATGGGCGAATTGTCAATGCCTGTCCACTGCTTGTTAAATCCCAAGCCTATGCTGTAGCTGTCCGCAGCGCCCGGCACGGCAGGATTAATCAGCAGTTCGTAGCTGCGGTAGTTGAGGTTGCCCTGCTCATTGTTGAAATGGGGTTGGGCAAAGGCTGTCAGGGTGGTGAGTGTGGCGATTACTAAGAAAGAAAGTATTTTTTTCATGGTGTTTCCTCCTTAATATTTAATGACCACGTAGCCCGACTTGCTGCCTGAGCGGCGGCCGGTGAGTTGGTAAAAATAGGTTCCTGCCGGCACTTTGCTGCCGTTATATTTTCCGGTGTTAGCGGTGCCGTCCCAGTCGTTGTTGTAGTTGTCTGCGCGGTAGTGTACCTGTCCCGAACGGTCAAAAACAATCAGCGTATAGCTTTCCTGACTGTCGAGCACCAGTTCGAAATAATCGTTGATACCGTCGCCGTTGGGCGAAAATCCTTCGGGCGCCTGCACGGCGTCGTAAACTGTCACGGTGCATTCGGCAATGTAACCACCGTCGTTGGTACGTACGGTGATACGTGCAGTGCCGACTTGCCCGGCCTGTAATTTTCCGCCAATAACGGAAGCAACGGTATTGTTACTGCTCGACCAGAACACGCTTTGATTATAGGCATCATGTGGCGAAATTGTTGCGTTCAACGTCAGGGTATCGCCCACCAGCAAACGGATATTACTATGGTTGAGCGCTACGCCGGTTACCGGTTGCACTACCGTAACAGTGCTCGACGAGGTATGGCCGCCATCGTTGGCGGTGGCCGTAATGACGGCCGTTCCTACACTTTCTCCCCAAACTACTCCGGCCTCGTCCACTGAGGCTATGGAAGAATGACTGCTATTCCACTGTACCGATTGGTCGGTAGCATCAAAAGGCGCAAATATCGCTTGTAGTTGCAGGTTGCTTTCCCGATTTATGGTTGTACTTTCAGGGTAAAGACGGATACTTTCCACAGGTATCGGAGTAACTGTTAATACGGTAGTAACTTTATAATTGGCGTCAGCTTTTGAGGTAGCGGTAATGGTCACCGTACCTAATGCTAATCCCTGCACTGTTCCATTGTTATCAATGGTAGCAATAGTTTCATCGGATGATGACCATTCTACGCGGCGGTCGGTAGCATTGACCGGTAATACTGTAGCGGTATAAGTAGTTGAATGATTAATGTAGACAGAAAGATTAGCATCTATGTTTATATCTGTGACCGGCACATAATCGGCCACGGCCATAGCCGCATCAATTAAACCGGAGCCCATCCACCCGTTGGCGTAATACGGGTCGCCGGTTAAAGGCTGTACGGCATTCACCAACCGGTTGTATAACATGGCCGGCGTATAGGTTTCGGAGCCCAGGCGCGACAGCACCAGCGCCGCAATGCCCGACACATGCGGGCAAGCCATGGACGTACCCTGCATATAGCCATAGCCGCGCGCCACGGTGTCTATAAACGTAGAGGCAACAGGAACAGTGCTCAACACCGCGCGATTTAACACACCAAACCCTGATTGGCTACCGGTGTTATAATAATCGCCTCCCGGAGCGGTAATGTCTACCCAAGGACCATAGTTGGAATAGTAGGCCCGCCGGCCTTTTGAGCCGGCCGATGCTACTGTGGTTACAAAATCAAAGTAGCCCGGGTACCACTTCCCGGAGGATTGTTCATTACCGGCAGCAAAAATCACAATGCCGCCCACCATTTTCGTGCCGGACCGTGGCGTTCCGTCAGGATTTTTTCCTGCATGGTCAATAAAATATTTAATAGCAACGGAGTCGGCCGCATTATATACGCCGGGGTCATTATAGCCCCAGCTGTTCTGGCTGATCACGGCGCCGTTGTCGGCGCCATATACAATAGCATTGGCGGCCATAACACCCTTATCTTCTCCTTCAAAAACCTGGCACGACATCAGGCGTACGCCATCACCGGCTCCGGTACCACCGGCAATGCCGGCCACTCCCAGCGTATTATTGCTCAGGGCAGCAATGGTTCCGGCTACATGGGTGCCGTGGTCATGGGCTGTTACACCATTTGCCGGAGTTACAAAATTTTTACCTATGCCCGGCCACATATTGCCGGCCAGGTCGGGGTGCGTGTAGTCAATGCCACCGTCCACCACGGCTACAATCACGGTGTTATTGCCCTGTGTTTTGTCCCAGGCATTTTCCAGATTGATGTCCATGCCGGCTACACCGTCGTAACCGTTAGTGCCGGTGTTTTTATAGTGCCACTGGCGTGGAAAATGGGGATCGTTGGCGGTAGCTGATGCAACAGGTGTTGCTTCATGCTGCACTATTTCCGAATTCACCTGTTGAATACGTTTGATAGGGTACACTACGCCGGCCTGTTCCACTTCAGTGAGGCCGGCGTACGCCGCAACGGCTTCTTTCACATCGGCGGTTGCGTCTATGTACAATTCATACCACAAATGCAGCCCGGCCTCACGGTGTAAGGCTTCATATTCACCGGCATCGGGGAAGATACGGCGCAGTCTCGCAGCGTTAAACTGTTGATTCACAGCATCGAACTGCCGAATGCCAAGGTTGAGGCGCACAGGCGTTGTAGTCTGCTGGTTTGCCCGGTGCTGCCTAATCATGGCCGGCTCAATGGAGGGATTGATTTTTATTTGGACCACGCCTTTAGTGGGCGCCTGTGCGTACACCGGAACAGCCAGGGTAAATACCAACAGGCAAATGATAGATAAGCGTTGTAGCATAGCTGCTATTTTTTTCTGAAACGAAGATACGATTATTAATTATAAAAACAAAAAAAAGCGCCCCAATTTAAATTGAAGCGCCTTTTTTTGCTTGGATGTTTAATGGAGTAAATTACTGCCCTCTATAATATACATAACGGGATAACTTGCGGCCGGCTGCCGTACCGTCTACCGAATAAGCGGCAAAATCATTATTATTAATGACACCGGTATATATGTTATATCCATTGATAATTTTTCCATCCGGCAGGATTACATCTACAAAGAAATAAAAATAATCACCAACCGCAGGGGTAAGCCCCAACGTGCTTTTCAGATTATTATAATTAATGGTAATGTTTGCCGGTAGCGTGGTAATATTATCTTGTACGGTTACATATTTTTCCTCTTCAGTAACGTCGTTTACATATAGACAACTCACTCTTACGGAAACATACTCTCCTTCGGCATATTTCACCGTTTGTAATTGCACCGCTGTATTACCGGTTCCGTCTAATTTCATGTCAGCATCAGTTCCCGCTACTTTTGTAATATCAATAACTGCCCCGCGGGTTACCTGGTCAATGGGATACGGCAGGTCTTTTTTACAGGCACTAAACGCAACAACCATCAACAGGCCGGCTACTATAATTTTAAATTTATTCATGTTTTTCATATTATTCAACTTTAAATTAAAATGTTGATGTTATTTATCCCAGAAAATAAATTTCCCCGTTAAATCCGTTTTTTGATTTAAATTAGGATTTAAATCAGTTTCACTTGTCGTGGGATAGTACAATGACCTGGGGAAAGTAGCGATGGTGTTAATGGGAACCCTTGCAGGAGATCCAGCAGTGGCCGTAGGATTTACACCGTAGCCCGGATCTGTAGTATTGGCCGGATTAAACAAGCTGGGATAACCGGTTCTGCGATAGTCGGTGTAAGCATCTACCGGTGTAAAGAAGTTGCCAATCCATTTTTGCGACATCACCATTTCCAGTTTTGCTTCGGTGGTAGCAGTGGCATCATACTTGGCTAATACCGCTGTGGTAAAAGCATCACGGTCGACGTTAGAAATAGCCGGCACACCTGTTTGTCTGGCGGCTACCGAGTTCACGTGGGCAATAGAGGCATCCAGCCCGTCTTTCAGCAAGGTTCGGGCATCGCCACCGGTTTCACCCTCCAGGGCTAATTCCGCCAGCATAAATTTTAAGGAATGATAGGTGATAAATTTGAGCGGGGCTACGCCGGTGCCCAGTGGGGCTGCGTTATAGCGCCCGCCGGCGCCGGTATCATATTTGCCTCCGCAGGGATAAACGCCGGGTTTAGTCATTGAATTATTTTGAGTACCGGCGCTATTGCCGCTGTTGCTGGCAAAGAAAATGGTCAGGAAATTGCCTTCACGGTAGTCATAATTATTTTGCGCGGCACCGCCCGTTGCCAGTTGATTGTAGAAATAATAGGGCACACGGGGATCGCTGATTCCTGCAAAAGGATTGTTCACATTATTATGAGTCAAACCTTTCATCATTTCATAGAAATAGGGACTGATCCAATAAGTAGTACCTGTACCATATTCGGATGTAAAGGCAGGGTGGCGTTCATCGGGACTGGCCTTTGCCGTGTACCAGAATTGAAAGTCTTCGCCGGAAGCAATAAAATTATTTGCGGCTATCAGTGCATCAAACTTGCTTTGCCAACCGGTAATGTCTCCTTTGGCCTTGCGTGATTGCAACAATAATTTTAATTGAATAGTGTTGTTCAGGCGTATCCATTTAGCTGTATTTCCGGCATAGAAAAAGTCATCGCCAGCTGGTTTAGCAACATTGAGTGCTGTTGTGTTTTGCAAGTCAGCTATTCCGGATTCCAAAGTGGCGATCAGTGCATTGTAAATAGAAGCACTGCCGTCGGCCTTGGGAGCCAATATCTCAACAACATTATATTCGCTGTAGGGAATATCGCCCCAAAGATCTACCATCATGGAAAAGGTGTAGGCTTTCAATGTTTTGGCAATCCCTGCATAAATCAGGTTGCCATCGGCCTCTCCACTTTTGATAATGGCGTCATAATTGTTCACTACATAATTGTAGAAATAGTTCCACGAATTATAAGGATTATTGGCAGTGCCCGTCATTCCGTAGTTTTGCACTTCACGTGCAACCAAATGGTGAACATAAGACGATAAGTTATTGCCAATGAAGTTGCCCTGTCCCAACGCATACGTCATGTAGCGTTGGCTGCCGGACAGCAACTGATTGAGTTCAGGAGTAGAGGGTGAGTTGGGATCATCGTTGATATCTAACCAGCCTTTTGTGCAACCTGTCATTGAAAAGACCAATAATATCAACAGTAATTTTATGCTATTTTTCATGTTGCGTCTGTTTTAGAAAGTTAATTTAAGATTAATGCCGAACCTGCGTGTGGTGGGCGCCGATTCGCGGTCGATACCCTGTACATTGCCAACACCGAATGAATTGGAACCCGGATCATAGTTGGTATATTCCGGGAAGCCGGGGGCATAGTGCCACAAGTTTCTGGCAACCACAGAAATATTGGCAGAACCAATAAAGGTTTTCTCCAGCCATTTTTTCGGCAAGTCATAGCCTAATGATATTTCACTCAGGTGGAATACAGTGGCGTCAAAAGTACTGAACTCATGTACGCCATTCATAGCAAAAGTAGGGCTGGTACTTGCCGAAGCAAACCATAGTGTATTTTCTTTGAGCTGAATATCATTGGAAATCGTCTTCCCATTAGCGTCAAGGATGGGTTGTTGCGTATCCGGGTCGGCCAATATACCCGGGAGGATGCGTGTGCCTAAACGGTCTTCGGTATCCTTAGTCACCCCGCGGCCTAGCATATCGGAAGCAGGGCCGCTAACAATCACTCCGCCAACACTCATGTCAAACATAAAACTGAATGTAATACCTTTAAAGGACAAGGTGTTGGTAATAGCTGAGGTGAAGTCGGGACTGGGATCGCCCAAATCGCCCAAATCACTAGCCACCATGTAACCTCCGGTACTGGGGTTTACCAATGGAGTCCCGTCTTTATCACGGGCTATTTTGGTGCCTCGCAGGTATCCGTAAGGATAGCCGGGTTGCAGGGTAGGCTGAGGTTCGGAAGTGGAGCCGGTAGACAATGTTATGCGTTCAATGCCCTCAACCAGGGATACAACTTCACTTTTGTTGTGTGTAAAAGTACTGTAAATGCTCCAACGGAGGGAATTTTGCAATTCAATGGGAACCAGGGTAAGTCCAATTTCCACCCCTTTGTTATTCATTTCACCGAAGTTGGTGTAATAACTGACAAAACCTGTTGAGCGAGGCAGGCTCACGGGGGCAATTTGGTCGGTGGTCGTCCTGTTATACCAGCTGAAATCAAGGCCAATGCGGCTGCGGAAGAATTGCAGTTCGGCACCAACCTCAAATTCTGAAGTAAATTCGGGTTTCAATGCAGGGTCATACGAAACATCGGGGAGTAACATAATGGAACGACTATCATAGGGAGTGCCTTTCAGGTAGAATCCGTTCTTGTAATAAGGACTGGCATCATTACCTACCATACCCCAACCGACACGCACTTTACCAAAGTTAATGATGTCGGGGTTCAGTTCAAAGGCATCGCTGAATACAAACGAACCCATTACTGCTGGGTAGATGTAGCTATTGTTCTCTTCCGGCAGGGTAGATGAATGATCGTTACGGGCAGTAACGTTCAAGAAAGCATAGTTTTTATAGCCCAAAGTAACGTCAGCAAAGATAGCCCACAGCCTCCTTTGTGAATGTGATTCGTTAGCCACCTGGCTCAGCGAGTTATCTACATTATAAATTTTCTTAAAAATCATTGAAGTGCCGGTTTCATTGGTCCGCTCAGTGGTGCGTTGGTTTACGTTATGGCCTAGCGTAGCTTTCAGGTTAAAGTCAGTACCAAAGTCATGTTTGAAAGACACCAGGAAATTTGACTCTAATTCCTGTACTTTATAGTGGTCATTGAGTATTTGCCCGTTGCCGACATTTCCTGAAGGCCCTGCACTTGACCCTTTATTGATTATCTGCTTACGGTTCATTTCATACTGGTTCCAGCCAAATTGGTAGTCCACAGACAGCCATTTGAAAATATCGTATCCGGCGTTCATCGTGGTCACTGTACGGTCGTTAATCGTATTAATAGTGTTATTTTCCCATGACCAAAGCGGGTGGTCAACAGCGCTTAACAAGAATAAGTTGTCACCCGCAAGCGTTTTATAGGGAAGGCCCTGCGTGTCAAATTGACGGGGAAGTAACAATGTACGCGCAAAGGAACTAACAGAACCGCCATAGTTTCCGGCGCCGAAGAAAGGTCCGTCTTGTATGGTGCGGCTATAGGACAATGTGCCGCCAATCCGCAGTCCATTATCTAATTTTTGGTTTCCGCCTACGCTGAATGATGTACGTTCAAATTCAGAAAAGGGAATATATCCGCTTTGTTCGGTGCGGGACACCGTGGCGTTGAAGTTGCCCTTGTCATTAAAACTCGATACATTGGTAGATATATCCATCACATTACCTGTGCGGAAAAGATCTTTCACGTTATTGGGATAAGCCTTGTAAGGTATCTCAGCGCCAATGTTCGGGTGTTGCTGGTAAGCAGCGCTATAAACGGGAATTTTTTCCAATGCGGAGAAAGGAGCACCCCAGGAACCATTAGCATTGCTGTATTGGAAGTTCGTGCCGGCGCCATAAGTGTCTTGATATTCAGGCAACGAAGCCGGATTTTCCCAAGCATAAGAAGCCGCCAAGGTAACTTCAAAGCCTTTCTGTGAAGGACGGGCTTTCTTACTTCCGGATTTCGTAGTAATCAAAATAACACCGTTAGCTGCACGTGACCCATAAAGGGCTGCTGCTGCCGCACCTTTCAACACACTCATTGATTCAATATCATTGGGGTCTAAGGTCGAAATACCGGTACCGTATGCACCGGCGGTGGTGAGTCTGTTACCGGTGGTTACTTCCGGGTTACTATAAGGAACACCGTCTACTACATACAAGGGAGAGTTATCGCCCACGAACGAAGAATTACCACGAATGGTTACTTTAGTTGCACTACCGCCCACGGCAGAAGCAGCATTCACCTGTACACCGGGAATTTTCCCTTCCAAAGAACGGAGCAAGTCGGGTTCAGCTTTCTGTGTAGCGTCGTCGGGGTTAACTTTGGCGACGGAATAACCAACAGAACGTTCAGAACGCTGGATACCCATGGCCGTAACGATGACCGTTTCCAACTCCACGGATTCAGTCTCCAAGGTTACATTCACGGACGTTCTTCCGTTACTGACAATTTCTTGCGTTTTCATTCCCATGGATGAAAACACCAAAGTGGCATTCGGCGGAACAGACAGGCTATAGCCGCCATTAGCATCGGTGAGTGCACTTGTTCGAGTGCCCTTAACTACTACTGACACGCCCGGCAATGGTTGCCCATCGGTGTCGGTAACCACACCTGATACTTGCACGTTCTGCGCCAACAGCGCACCGGCAAACACCAAGCTGACTAAAAACAGTGTGATTTTTTTCATAGAATTAATTTAAAGGTTAGTATTTGTTTTTCAATCGGTTTTTCAAATTAGACATTTTTTTTATCGGAACCCCTTACTACGCCTCCAATCTCAACAACTTTTTCACCTAAACTTATTTGACTTGTTATGTCAAATTAGGATAATTTTGTAACAGTTTTATTCTTGACAAAGTTATTAAAAATATTTATTTAAAGTAGCTTTATGGTTGAAAAAATGTTATAGCTATGCAATATTTAATATTAAGTTAATATTTATATCATATTATAACATTAATAATCAATCATAAACAATCTAAAATTTTATTATTATGACAAAACAACTTACAATCTGTAAGCAGCCCGTTGAGAAAAAACATCTGCTTGAATTCATTGAGTTATTTATCAGTGAAACACGAAGCCAGCGGGCTGAATCGACCTTGCTGCAATACAAAAATACTTTACGATTGCTCCGTCATTACGATGCCACCGTGCATCCTATTGATTTTCATAATATCAACCTCGAATTTTATGCTAACTTCCGCAATTACATGTACACCGCCGGTTATTCCGAGACCTATTTCGGCAACCAAATCAAATTTATCCGCATGTTTATGAACGAGGCCACAGAACGGGGATACACGACGAATACCCGGTATAAAAGCCGGAAATTTATATCGCCGCAGTCGCCAACATTAAAGATATATCTTACCCATTCGGAAATCAGCCGCATCCAGCAACTGCCATTGGACAACAGGAAAAATCTGGAAAAAAGCAGAGACCTGTTTATTATAGCCTGCAAAACAGGCCTGCGCTTTTCAGACCTCGTACAGTTGAACGCCGGTAATTTTTTGACGCACGACCGGCTATTACGCATACACACGCAGAAAACCGGCGCCACGGTGCACATTCCGCTCTCGGCCGATGTACTGAGCATTTGCCGGAAATATAACTACCGTTTTCCGGTGGTTACTAATGTGACGTTTAACACCCACATTCACGAAATAGCCAAGCTGGCCGGCCTTTCCGAAATGGTGGAAATTCCCGGACAGGGGAACAAAAATAGAAAAATTGTGCCTAAATACAAATTAATTACGGCGCACACGGCGCGGCGCAGCTTTACTACTAACGCATTTTTAGCCAAAATTCCTACCCTGAGTATTATGAAAATTACCGGCCATGCCACCGAGCAGGCATTTATGAAATATATACGTATTTCCGGCGAAGACAACGCCAGGGAACTCTTGAAACACCCTTATTTTGCTTAGAAATAATAACTTAATTATTAACCCTTAAACTGAAATTCTATGAAAAAAATCACATTGTTTCTAGTCAGCCTGCTATTTGCCGGCGCGCTATGGGCGCAGAACGTGCAGGTATCGGGCGTAGTTACCGACACCGACGGACATCCCGTAATCGGGGCATCAGTAGTGGTTAAAGGCACCGGTGTGCATGCTACCACAGATGTCAACGGCAAGTACACCATTGCAACGCCTGCCAATGCTGTATTGTCATTCACCATGATGGGAATGCAAGCTCAGGATGTACAGGTGTCCGGCCGTACATTGATTGACGTAACCCTCTCTACCGATGCTGTGGCGCTGGAAGAGGTGCTGGTGGTAGGGTATGGTACAACAAGAAAAACCAGCTACACCGGTTCCATATCCGTTGCCAAAAGCGACGATATTATGAAGCGCACGACTTCCTCTGTAACCTCCACCCTGCAAGGCTTGTCGGCGGGTGTGAAAGTAGTGGCCAATTCCGGTCAGCCCGGCGAGAATGCCACTATCCGCATTCGCGGCATTGGCTCGCTGAACGCCAGCGCTTCGCCCCTGTGGGTGGTTGACGGCGCGCCTTATGACGGCGGATTGTTGAATGCTTTAAATCCGAACGACATTGAGAGTATTACTATTTTGGAAGATGCTGCTGCGGCTTCTATTTACGGTGCCCGCGCAGCGAATGGTGTAATTATGGTGACTACCAAAAAAGGCACACGCAATGCGGCGCCTACCATTACTTTCGAGGCTAAGCTCGGCGTGAACTCCCGTGCCGTTAAGGAATACAGCAAGGTGAATGCTAAAGAATACCTGCGTTATCAATGGGAAGCCTACAAAAACCTCAGAGGCGCCACATGGGCCACCAACAATTTAATCACCAACACGGTGTATAATCCCGTGTTTGTTAACGGCGTGCAGATGCCTAAGCCTATCGACACAGACGGCAATTATGTAGAGGGTGCTACGTTTGCCTGGGATCAGAATTGGTTTGACGTTTTAACGCAAACGCCCATTCGCCAGGAGTACCTGCTAAGCGTAGGCGGCGGTTCGCAAAATTCACGCTACTATATAGCCTTAGGCTATTTGAAAGACCAGGGCTTGGCCATTACGTCCGAATTTAACCGCTACAGCCTTCGCCTGTCGGCCGACTCCGACATCACCAAATGGTTGTCGATAGGCACCACTATTGCCGGCGCCATGACCAGTCAGAACTATCCGTCCAGCTCAGGCAGCGCCTATAATAACGTATACAACTGGACCCGCCTGGTAGCGCCTATTTATCCCGTGTACCAGTATGACAATAGCGGAAATATAGTAAGAGACGAAAAGGGCAATCCCGTGTATGACCTGGGTTACTCAAAAGCCGATCACCCTTCCTACGCATCGGCCACAACCAATCCCTACATTCCGAAAGACAGGCCTGTAGCTGCCGGGCAAAATCCCGTTGCCAGCACGGAGTTGAACACTATAGACTACAGGCGCAACAGTGTTTCGCCAAGTATGTTTGCCAATGTGTCGTTTACCGACTGGTTGAAATTCCGCGTGCAGGGTAACCTGAACTACTGGTCGTCTACTGATGATCAAATTTACAGTAAACAATACGGTGACGCTTTTGGCATGGGACGTATTTACAAAACCCGCCGCCAAACCATAGACTACACGATCAATGAAGTGTTGGAATTCAGCAAAACTTTTGGAGAAGTACATAACGTGAAAGCCCTGGTGGGCCATGAAAACAGTTTTTATCAATACAAATATTTGTATGGCCACAAAACGACTACTTTCTCTGACGAATTGTCCGAATTGTCTACTGCTTCGGTAACTGCCGATTTAACTTCGTATACCAGCGAACTGGCCCGCGAAGGCTACTTCGGCCGTGCTTCCTACGATTATGACAACAAATATTTTGTTGAAGGCAGTCTCCGGACAGACGCCTCGTCGCGTTTTGCCGACGGTCACCGCTGGGGTACATTCTGGGCGGCTTCTGCCGGCTGGCTGCTTTCCGGCGAGTCGTTCATACAGGAGCTTGAATGGCTGAATTTACTGAAACTGCGCGCCTCGTACGGCACCCAGGGGAATGACAACCTGTTGAATGCCGACGGCGGATCTATGTATTATGCCTCACAGGGCTTATTTAACCTGGGCTACAACTACCTTGGCATCCCCGGTATTTTAATGTACTCCAACGCCAACAACAAGTTGACCTGGGAAACAAATAAAACCCTCAATATCGGCTTGGATTTCGCCCTGCTTGAAAACAGGCTTTCCGGTTCGCTGCAATTCTACAACCGTGTTACGGACAATATGCTTTTTGCCCTTCCGTTGCCGAACTCTACCGGTATAAAACCTAACTCATCCGGCGAAAGCAGCATCAATTCTAATGCCGGCTCCATGGTAAACCGCGGCGTCGACATTAAATTGCAATCGGTGGTATATAAAAACGACCATTGGAATATTGGGCTGAACGCCACTTTCGGCTACCTGCATAATGAGATTACCGAACTGCCGCAGGAAGAAATTATTAACGGCACCAAAAAATGGATGGTAGGGCGCAATGCCTATGAATACTGGATCCGCGACTGGGCAGGTGTGAACCCCGCCAATGGCGACCCGCTCTGGTGGAAAGACACGAAAGATGCCGAGGGCAACGTGATTGGCCGTGAAACAACCAGTACTTATTCAGAGGCCTCCCTCTATTATAAGGGAACGGCCCTGCCTAAGTATGAAGCCAGCGTGAGTACGCCTGTATCATTCTACAATTTTGATTTCTATACTATGTGGACAGGTTCTTTCGGCCACAAGATATTGGACTATTCCTACGCTACCATGCTGCACATGGGAGAACGCCCCGGCTACATTTGGCACACCGATATAGCGAAACGCTGGACACCTGAAAACCGCAATGCCGTTATGCCGGCCATTTCGGGCACTTCAAGCAGCGCCAATGCTGCCGCTACTACACGATTTATGTACAGCGGAAACAACGTTCGCCTGCGCTCTGTAGTCTTGGGTTACACTTTCCCCAAAGTATGGATGGATAAGGTGCATGTTAAAAAATTGCGCATTTATGTGCAACTCGACAATATCCTGACGTTCCGTGCACCCGGCCTTCCCGACGGATTAGATACCGACACCCCGCTGTCAGGAATTCAAGATGTGAATTCCACACCGTATAAAACCATTACGGGCGGCATCAGCATTACTTTCTAATTATTAAACCCAAAATTATCAATTATGAAAAAATATATATCTATAGCACTATTCACAATGGGCATCCTGGCGGGCTGTTCAAAAGATTATTTGGACAGGGTTCCCTCTGATGCGGTGTCCAATATATCGTTGGCCGGAAGCCTCGAATACAACAATGCCCTGGTACTCGGCATTTACAAGGGAATGGCTACTTTCCGCACCGGGCACGATGATTCAGGATTAACCACTTATTTCCTGTACAACGACATCAAAGGAAATGATGTGATGGTTCCCACCGGCTGGTATTGCTATCAAGCCTGGTTTTTACGCTCGCAGCGCGCACAAACACACCGCCGTGCGGCTTACGTTTGGCGGTGGGCTTATGAAATGATCAATAACTGTAATTATGTTATCGCCAATGCGTCGGAATTTACTACCGACAACTGGAATGCTTTGCAAATGGAAGCCCGCGTGTTGCGCGCATACTTCTACCGCGCCTTGTTGCAACATTACTGCCAGCATCCCCGTTTTGCCGGTCTCGATGCTCCCGGAGTGCCTATCAGCACTACGCCGGCCACAGGCGATAAAGCAGTTGATGCCAAGCCCAGAAGTCCGCAACGCGATGTGTACAACCTTATTGTAGAAGACCTGATCTGGGCGGTAACCAACGGCACCGAGGTCCGTGCATCAAAGGGACGCATCAATAAAAATGTGGCGAATGGTTTGTTAGCCCGTGTATATTTAGACCTGGCTTACGCTGATGAAACTGCCGGCGCCGGCTCTTCACTGTATTGGCAAAAGGCTATTGATGCAGCGCAGGCTGCCCGTAACGGTTTTGCACTAATGGAAGCTGCCGATTACAAGGGTGGATTCAATGACATTGGTAACAAAGAGTGGATATGGGGCTACAGGCAAGACCTGGAAGGCAATGTGAACTTCCCCAGCTTCTACAGCTTCTATGACCGGAGCAGAAATACAGGATACAAAAATTTCCGTATATCCGAACAGTTTACTCCCCTGTTTACAGCTAATGACCAGCGCGCCTGCTTTAGCGCAGACACCCCATTCGCCGGTATTACCAAATTCAAGGATAAAACAGACAATACAGGTGACTTGCCGCTCATGCGGGTAGCCGAAATGTATTTGATTGAAGCCGAATGTTTGGTGAATAAAGGTGGTGGTGATTTTGCCGGAGCACAAACTGCAATCAATACGGTACTGGCTAAGCGCATCACCGGCTATGCCAACGCTGCAGCCCTGAGCACGAAGAATGACATGCTGCACCGCATTTGGGTGGAACGCCGCATGGAATTGTATGGCGAAGGCTTTGCCATGCCCGACATTAACCGCTTGGGCCATGTGCCCGGTGTAGGCGCTGTGAGATCGAATTATTTCATTGAAAATAGCTCCGGAGCCGTGAAGGCTGATGCGCCGAAGACCGATAACAGCTGGGGCTTCTTCCAGCAAATACCGAAATCGGAATTTGATAACAATCCGATGATGGATATTACAAGAGACCAAAATCCATTGGAGTATAATTAATCACAATAATAGAAATGACGTCTATGAAAAAAATATTTACATTATTATTTATTGCGGCCCTCGGACTCTCTTCCTGTAAAAAAGACGAGATAACCTTTGACGGGCCCACACAGGTGCAGTTTGATAAATCATCCTACGCGTATGCGTATGCACCGGGAGCTGCAACATTGCCTATGACGGTTCAATTAATCAGCGCCGCTCAATTAGACAATGATGTGGTAGTGACCCTGAACGTTGTTGCCGGAAAAACCACTTCCACCGGCTATACTGTGCCTGCTTCCGTAACCATTCCGGCCGGCGAGTACAGTGCAACTTTCAATGTGTCTTTTGCACAAAACACTAAGAAAGGAAACCTGGTGATTGAACTTGGCGCCGAGGGACTGGTTATTCCGCCCGGTTTAAGCAAAGCCACCGTAGCTGTTACTGTAGCCAACGGGTGGGATGCCGTCGGGAAAAGCGCTACATTCAGCACACTGGAAAGCAGTCAGGTTAAAGACACGCTTGCTTTTCCTTTAAAAAAAGGGTATTGGAGCAATGCCAATGCGGTAGATATTACGGTCGGATACACGGTGGGAGACAAAACAGTGGCCGAGAGAACTACGGATACTACCTGGGTTACGGCGCAACTTGTTGCTGCAGCCGGTGCCAAAGTATTTCCGTTTACAATTCAAGACCTGCAAACTGCCCGGCCGCTCCTCGGCGCTAACGACACCGTGAAAATGTTTGCTTTGGCCAAGGCCGACGGGCGTACGGACAAGGTGACCTATAATTTTGTGATTACCGAAGACAAGTATGCCAAACCCGTTTCCTACAACTTTACCAACATCAATATTATCTCTACGGCCGATACGCTTGGCTTGACCAAAGCGGACTCTGCCAAGTCTTATTATTCGCTGCTGGACAATAAAGCGATTGTAGGCACCAAGGCCGCTATTGCAGCTTACAAAACAAAGCCCATGTTGCTTCTCCTGCCCAATTTCTCTATCAACACTTTCATTGGCGACACTTGCAAGGTGGAGTATCAACCTTCAACAAAAGACGCGTATACCAAGGCTAACCGCGTTGTTTGTGAAAGCACATGGGTTGATGCGGGTGCAACAACATCTATTACACCCTCTGCCTCTGATAACTACTATCAGGTTAAAATCACTGTTGGTGTAAATAAAGGGGCAAAAGCTGCATACTATTATGGTTACATTAAAGTGAAGGAGGTACCCCTCACAGGCACTTCATTCGCTATTACGTATGGCCCGAAGCGCAATTACAAAAAACAGTGATGTTGCGTTGAATTTATAGTTGAATGAAAAAAAGAGATGCCCATTTTTTTGGCATCTCTTTTTTTTATTGGGAATATTTTTTCGCAATGGTTAAATAATTTCCTCCGCCCACAGGCGTTCAAGAAATACTTTCCAAGGCAGAATTAAAATATTGTCGGCCAGGCGGGGCTGCGGGTCATTGCTTATTAACACCATTTTTTTTACCTTATATTCTTCGGCAAATGCCTTCAACCCTTTCAGGTGCCGGTGCGTAGCCTGTTCAGTGGCTTTCACTTCAATAGCCACTTCGTGGTCGCCAAGCACAAAATCGACTTCCAATTGCGAGGCCGTGCGCCAATAATACACCGGATATTCTTTTCCCGAATAGCGACTGTGCGCATAAATTTCCTGATAAATAAAATGCTCAAAGGCCTTACCGAACAGCTCCGAGCCTGGCTTAATTTTCCCCCGGTGCAATAAATAATTGACTATACCCACATCAAACAGGTAGAACTTTGGTGCAGTAATCACCCGCCGCTTCGGGCGTTGCTGGAACGACGGTAAATACCGGCCGATGAGTGTATCTTCCAAAATTTGAAAATATTCTTTCACAGTAGTAGCACTCACGCCGCAATCGGAAGCGATATTTGTATAATTCACCATTTCGCCGTTGGTGAGCGCTGCCATTTCGAGGAAACGGGCAAAGGTACCAACATTTCGAATACGGGCCTCGGCTACAATTTCATCGCGCAAGTAGCTGCCTATATAGGCTGAAATTAACCTACCGGGATTAATTGCATCATAATGGCGTGGTAAAAGCCCATGGTTTAACGCCCGCAGCAAGTTGAATTCAGGAATTTCAGCGCTGGTCAACGGGTACAATTCATAACGCAAGGCGCGTCCACCCAGCAAATTAGCTTCCGAGCGGAGGATTTTGCGCGGACTCGAACCGCTTAGGATAAAGCGCACACTGTGATTACTTATTAGCCAGTGCACTTCGTTGAGCAACGTTGGTATACGCTGGATTTCATCAATAATCACCGGCGAAGTGTTCAGGTTAGCCAAAACAGTTTCCCGGAGCAGGTCGGGATTTTTGCTCAACCGCTCATAATCGCGTGAAATCAGCAAATCAAACCATAGGGCCTGCGGAAATTGCGTTTTCAGCAGGGTGCTTTTTCCTGTCTGCCTTGCTCCCCAAAAGAAAATACTTTCTTTTCCAGAGTCTACAAATAACTGCTTTCTATTGTACATTTTAGCCACTTCTTTACTTTGGATTATCATGATAATCCAAAGTATTGGTTTGAAATATCATGATAATCCAAAGTAGATTTCGTTGCAAATATACAAAATAATTAAAAAACAAACAGATATATTTAAAAAAAGCCCCCTCGGTATAATCTATTTGACATAACAAGTCAAATAAGTTTATGTGAAAAAGTTGTTGAGATTGGATGTGTGGTAAGGAGTTCATGTGAAAAAACTGTCTAAATTTTAAACCAAATTGAAAAACAAATACTAACCTTTAAATTAATTCTATGAAAAAAATCACACTGTTTTTAGTCAGCTTGGTGTTTGCCGGTGCGCTGTTGGCGCAGAAC
>QMCD01001226.1_pt1 | contig 34271 bp, 29 predicted proteins | sample 1821841 | NCBI WGS metagenome assembly QMCD01 (sample SAMN01991225, study PRJNA193472) | Termite gut metagenome, whole genome shotgun sequencing project. | isolation source: worker | host: Macrotermes natalensis
ACGCCGGGAGGCAAGGCAACGTGGCGTTCTAATCCCGTTTTATCAATCCTATCGAATAACCCTGATATAATAGGACTAAGCTAGAAAACCCTGATAACAATAAGGGTTTCACGAACTTAGTCCTATTTTCTTTTGCCCTCTTTTGGGGGCGCATTAGCAATCTGAGAATGAAAGGGAGCGAGAAATGAATGTGTAAGGTTATCTCCTGCGCGTCGCAGAAAGGCGGCGTAACTAAGACCACCACGGTTCTGAATTTGGCAACGGCACTTGCCCTTACGGGCAAAAAGGTACTAGCGGTTGACACCGACCCACAAGGAAGCCTCACTATCTGTGCCGGAGTGCCAAACCCCGACAAGTTACCTCACAGCACCTATTCCCTGCTCAACGCCGTTATGGATGAGGAAGCATTGCCAGAAGCCAGCGAGTACATCGTACCCTGCGGAAAAATTGATGTGATTCCCTGCAATATTTCACTATCGGCCTATGAGCTTAACCGAGGACATGAGATTGGCTGTGAGCGTGCTCTGCAAACCGTCATTGATTCTTTAAGGGAACTTTACGACGTAATTTTGATTGATTGTGGTCCTTCACTTGGCATCCTTACGGTTAACGCTATCACCGCAAGCGACGGAGTTATCATAACCGTTACGCCGCAGTTACTTTCAGCTATAGGGTTAAAACTGCTTATCAAGACCATCAAAAAGGTGCAAAAGCATATTAACCCCGCTGTAGCTATCGAGGGGGTGCTGATGACCATGTGCGATACCCGCACCAATCTTTACAAAGACATAAGCGAAATCATGGAAAAGACATATAGCTCGGAGATACGGATTTTCGACACAATTATCCCATACTCCACAAAGGTGGGAGAAGCGAATCTGCGGCAACAGAGCGTGGTTCTGTATGATGGAAACTCCAAGCCGGCAAAGGCTTACTGTGAGTTTGCGAAGGAGTTGATTGCGAATGGGTGACATTACGGCAGGCAGAGGGCCGAAGCGCAAAACACATAAGGAAACGCAGCGGGATATCATGGCACTGTTGACTGGTGAAGACGCTCCCGAACAAGGAAATGCGGCCCCAAGCGCACATAACGCATTGGATATTACTGAGCTTGTACCATATGCAAACCATCCATTCGCGCTGTACGAAGGCGTAAGACTTGATGATATGGTGCGGAGCATACGGGAAAACGGGGTTATCGTTCCAATCATCGTCCGTCCTCTTGATGATCTTGAGTTAGAATTTGAAATTCTGAGCGGGCATAACAGGGTTAACGCCGCAAAAATTGCTGGTCTGACAAAAGTTCCCGCCGTCATAATGCACGGGCTGTCTGATGAAGACGCAAAGCTGATAGTCACGGAAACAAATCTGAATCAGCGCTCATTCGCCGATTTATCCCACAGTCAAAGGGCTATCGCCCTCAAACATCACTTAGATGCTATCAAATCACAAGGCAAACGCAACGACCTCATAAAAGAGATTGAAATGCTCTCAAACCCTGATGAAATCAAGGAAAACGGAACATGTTCCCTATTAGGGAATAAGTCAAAGTCATTGGACAAAACGGGAGCGCAATACGGACTGTCCAAAAACAGCGTTGCCCGGTATGTTAGGATTGCTGCCCTCAATATATCCTTGCAAAAGCGCATTGACAATGATGAGATTGGGCTATATCCCGCTGTGTCCCTATCTTACCTCACCGCTGACGAACAGGAAGAGCTTGAACGGCAGATGGACAACATGGCATACAAGGTGGACATGAAGAAAGCCGAATCTCTGCGTGAGCTTTCCGCTGACGGAAAACTCACGCCCGAAAAAATGAGGTTAATTTTGTCTGGTGAGTTGAACAAGAAGCCAAAGGTTAAAAATGCCCCGCCGTTTAAGCTGAAAGCGAAAATCTATCAGAAGTATTTTGACGGCGACTCCACGCAATCCGAAATCGAGGCAACCATCGACCAAGCTCTTGCGGAATATTTCAATAAACATAAGGAGGTCATTGCGTAATGACTGATGCTTTCGCAATTCCGTTGAAAGAAGCCCCGGACATAAGCGCGCTGTTGAAAGTGCTCCAGACCCCCGGCGCAGAACCCTTACAGCGTGAGTACAATGCCCTGCTGGAATATGTGGATACCATCACAACACAGTACAACACTATTTTAACGCGTTTGGATACCCTACAGGACAAGCTCGGCAACAGCGCAGGCAAAAAAGGCCCCTTTAGCGTCATGGCCGACCGTCTTGACACGCTGGCGCTGGATGTTGGCGCGAAACTAAAGGATATCAGAGATGGTGTTCGGACATTCACGGAAAATGCCCTCAACGCGGTGAAAGCAAAGGGAATGTCGGCACTTGGCGCTATGTTTGGCGCTCTCCATGTCAGCGGTGGGCTACAAACCCTGAGCAACGGTTTGGCAAAATCGGTTGCCGCACTAAATAAAGCCGTCATTAGGGCGGAAAACTTAGAAACCTTCCATATGGAACGGGTCACGCCACGACAAGCAGTTGAAGCTTTCCCAATCAATGAAGTTGCCGTTTCCACCAACGCAGACGAGCCACAGAACGCCAGCCTTGCGAGCTTAATCGGCGATATGCGGCTTGATTTTGAAAATCTCTCGCCACAAGAGTTGAGGAATACCTATCAGAAACTGTTAAGCATCGGCATGAACAATAATCTGACCGCCAACGAAAACACATGCCTGTCTAGCTTGGTGGATGAAATCGGCGAGTTGTTCCCTGAGCACACCGAACAAGAACCCGCACATGAAGCGGAAGCCGTCGAAGGACAGGACGCGGAAATCTGATTCATTAATTTACAACGAGGAGGCGGTTCAATGCGGCTTGATGAGAAGCTTCGGGTAATCTACGAGACTATCGCCCCAACTATAACACGGTCTGAGGAAGCATGGAAGGCTTATCTGCGGTTTGCCGCCTCCATCTACAAGCACCACTTCGATAACGCGTTGCTAGTCTACGCGCAAAACCCCAAGGCTACCATGCTTGCAACTATCGACGTATGGAACAGCCCGAAGGTTGGGCGTTTTATCAACAAAGGCGAAAAAAGCGTTGAGGTCTGCGAGTACATGAACGAAAGGCTGACTATTAAGCACCTTTTTGACATATCGCAAACTAACGGCAAGGCGATACCCGTTGTGTGGAAGCTAGACGAAGGACTGCGCAAAGGCTTAACGGACAGGCTAACATCTAACCGCGGCCTCCCCGCGCAAAATCTAAATGATTGTATCAGGAGGATCGTGAGCAACACCGTGGCCGGAAAAGTGGACACCTATCTGCGGGGCTTTGAAACTGACATACAAGGGCATTTTCTCGGAAGCTTACCGCAAGACGGCCTAACCGCTGAAATAGAAGAGCTTATCGGGCAAAGCTGTGGATACCATATAGCCTGCCGGTGTGGTATCGAGGCTGATGAAATCAAAATGCCTACCATCTCACACTTTGACACGGTGCCGCTTATCGCGCGGCTGGGATATGCCGTGACAGAAATTTCAAAGGGCATACTACTTGAAATCGAACGAAGTGTTAAATTACTGAATAGCGAGAGGAGCATCGAAAATGAGCAAAGAACTCTTGGAGAACAAAGAACTGCAAGACCTCCTCGGCAGCTTGGGAACAGAGAGCGAGGAGCAGCCCCTCGGCAAATACGGCAGAATGGCGATGGAACACCTGCACAACACCGACCCCCAAAGGTTTTCACTTTTGAAGATGCAAGGAAAGCTTATGAGCCTGATGTATCAGGTGGACGAGGAAGCGGCGGCGCAGGTCGAGACGATAACGCAAAGCCTCCTCGCGAAGAACCCGCCGCCCGAGACGGCGAACATCTTGGAGAAAACACGCCACCACAACCAATTAAAGCTAACAGCGGAGGAAATCGCAATCCGCGAGATCGTGCTGATACCGCGATAACAGAACCTCCAAAAGAGCCGCAAGGCTCTTTTTTATTACCTGAAACCCGGCAAGAGCAAAATCTGAAAGAGATTACGAATACACCCATCCATTCAGATAGCGATGAAAGCGCCATTAAGGAAGCCCTGTTGGAAGGCACTGACATAGAAGGTGGCAAGAAGCGGATCAATGAGTTTGCCAGAGGGAACCCTACCTCTGAGGCCCTCACCCGGTTTATAAAGGATGAATACGGAACCGGCGGACGCATATGCGGTGGCAAGTTGCTACGCGTCAGTTTTAACAGTGACGGCATGACAATCGGCGTCCGCGACGAAACTGGCGACAACGGCGCTCGCGTTATCACGCTAACGTGGAATAACGCGGCAAAGCGCATAGCGGCACTTGTGGACAGCGGGGAATATGTAAAAGACGGCACCCCGTTTTGGCGGGAATATGAAGCCCTGCTGTATAAGTATCCCGACAGCGTTGTCTTCAAGCGTCTCGGCGATTTTTACGAGATGATGGGATTGGACGCGAAGAAAACAGCGGATGAACTGGGCTTTACGGTTGCGACCCGCGATGTAGGATTGACGCATCGTGTTCCGCTCCTTGGAATTCCGGCGCATGTTATTAACGACGTTGCAAAGCAGCTTTTTCAGCGCGATATACATGTTGTCCTTGTAGACGGCAACCAAGAGATTGAGTATGGCTTCGATGTTGCCGAAGACAAAGCAACCGATGAAGAAAATGACGCGGGGATAGACGATTATGCCATCCCTGACGAGCCGGAATCCTACGGTACAAGCGGCGGTAAACCCATAGAGCAATTATCATTTTACTCATGGGGAACACAGATAACCCCTGCGCCAGACTCGGAGCTCAGAGAGCCCGACTACAAAGAACAACAATCCCAAGAGCTTTCCGAGGACAATGAAAGCGAATATGATGAAGATGGTGAGTACGATAAATCCGACGAGCCGGATGTATCGGGTGGTACAGTATCCTTGTCTGACGAAACGCCTCGCGCACGGAATTACCGCTATTCTCCCGAAGACAACCTATACCCGACCGGCGCGAAGGCAAAATACCAAAATAACCTAATGGCCATTCGATTACTAAAAGCGCTGGAGGCTGAAAAAAGGGCCGCGACGCCCGATGAACAAAGGACACTCGCTGGTTATGTCGGCTGGGGCGGCATCGCAAACGCCTTTAATGAAGACGATGTGACATGGAAAAACGAGTATCAGGAACTCAAACTACTGCTCACTGACGAGGAATACAGCCGAGCGCGTTCGTCTATCCTCACAGCCTACTATACAGAGCAAGAACTGGTCGAGTGCGTTTATAAAGGTCTTGATAATCTCGGTTTTAACAGCGGCGCAGGCAGACGGATTTTAGACCCCGCGATGGGAACGGGCAACTTCTTTTCGGTGCTGCCTGAAACCTTGAAAGAAGCAAAGCTGTATGGGGTTGAAATCGACAGCATAACCGGGCGAATTGCCAAGCTGCTCTACCCTGACGCGAATATTTCCGTTACCGGTTATGAAAACGCTGATTTTGAGGACAACAGTTTTGACGTGGCAATCGGCAATATACCGTTTAATTCCGTTAAAGTGTACGACCGGCGCTACGAGTCGGAAGACTTCTATATCCACAACTACTTCATAGCCAAGACTATAGATAAGGTGAAACCGGGCGGCATAATCGCCTTCATTACCTCTAAAGGCACGATGGACAGGCAAAACGACAGCGTAAGGAAATATATCGCAAGACGCGCCGAACTGCTCGGCGCGGTCAGGCTACCGAATACCGCTTTTAAATCGCTTGCGGGAACTCAGGTCACGACCGACGTTGTATTCCTGCAAAAGCGACGTGAGCAGCTTGTGGAGAACACCTTGATGCCCTATTGGACTGAGGTTGAAAACAGGCTCTCCGACTATATCCCGCTCAACACGTACTTCATCCATAACCCTGAAATGCTCTTGGGAAAAATGCAGTGGGACAGGAGCATGTATGGAAACGAGCGGGAAACGGCCTGCATTGCCGCTGAGGGACAGGATTTGCGCGAAGAACTGAGCAAGGCAATGGGATATCTGCAAGGGACATTTGACGCCGCGCCAGATGATGAATATGGGCAGGGCGATGGCTATACCGCTGAATTTATGGACGCACCGAAAGGCGCGAAAAACTTCACCTACCTTGTGCAAGACAATAAGATATATTTTGTCGAGCGAATGAAGCTCGTGCCCATGAACTTCACCGGCATGGCGGAAAAGCGCGTCAAGGGGCTGTGTGAAATCAAGGCGGCCCTGCTGGACGTGATTGCCGTACAGTCAAGAGATTATGAACCGCTGGAGCTTACCCTAGCCCAAAACGCCCTAAACAAAGCTTATGACGCATATGTCGCCAAATACGGCGTTATCAACAGCGCCGCCAACACAAGGGCGTTTAGGGACGACGACCAGCTTCCGCTTCTGTGCTCTATTGAGAAGTTCAACAAGAAGACCGGAGCCTACGAGAAAGAGGACATCTTTACAAAGGCTACAATCCGCTCGTATACACGGCCCATCTCAGCGGATAGCGTTCTCGACGCTCTGATGCTTTCAATTAACTACTACCAAAAGGTAAACCTCAGATATATCGCCGGCCTCTGCGACATGGAGCTTGACGAAGCAATATCTGAGCTCGGCGGTAAGATTTATCTCAACCCGCTCCACTACTACGGTAACAAATACGAGGGGTGGGAGATCGACGAGGAATACCTATCGGGCAACGTCAGGCACAAGCTGGAATACGCAACCGTAAAAGCGCTGGACTATCCTGAATTGTTCACGCGCAATGTTGAAGCCCTAAAGGCCGTACAGCCGGAGCCGCTGAAAGCGGGCGACATCAGCTTCAGAATCGGGACGAAGTGGATTCCGTTAGAATACTACCAGAAGTTCATGCATGAAACCTTCGGCACGGCAGACAAGGGCTCCGTGACACTGGAATACAACAAGTTCACTTCCACTTGGTTTATCAACAACAAGCTGAACGAAAGCAGCAACGCCCGTGTCAATCAAACCTTTGGCACAAAACGGATGAACGCCTATGAGATTTATGAGGAAACCTTGAACCTGCAAAACGTGATTGTCCGCGACCCCGTAGAGGAAACGAACGCCGATGGAAAAACAGTCAAGCGTTATGTCACCAACCCGCAGGAAACCGCTATCGCACGGGAAAAGCAAGAGCAGATACGCGAAAAATTCTCCACATGGCTGTTTAAGGACAGTAAACGGGCGGAAATCCTCGTGGGCATTTACAACGACCGCTACAACGTATACCGGCCTCGTACATACGACGGAAGCTACCTCAATATCAGCGGCATGAACGAGGAATACAAGCTGATGAAGCACCAGCTTGATTTTGTGGCACGCGCCGCCCACACAGGCTCGGCGCTCAACGGCCATGTCGTAGGCGGCGGTAAAACCCTGTCACTGATTGCGGCGGGCATGTACATGAAAGGAATCGGCGCGATAAAAAAGCCTGTCTATGTCGTGCCGAACAACATCATCGGCCAATGGGCGAACGACTTCTACAGGTTCTTCCCCGCCGCAAACATACTAATCACGACGGAGAAGGATTTCACAAAAAAGAACCGGCAGAAATTCATATCAAAGATTGCCGTAGGCGAATACGATGCCGTACTTATCACACAGAGCCAGTTTGAGAAGATACCAGTTTCCTTGGAACGTCAGATGGACATGATGAACAAGCAAATCGACGAGATAAACTGGGCTATCAAGCAGGCAAAGAAAAAGGCTGGCGGCGACTGGTCAATCAAGGACATGGAGCGGATGGCCGCAAACCTTGAAGTGCGATTGGAGAAGCTGGCGGCAAACTGGAAAAAGGACGAGATAATCGACTTTGAAAGCCTTGGCATAGACTTCATGTTCGTTGACGAAGCCCATGCCTACAAAAACGGATTTATATTCAGCAAAATCCGCGGCGTAGCCGGTGTTGGCCGGACAAGCTCACAACGGGCGATGGACATGCTGCAAAAATGCCAATACCTACAGGAAATCAACCACGGCAGAGGCGTTATTTTCGCAACAGGCACGCCTATTTCCAATTCGCTCTCTGAGCTATATGTCATACAGCGGTACTTACAGCCTGATGTCCTGCGGGAGCTTGATTCAATAAATTTTGACGATTGGGTTTCCAATTTCGCGGAGGTCTCCACCGCGCTTGAAATCACGCCGGAAGGCAACGGGTACCGGCTGAAAACACGTTTCTCAAAGTTCTTCAACCTCCCCGAACTGATGAACGCCTTTATGCTTGTGGCAGATATCAAGACAGCGGATATGCTCGACCTTGAAACGCCAGAGCTTGAAGGGGGCAAAGCCGAGATTGTCGTGTCTGAGCTAAATACCTTTCAAAAGCGCATTATGTCAATCCTCAGCGGCCGCGCTACAAAGGTGAGGAACAAAGAGGTAAAGCCACATGAGGACAACATGCTCGCCATCACAAACGACGCCCGCATCATGTCCGCGGACGCGCGTATGCTCATTCCCTCCGCTCCAGACTATCCAAATTCAAAGATAGCGCAATGCGCGGACGACATTTATAATGTATGGAAAAGCAGCGGCGACAAACGCTTGACGCAGATTGCTTTCTCTGACATAGGAACCCCGAAAAAGAACCAGTTCAATGTATACAGCGAGTTGAGACGGCAATGTATCCTCCGCGGCGTACCGGCAGAGGCAATCGAATTCATTCATAACGCCCATTCAGACGATGAAAGGCGGCGGTTTTTCGAGCGGATGAACTGTGGTGAACTGCGGCTTATGCTTGGCAGTACCCAAAAGCTCGGCACAGGCGCGAACGTGCAGAAGAGGCTCTACACGGTCCATCACATTGATTGCCCGTGGCGCCCCAGCGACATAGAGCAACGGGACGGCCGAATCCTGCGGCAAGGCAACGACAACCCCGCTGTGCGAATACGCCGTTATGTAGCCAGAGGCTCCTTCGATTCCTTTTTGTGGCAGGTGCAGGAGCAGAAGCTCAAGTTCATCAATCAGGTTATAACGGGGCGAGCCATCACACGCGACTGTGAGGACTTGGACGAAACGGTTTTGACCGCCGCGCAGATTAAGGCAATGGCAAACGGGAACCCCGCCGTAGCCGAGAAAATGGAGATAGACAACGAGGTGACGACGCTCCGGCTGCTTAAATCCAACTGGCAATCCGAACAGGCAACCTATAAAAACAATATCGAGGTCAACTACCCGAAGAAAATCGCCTCATACCAAAAAAGGATTCAGCTATCCAATGAAGATATATCGGAGTGGGAGCGCAACAGGGGCGGCGACTTCCGCATTGAGCTTGAGGGGAGGATATATGACGAGCGGACGCGGGCAGCGGACGTGTTCGAGGCAATCGTAGCGGTTAGGGGCAAAGGGCTCCAAAGCGCGGAATCCGTTAAGGTGGGCTGCTACAGGGGCTTCGAGCTTTATCTTACGCGGGAATGGTACGATCTTAGGCTTGAGCTTCATGGAAAGCTCAGATACGCAAAAGACCTCGGCGAAGCGAAGCTCGGCAATATCACGAGAATAGAAAACACTTTTGAGGACATACCCAAATCACTAAAGCGTTATGAGGAAAAGCTCGCGGATACGAAAAGACAGCTAGAAGTAGCCCTGTCCGAGGCAGGAAAACCCTTTGAGCATGAAGAGAGGCTTTCACGCCTTGTCTCGCGCCAGACACAGCTTAACACGGAGCTTGAGTTTCGGGAATTAAAGCAGGATACCGGCAAGAAAAATTATCAGGCGGCCCATGTCGGCGAGAACTTTGATAAGCTGGAAGCCTTCGCGCCGGAAATACTGCACAACGGCAGGGAGTATATGCGCTTTAGGGCAGAGGGGTATTCAGACTTATACTTTCAGCGGATAGGCGCGGACATCCTCAAAATCGCGTATTACTATGACGCCAGTAATTACAGGATGCGTGACCCCGAGGTGTTGCTGAAGCTGGACATGGCGGCCAAAACTATCACTCCGGTTTCTTACGTTCAGGACACCATGCAATTGAAGCAGGACGTATATGACGAAAACGGCATACTTGACGGAAAGATGCTGAGTGATTTGGACGAGTTTATTTACGACTGGCTCACCGACATTGAAACGCAGGGCTACTCGCTTTCTCCCGAACGGCGGGACGAGGCGGAGAAGCCCTTTTTTGACGAAAAAAATCAAAGCATGGACATGCTTGTTGAAAGCGAGGATGAGGAATCGGAGGAAATGGAAACGGATTGACAACCAAGCCCCTGTGCGGTTGACTTTCGGCATGATAAAGGGTAATATTAGCATAATAGCTTTATCGGCTGAGAGTATCTGGAGGGATTGGCACATGAAAATTTATGATGATGACAACAGTATAAAGTTCCTTCCGCTCTATTTAAAAAAGGACATAGCCGCGTTGGAGGAAGGGATTAAAACAAACTCGCACCTGTTGGACTGCCTATATAACGAAGTGCAGGGCTCTATCAACTCGGCTTTTTATGAAAAAGAACAGGCAGTTTTTTTACGCCGTAAGTATCTTGGTTGGGAGGATTGACGGAGTGAACAAAAACGAAGACTTAGAAAGATAAATGCAACAAAACATCGCTGGCCCGTCTGCACAAGGCGGGCTTTTTTAATACCCTCAATCGCGAGGGTACTATAAAGATTGGAGGCGGAAATTACGGCAAAGCACTCAAACGTGTATTATATATACAGAAGTGATTCCGGCTTTGTGGCCGTGAAAAAGGCAATGCGCTGTTCAAACAGCTTTGGCTTGGATTTGTTCAAATACAATGGTATGGTTTACGAGGGCCGCTCTGGTATCAGTCTTATATCCGAGGCCAATCTTTCAGAATTGGCAATGCGGATTGACATGAACGGCGGCCTGCCGGGGATTAACGACCTAATAGAGGCGTCGTTGTCCATGCACGGCGAATCTCCCCGGTACACCCGGCCTGATGAGCGCAAGGCAGACATATTCCCGCCCGACACCGCGAAGGCAAACACTGTTTTGGCAAAAGACGCTTACGGGGAAAAGCATTACTATTACCGCTTTTACAATGAAGACGGCGTAGCGCTGTACACATTGGTAAACAAGAAAGAATCCTATCGCACAGTCTTTGTTGAATGCGAGGGGTACATGCTCGGTATAGGCCAGCATCACAGGTTTGAAGAAGCCGTGAAGAGGCTTAGGGCTTTGCCAAACGGTATTAAAGGCGAAGTGGAGAGGCTTTTTAATGAGAGCATGGAGCACACCGACAGATGGGCCGATTTATGTTATGCCGATATTTTGGGACGCGTGGAGGAAGCGGAAGCGCATAACGCGCCTATCCGCGAGGCTCGTAAGCGGGAGCGTGAGCAACATGACGCGGAGCGCGAAGCCAAGCGTGCGGAGGAAGAAGCCGCCGCAAAAGAAGAATACGAGACGGCAATCAGGGACGCGGAAACAAAAATACTTAACCGCCAGACGGTATATAATTCAAAGTTGGGCGGTGACAAATCCCTTATACTACAGCTTTTCCGGGAGCATAGCATAGCAGTACCTCTTAAAACTCAGGGCTGGATAAAAAAATCACTTCACGATATTTATTTCCATGAGGGAGATTGCGAGTGGAGCTACCATTACTACGGAAAGCCCAGCACGGTTATCCATGAGTACCTTGCGAGGCTTGCGGCGGCGGTTGAAACGAAGCAGCAGTTTGAGGACATGGAGCTAAACGGCGGAGGCGCTCCGCTGCCTGCTGTTCAAGGCGAGTGCGAGGATGAAAACGACATGGAGATTTAACTGCTGTTGCCTGACGTCCGGCCCGGTTGACTTTCAGCGCGGGAGCGGGTAAACTATTTACAGAAGATATCTCAATATGACAGGCGGTGAAACCTAAATGGAATATATCCTGACGCACAGAAAAATACCCGTCGCGGAAATAGAGATAGACGAGGAAACATCCGCTATATCCAGAATCGGCACGGTGTTTTCCGAGGAACACATCCCCATCGGCATTAGCGTGAAGGCCGGCAGGCCGAACCGCGGCGACATGAACGACTGGTGGCAAGGCCGCTCCATCCCGGCAAGCAGGCAGAATATCCGCAAGGCGCTTGAGTGCTTGGGCCTTGCGTCTTCGGGCAGGCTGATAACGAAATGCTTCGGCCTGTCGCTCTCCGACCAGTATTGGGTCAACCCTGTCAAAGGCCCGCTTGAATGGGAAAAGATCAATTTCTTCGACAACCCGTTTTCCGAGGACGTCGGTGACATCCTGTTCGGCGGCGCGGCGCGGGGCAATATCAGCCTCGTTTCCCCGGACAACACCTCGGACGGATGGCTCAAAAAGAAGTGGAAGATTATCAACGGTAAACGCTGCCTGATAAAGGGCGGCGCCGACCCATTCCAACAGCAGCCAATCAGCGAAGCGATGGCGGCCATTGTGATGAGCAGGCTCAACATTCCGCATATTCCCTATGACGTCATTTGGGAAGATGGCCTGCCCTACAGTGTTTGTGAGAGTTTCATCACGGCGGACACGGAGCTTGTCAGCGCGTTTTACATCCACAACACGCTTAAAATCAAGGATGCGGAGAAGCAGTACGACCACTACTTAGAGTGCTGCGAACGGCTGGGAATCTCCGGCGCGCGTGAAAACCTTGACAAGATGCTCGCTATCGATTACCTTATTGCGAACTATGACAGGCACTACAATAATTTCGGGGCGGTCAGAAACGCCGTGACGCTTGCGTGGGCAGCGCCGGCCCCGCTATACGACAACGGTTCTTCATTCTGGTGCAACCAAACGGCGGCGGCTATCCGCTCTGGCGGAGCGGCCAAGAGCCAACCTTTCTTCGATACCCATGAGGCGCAGATACAGCTTGTTAAAGATTATTCATGGCTGGATATTACCGCGCTGCCGGGGATTGCGGAGGAAGTAAGCGAGTATCTGCTGAGAACGCCGCATATAGACTCTGAACGGCGCGACGCGATCTGCTCTGCCCTGCGTGAGCGGGCGGAAAAACTGGCGGCTTTTGCGGCAGCCTGCGAAACGGCGTTTTTCCCCGGATATGGTCATACCGGCCAATACGAGGACGAAGAAGAAATCGGACGTTAATGAGAAATCGGCCTGAATCCAAATATCGAACGGCTTTTCCGCTTGGAGAGGCCGTTTTTCTATTGAGGGAGAGTGAGAAGAAAATGCCGATGGTGGCGCAGCAATTGCCATATACCCTGTTCATCTTGGACGACGACATACCGGAAAGCCCCCGTGAGGGCGGAGGCTGTTTTGGTAAGATGGTATGCTGGCACAGGAGGTACAATTTAGGCGACGAACACGACTACAGCGAACCAAGGGATTTTCTGCGCGGTAAACTGTTCGATTATTATGCCTCATCCCCCGAATTCGGATACGGCAAGCCGGTCTACGATTATATCAAGCAGGGCAAAGCGAAGGAGGCGAAGCTGGAATACAACCGTTCCACGCGGGAGTGGGAATTGCTTGAAAACCAGCATTGGGACAGCAACAGCGATTGGTACGCTTCTTCCGCTTATTCCGCAAGTCTGAAAGGCAAAGATGTACCGGATTGGTTTTTGGACGATTGTCTGTCAGCGCTCCGCATGAGCGAACTCATAGAGCTTATGCAGGGTATGGAGAATATGGCGATTTTGCCGCTCTACCTCTACGACCACAGCGGCATCACCATGAACACGGCTGGCTTTTCTTGCCCGTGGGACAGCGGGCAGGTGGGATGGATTTATGCGGACGCAAACATGATAAAGGAAGAATATGGCGAGGTCACGCCCAAAACCGTTTCAAAGGCAAAGGAGCTACTTGAAGGCGAGGTCAAGTCATACGATTATTACCTGACAGGGCAATGCTACGGCTTTAAGCTGTTCAAGGGCGACGCAGAGATTGACAGCTGTTGGGGCTTTATCGGTGAGATCGCCGATGTATCCAGGGATATTAAGGAGCACCTGCCGTCAGAGTGCGAAAACATCGTTGATCACCTTGAATTCCACTACAACGTTGACGAGGAAAAATACTTGGAGCAAGCCCTTGAAGCGGAAGCGGAAAATGAGGATGAGGACGGGATTGAAATATAACCTGAGAGGATTGACAATTTGAATATTACGAACGCTGTAAACGGGGAGATAAAGCGAGGCGATTGGGTCATATCCACACCGGACAATGGATATGGATGCCTTGTCGGCCAAATCATTGATATTACGAAGCTCGGCACGCCCGAGCATGATGCCGAGTCTTCAAACATCACCGACAACGTACATGTGGACTTTTCATCTTTCGATTATCCGCCTGAACGTATAGCGGAAATTGAGCATGGCTTCAGCCGTTTGTATGGCGAGGCTAAGGCTTTTAGCGAACTGGCGCTCGATGATGTGATCATGTCTCCCGATATGCTCATCCGCGTGACGGAGCTGGGGCATGACGAAATTACCCGCATAGGAAGCCGCCGCGCCGAATGCGAAGCCCTCGGTGAGCGTTTCCAACAGCACATTGCCAAAAATGAGGTACGTTACTTAGGGCACACCCTGATACCTTATGGATTTATTATCGGCAAAGATGAGAAGACTCGGTATCAACGCCTGACATGGACGCTCAATACGGCCAAGCCCCTGTTTAGCAAGGATGATGGCTACGATTATGCCGCATTCAACAAGGCGGCGGCTGGGGCAGCGGATATTTACTACCACCCTGCGACGAAGCTCTACTGTGTGCCGACAGATTGCGGCTTTTGCAGTATCGACATTGCCGAAATTCTAAAATATATCAAATTGGTGGATGTTGAGTGTAACGACAACCTAATTTCAACCAAGCTTGTCAAAAGGTTCGGCGAAGATGATTTTACCCTTCGGACTTTGGATATACGCGAAGCGGATATTAAGGCCACAATGGAAGATTTCGTGCGGATATCGGGTCGCACGGAATCCGTGTTAAAGCAACTGCCAGACGCAACAGCGGAGCCGGAAAACATTCTGCACTTTCTTTACGTCAGCTCCACCCGGTCGGAAATCATTTCTACAAAGGTCAGCGACGAATTTATGCAGCGTTACCGCAATCTTGGGAGCACGGCAAACGGGCCCTTGCGGTATATTTTGCACGTATTAAATAAGGAAACCCCTCTTGTACCCAACGCAACGGAGGATTATAACTACGGGCCAGACGAAGACCAAGAGGATGAAATGGAAATTTAGTTGGGAGGGATGTACAATTGAGCACAGCGGGCTCGGTGCCTTTTACGCCTGAATCCAAGAAATACTCCTTGGATGAGATAAAACTGGCATTAGGGGATGACTACAAATTTCATCAATTCAAAACGGTCGATGAGATAAAGCATATCCTTACAACGCATATCCTTACAACAGAAGAAATGCCAGACAACCAGAACGTGATGTTTGTATTGGAAGTTGGCAATCTGGACATTGAAATGATTATACGGTTTGGCATGGGCGTCATATCTAAAAAAGGGATAGAGATGGAACCAATGACAATTGGCTATTTCTGCTGTGTCCGTAAAAACGGAGAGTGGGAAAGCTATGACGACATCAACGAGATAGTGCATCTTGACGCGCCCGACATTGAAGTGGAAATGTTTAGGGTGTTATCCAAATACGCGGAGGAAGAAGGGTTGAGTTTTTTTGATGAAAACTCCATCAACTGCGGATTAAAATTTCCCGCGCCGGGTGCAACCCCTCTTGCACCCAACGTAGCGGAAGATTATAACTGCGAGCCAGACGAAGACCCCGAGGACGAAATGGAAATATGACGGAGACGCCCTGCAATCAAAAAATTGGGGTAAACCAAATCGTCAACATGGATTGTATTGAGGGCATGGCGCTCTTGGAAAGCGCGTCTGTTGATTTGATTTTCTGTGATTTGCCCTACGGAATCACCGCTCAAAACAAGTGGGATTGCATGATCGATCCGACGCTCCTCTGGCCGGCGTATGAGCGTGTCGTCAAGCCAAACGGGGCGGTCATTCTGTTCGGGCAAGATAAATTCACTGCTGAAATGATAATGTCTAATAAAAAGCTGTTCCGATATTGCTTGATTTGGCACAAGACTCGGCCTGTCGGATTTCTTAACGCGAGGCGCAGACCGCTCAAGGCCCATGAGGATATTATGGTTTTCTACAAGCGACAGCCTGTGTACAACCCGCAGAAAACTACCGGGCATATACGAAAGGTTTCAACCGCCGCCCATAAACGCAATAGCAATTTAAGCACAAACTACCGGGACTATAAGCTCAGCTCCTACGACAGCACCGAGCGGTATCCCACATCTGTCTTGACATTCAAACCAGATGACCAGGCCGAGCGCATTCATCCCACGCAAAAGCCATTGGAGCTATGCCGGTACATTATTCGTACTTACAGCGACCCCGGTGATTTGGTTCTGGACACCTGTTGCGGGTCAGGTACAATCCCGCTGGCAGCGCTACTAGAAGGGCGGGAATATATCGGCATGGACAACGGCGTCTGCGATAATCCCAAAAGCCCATTTTTCGGAAGCACATGGGCGGAAATAGCTGAAGCGCGGATAGCCGCGTGGAAAGGAGAAATCAAAAATATTGAGCGGTAACGAAATATTGTTAGGATCATTATTCGATGGCGTGGGGGCTTTTCCCTACGCCGCTTCGTTTTTCGGGATAAAAACGATATGGGCGAGCGAGATACTGCCAAACGCAATATCCGTAACCCGCCGCCACTTTCCAGAAATGGAGCATTTGGGGGACGTAACGAAGCTTGACGGCGGAAAACTCCCGCCTGTCCACATAATCGCCTTTGGAAGCCCATGCCAGTCGTTTTCAGTCGCTGGCGACAGGTCTGCTTTCAGTGGTAAATCAGGTTTGTTTTTTGAGGCTATCCGTATCCTAAGAGAAATGAGGGCTGCAACAAATGGCAAGTACCCCGAGGTTATCTGCTTTGAAAACGTCGTCGGATTACTCCACGTCGATTCCCGGCGTAGTTATAAGACTGTGCTTGAAGCGTTCTGCGAAGCCGAAATTCCAATGCCTCAATCTGGACGCTGGGCAAACGCCGGAATGGTCAGAGGGCGAGGAATTGATCTCGCTTGGGTCATCAAGGACGCCCAATATTACCGAACGGCACAGCGAAGAAAGCGCTTGTTCCTTGTCGTCGATTTTACAGAGCGGCAATGTGCCAGCAAAGTACTGTTTATCGAAAAAAGCCTGTCAGGGTATTTTGCGGCGCGCGAACGCGAGGGGCAAGGCGCTCCCCCCGCTGCTGAAAGCGGCGCTGGAGGCACAGGCGGGAGTGAATGCAAAAACGCAGGCTTCAATGGATTCAGAAGCGTAACAGGCTCTATAGAGTACGCCGAGGAACACGCGCCATGCCTGTGCGCTTCCATGCCACCCAATGTGGCGGTATTTATGGCGGGGCAGGCAAAGAACGCCCGGAGCATTGCCTACAGCGAAACCATAGCTCCTACGCTGAAAGGCTCGCCGAGCGGACTGAATCAAGTTCCGTGTGTTTGTGAACCTCACTCTTCGGGAATAGACTTCCCATGTGTGTACGGCATTTGTTCCCATAACAGTAATTCTATGAAATCAGCAAACCCGTTTAGCGGTATATACAGGGCGGACACATGCCGGACACTTGATCAGAACTGCGGCAACCCAAGCTGCCAGCAAGGTGGTATGGTAGTCGTTGAGCCCCAGCTTGCCAGAACACTTACGGCGCGAGGCGATTCTTCCCCATGCGCCGACAGAGGGCAGAATGTTGTGGCCGTGCCAATCGCCTTTGCTCAAAACCAGCGCTGTGAAGTGCGCAACCTAGGCGGGATCGCAGGTTGTCTTGCCGCGAGGCACGGCGTAAAACAGCAAACCTATGTGGCGCAGCCAGCCGACCGCCACGCAGCCGATGTTCACCCCACAATCACCGGAACGCTCTGCGGCTCTGGCGCGGGTCTGTCGCGCCCCGCAGGCATGGCGAGCGAGACAGACCTTTGCGTCGCGTTTCCCGATTTCCTGTCATACATAGTTCGCAGACTGACGCCGTTGGAAGCGGAAAGGCTAATGTCGCTACCGGATTTTTGGACGGCCTATGGGCATGACGGCAAGATAATGAGCGATTCCGCCAGATACTCCATGTGCGGGAACTCAATTGTGGTGAATTGCCTGGCCTACATCATGCAGAACATCGCGTCGTTTTTCTCGTGAGGTGCCGGAAATGCCTATGCCTTACACAAAATCACAGATTGCGCAAGCGAACGATGTAAACCTTATAGACTACGCTGCCATGCGCGGCTATCAAATAGAAAACAGCGACAGAAGGACGCTTCATATCAAAAACAGCGGCGGGCTTTATCTGTTCAAGGAAGGTAATAAGTATTACCACCACACCACCGAAAAGACAGGCGGCCCTATTGATTTTCTCATGCAGTTTGAAAACAAAAGCTTTTTAGGAGCTGTAGAACAGCTTCTCGGCGTGAGCCCCGAGGTCGGTGCTTACGTTCCCCCGCCCGCCGCCGCGACAAAAAGACCAAGAGGTGAAATGGTTCTTCCCGACAAGGCACAGAACTATAAGAGGGTCTACTGGTATCTCTGCACCGGGCGCGGAATCGATGCGGAGGTCGTGTCCAAACTCATGAAAGAAAAGAAAATCTATCAGCAGGCTGGCCGGGGAAACTGTGTGTTTGTGGGCTTTGATGAAAAAGGAACCCCGAAATACTGCTCCAAGCGCGGCACTTCATTTGACAGGCCGTATAAAGGCGACGCGGATAACTCCGATAAGAGCTATCCGTTTGCAATGTCTGGAAGCTCTAACAGGCTTTTCGTGTTGGAATCGCCCATAGACGTAATGAGCCACGCCACGTTGTTCAAGCTGCGCGGCCTCAGCTACGAAAACGACCACCGCATATCCCTGGGGAGCCTTTCAGACAAGGCGCTTGAACGATATCTCGGGCAACACCCCGAAATTAAGCAGATTATTTTCGCCCTCGATAACGATATGGACGGAAAAGGCCCGAACGGTACGCCATGCAACCACGGGCAAGAGGCGGCAAAGAAATTCTGCGCTAAATACGAACTTCGTGGATACGACACCGCTATACAGACCTCTACCGCGAAAGACTTCAATGAGGACTTAGTGAATATCCGGCGTGCCCGAGCTCGGGCAACTCCCCGCGAGACGGCGGCATTGGAGGATGACGAGCAGGAGGACGACCTTGCCATGTAAACACGCGGCTTTGAATTGACTAACGCAGAGAAAAATTGATAAAGGAGGCTGGGGCTTTTATGGCTGCCAAACAGCATGAGGATTTTGGCGAGAAAATCGGCGGAGCCCGAAAGGATTTGTGGCGTAAGCGCGGCTTGCTCGCGGACGACCTTGACCACATGAATGAACGCGAAGCCGACAAATATGTCAGAAAAGATAACATATGGAAAAAGAATAATTATCAGGCTATGATAGACAGTGGCGTTCCCTTCGACGTGGTCTATTTCATCAAGAAAGTGCGCGACAGCCTTAACCCCGCTCCCTTTTATCTGCGCATGGACGATACCCCTGAAAAGCGGCTTGCGCGTCAGAAGCAATATATTGACACTATCCGTGAAATTCAGCAGGCGGTGGTCGGCGTCACGACAAAAGCCGATGCGCTCAAAGTCTTTGAGCGGTACATGGTTGACGGCGCAGGCTATTTTGAGAAGAAGTCGCCGGGCGCGGGGCCAGCGCCATACTATGCTACGGCAACCCCGAAAGGGCGTGCCAACCCGTTCATCACATGGGAACTGACGAAAGCGATGCTTTTCAAATCTGAAAGGGATTTTGAAATCAAAATCACAGACAAGGCCCAACGGGAACAGTTTGGCGTCGCAAAGGATAAACGGAGGCCACAGGGCTACGAAATACGCTTCAACGACGGAAAACACACTTGGTCGGTCGGTGATGAATGGAAGCCCGGTACATACTTTGTGGAGCGAAATAACCGCATTCTTAAGACGAACCTAGCGACACGGGAAGAAGCGCTCATGTGGGCACAGAACGACGCTAAGGACAGAGGCAATGGCGGTAAAATAAAGCTTGTGCCTCCGCAACTCGAACACATAAATCGTGACGGCCCGGACTACAGGCACGGCCGCAACGCTGACGGTCAGTGGTACTTAGACGCTTTTGGCTTCAAGGGCGGCGAATTTGGAAATTGGATGTCGCCCCTTGACCGGCAGGCGTCTTTAAATTACGGATTTGACGCATTGAAAGACTTGGCCGACGCGCTATGCATATCCGATTGGGATATATCCTACGGTGGTCATCTTTCAATTGCGTTTGGAGCGAGGGGCGTAGGCAGATTTGCCGCCCACTACGAGCCTATGAGGCAAGTAATCAACCTCACAAAAATGCGCGGCGCCGGTTCGCTGGCGCATGAGTGGTGGCATGGCCTTGATGATTATTTAGGCGCGAGGTTTTCCGCGGGAGGATATCTTTCTGACAATCCCCGTAAGTTCCCCCTGTTCGCGGAGCTTATCCAAACTATAAAATATAAACCCCAAACCGTGGAACAGGCGGTGCAAAGCAACGCGGCGGCGGACATGCGAACCAGAAAAAACGCGGAAAGCTGGCTATCATCCATTTTCAGCTATTCTATCGACAAAGCTGGCAATGAAGTAAAAGCCCGGTACGAAACACTAAAGCAACCTTTTTTCCGCGGCGAGGAAGGCAGCGTTGAGAAACTGAGCTTATTCAAAAAAGAACTGTTCGGACATGTGATTCGCAAACAGGAGCGTGATACCCTGCTTGCCTTTGAACGCCTATTTCGTTCGGCGGCGGAGCGGACAGAGCCGACCATTGGCAGTGTGAAAACCGATTACTACCGTGCCTCGATTGAAATGGGCAAGGCGTGCCAAAAGGAAAACAATTATTGGGACAGCGCGGTGGAAATGACAGCCAGAGCATTTGCCACCTACGTCATGGATAAACTTGAACGGCGTTCGGATTATCTGGTGGGCCATGCCGAGTGCGCCGTCGCCCTGACAGCGGACAGAAACGGCAATCCTGAAGTGATACGCGCCTTTCCGCAGGGCGAGGAACGCAAGGCCATCAACGCGGTTTTTGACAAACTGATAGCGGAGCTAAAGCTTCAAAACATCTTTTCTCACGACGCAAGGATATCGCCCACGGTTATCCTTGCCCCCGCTGTGTCCACGCTTGTGAACGTGGCCGCAAGCGTTGATGAATCCCGAGGCTACGGCACCGATGTACACGGTCAGTTATCCTTTTTGGATTATGACGGCATATCCGGGTATATGGAAGACATGGAGGACGAGGAGGATATGGAATTGTAAGTATTCCAACCGCGGAGAATCTCAAAAAATATTGAACAAACACAGGCAAGATATATCTTATAATACAACCAATACTGGATACAGCTATGTCTATGTTTAATGAGCCGGACGATGATGAGCTTTTTACGTATCCGCTTCCGACGGAAAATTATTGAGTTCCCCCTAATTTCATGCTACAATATCAGTGGAAAGGGCGGTGAGCCGTATGGCAAAGTACACGAGGCACATTTACACGCTCACGGAGATAAGGGACATCGTAGCGCCTATAGCAAAAGCCAACGGCGTGGAAAAGGTTTACCTTTTCGGTTCATATGCCCGCGGCGAGGCAATCGGGAAAAGCGACATTGACTTGTGGATTGATCGCGGGAAAGTGAGAACCCTATTCGCTCTCGGAGGGCTATACGCCGATTTGGAAGAAGGGCTGAGGAAGCCGATAGATATCTTGACGGATGACGCCATGCACGACGGTTTCCATGAAAACATTAAGAGCGAGGAGATAGTGATATACGGGTGATTTGAGCGATATGGTGTAAAAATAGTACCAGCCAAATATACGTTATAATAATATGTTATACAGCAAAGGGGGCGCTACCGTGGTCGCCAAGTTTAATATGACGCGGGAAGAAAACGTATTTTGGGCCAAGCGCAATATAGTGGATTATATATGGAAAAGCGCGAGGCTGGAAGGCTTATCCGTAACATACCCCGATACAGACGCTATTTTTAGAGGCATGAGCGTCGCTAACGTCAAGGTCGAAGAAATCGTTGCCGTCAATAACCTTAAGCGTGCGTGGCAGTTCGTGTTAGATAATTTGGACTACCCCATTGATTATCCATATATCTGCAGAATTAACCAAATCGTTGGCGGCGATAATCTGGTGATTGGCGCCGGATTCATCCGCAATTATCCCGTCTCTATTGGCGGCACCACATGGCGGCCGGATATGCCTATCGAATCGCAAATCAAAGAGCAGTTGGCGGACATATCCGCAATTGAAAGCCCGACCGATAGGGCAATCACACTGATGTTATACTTGATGAGGAAGCAGATGTTCGGCGACGGCAACAAGCGGACGGCAATGCTTGCGGCAAATCAGGTGATGATTTCTTCCGGGTGCGGCATCATCTCTGTTCCAATAGAAAAGCAGCCTGACTTCACAAAAATGCTTGTGGAATACTACGAGTTCAACGAAATGGAAACGATAAAAGCGTTCGTTTATGACGAAAGCATTGACGGCGCGGATTTATCCTCCATGCATACCCAAACCTTGCCCGATATGTCGATGTTCAAGGAACCGGACGATGACGAAGCTTTAGAGCGATAGCGGACTTTATACAACAATACCAATCGAAACGGCAGTAAGCCATACATGTGAGGGAGGACGATTTAGTCCTCTCTTTTGCTTTGCCACGAAAATCCTTTTTTCCATCAGGTCGCGCCCCTGCCTCCAAATCGTTCGGGCGGAGCCGCCCCGCAGGGCGGCCTGACCCGAAACACGATTATGGCAGGAATAGTGGGGTTACACCCCACGCAAAACAGCTTGAAAGCAAAGCTTTCAACAGGGGTTACACAGGGCAACCGAGGGTTACATCGGGGTTAAGCCCAAAACGATGATATCAGCGCTAAATATTCTTTCCGACAGGAGGGATCGGGTGAACAAGAAACCGCAGACGGTACAGCGCCGTTCAATTGCTTTCCCCGTTAAACAGTTAGAGCAGCTTGAAAAGATGGCGGCGAAAGAAAATCAGGATGTTTCCAAACTCGTCCGCAAGGCAGTGGACAGTTATATGAGCCTGCAAGCAAACAGAGAGGATATTGGGTTTATCACAGGTATCATCCGGCAAGAGGTTAAGGCCGAGATTGGCAAACAGGCAAACCGGATCGCCGCCATGCTCTTTAAGGTGGGGGCTATCACATCAAGCAATTATTTTCTCTCAGTCAAAATGCTCTCTGACGTGATAAACCCGTCTATGCAAGAAGATTTCAAGGATATAAACTCCAACGCCCGAAAGCTCGGCATTGAGTATATGAAGCAGAGCGGCGTGGGTGTGGTGGAGTTCTTGGAGGACGAGGAAGCCGTGGAGCGGACGGTCAGTAAAGTCAAGACGGATTTTTCCGCGATATAGCCTATGTCGGTCATTATGTATAAGCAGCGGTTCGCGCCGCCCAAAGACCGGTTCACCCCGATTAAAAATTACCTTCATGTGGGGTACATAGCAATGCGGCCCCGCTCCATGAAGAATGAGGACGGCGTTCACGGCCTTTTCGGATATCTCTCGCCTGCCGATCCATGCGACCAAATGCCTTGGCAGGACACGGCGAGGTATGTTCGGAAGCTCTCCAAGCGAGGCGTCAATATCTTTCGAGGCATAATATCATTTAACCGCTCAGACGCGGAGGAACTGGGGCTTGTCGCGCAAGCGGACTGGCGCGAATACGCGGAGCAGCATATACGCTCGATTGCCGACAAAAACGGAATCGCCATCGAAAACCTCGGCTGGTGCGGCGCCTACCACAACGAGGGCGAACATCCGCACCTGCATGTTGTGTTTTGGAACAAAACGCAGGATGTCGCCATCAACTTCGTAAAGCCGAAGGTGGGAAACGACATCCGCGTTGCCCTGATAAAAGAAACCTTCGCCGATAGGATAGCGGCTCTCTACGAGCAGAAAAAGCTCGCCAAAGAGAATATTTCCGGCAACTACGATAAGGCGGTGTCGGAGTTCGACGAGTATATGAAAGCCATGAGAGCGAATCGCTTCAAGGCTACGAAGTCTGGTTTTGAAACCTACGGCGAAAGCGGTACGGACAAGATCAGGCAGTTGTTCAATTCCAACGAGCAGCTTATCGCCGCCGCAGAACGCCTTTTCAAGCTTCGCGGCATGATTCCGAAAGGCGGACGCATTGAGTATAAGCTTCTGCCGCCCGAGGTCAAGGCGGAGATTGACGGTATGACCGACGAGCTCATAAAGGAGAATATCTATCTGCAACGGGCTGTCGGGCAGTATGTTGACAGCCAGTGCGAATTAAAGAGACTATATAACTCGCTGGACGACCCCGAAAAGCTGAAAGCGTTCCGGGATAAATGCGAGTCCGAAGCGAAAACGCAGATCAGCTATAAAATCGTAAAATCTATCAAGGAAATCATATCTAAGGAATACGAAGGTTTCGCCGCCGCGCGAAAACAGTATTACGCGATGGAGCTTATGCGGGAGATTTTAGATTTCTTTGCGCGTGGCGTCGTCGCAAACAATTCCAAGTATGAGGAGCTTCGGGGCAAGACATTCGGCGACCTTTCAGAGCGGGCCATGAAGGAATGGTATCTTAAAAATAAAGACAGGGGCATGGAGTTTTAAGCTTCATGCCTTTTTCAGTCAGGAGGAAAAGACTTGTTCGACGGAGGATACAGGAACGGTGACAAAATCAACACGCCCAATAAAGGCTACGGGGTGGTCATCATGCCGGAGCCTGCCTACAAGCACCCTGAGGGCCACCCATGCCACGGGTGCGTTTTTACGTTTCAGGCAAATAAACCGAGCTGTCTCACCGGAAGCTACCCCAACACGGATGACTGCCCCAACGCATTATATAAAAGGATACAGGCCCGGCAGAAAGAAGGCCACGTCAAACGGCTGGCTGAAACAATGAATTGACAAAGGAGCGTGTTACTAGCATGGCAATGTCAGAATTAAAAAGGCGGCTTCTGAAAATTGAGCTTGCGAGGCTCGGATTCCGAAACGCGAAGTATTCCGAAGAACAAGATGTATTTCTGGTAGACCCCGCTGATTCACAGACTATGAGAATCAGCGACAACGGCACTGTCCTCTTTTACGCACTGCATGAGTATCTTGGACACGAAGTGCGGGAAATGGCTCTAAGAGTTAACGAAATTATCGCGGCGTGGGAGAATGCCCCCGCCGTGCCTTTTGAAGACATATCGCATTTCCGCATATTGTCCGAATACAACAACATCGTGCTGGCGGCCCGAGACGACAGCGAGCTTGGCTACGGCCACGGGCTGTATTACGTCACTTGGCGTTACAGCTACGGACGCACCGGCTTTGAGCATGGGAATTACACGGAAGACTACGCCGCCGCAAAAGAGGATTTTGCGGTTCGTTGCGGCTTGATTGATAAGAGCAAACTGTTTGACGAAACCGAAATGACGCTTATACGTCAGGGGCTTGTCCACCTCGGCGCGAATTTCCCCGACCTGTCAGCCGAGCAAATGACTATACTCGGCAAGGTTGTGGGGCGGATTGAAATGCTTGTGCCGGATATCCGCGCACATGAGGAATTGGAACACCAGAAGCTTGCGCCGGAAGACGGCCTTGAGATATAGGGCGGTAACGATGAATCAGGATAATCGGGAACGAATTACCGCTTTTAATAGCGGCGCGGAGATGTGGAACGATTACAGAGTTCGCTTCGGTATCGTTGCGGCGCACTGTATCTGTCAGAGGTATATACAATGCCAGACAATTGTTGAGGATGCGTCAGAAGTTGAGTTTTGCCGTCAACTGATTGCGGCTATGGAATCAGAACCAAGCTTTGCGGGTGAAACCGTATACAGATACAGCCCCGCGGTTGCGGAACTTAGCGGAGATAAGACCTTATATAGCGAAAGTGACCGGATAAACAGGCTTTGCGCCGGGGATATTGACGTAGCCATGAGCGCTTGTGAGAGCGGCGATGGCACGGTTGACCACAAGACCGCTTTAATGGCCCTTCGGGAGCGATACGGCTTAGTGAGGCTGCGCTTTGTACTTTCATGCGAGGTCAGGCATGGCGAGCTTGGCGATCAATGCCCTGCTGATATACATAAATGGGCGCGGATGGCGCACGCTCATGAGAGTTACGGCAACTACGGCATAAGAACGCGCCCCGACGAGATTGTAAAACTCATAAACGCAATCCGTCACGCGGAGCATAACAGGACGATAGGTGGTGCGGGAGTGAGGAACAATCTGGATTTCTATTTGACATTCTACGAGGGGCTTGCGGAACAGGGTTTTCAAGCCTATGTCGCTGCCTCGCCTAAACACATTGCGGATATTTGCGTAAACCAATACAATATCGCCCACCTTACCAAAGCGGATACGATAGAGGCAAACCCGCGTATGCCGAAGGGGTTGAAGACGGTACGATTGAAAAGATACGCGAGATCGCGAAAAACGCGGCGATGTTCTGCGGAGCCTGCGGCACGAAACCCTACGATGAAAGCAAACATGAGCGTATGCAGGACGGCTCATACAAACTCGTTCAATTTGAGGACACCGCGCTCACTTGTAAGCAACATCCAATCCTCGGTTATGTGTTCTCCGTTGCTAAACAGGCGGACGGCTATGAAGTCGAGCGCGCGGACTATTATAACATAACCGACGCCAAAAGAGGTTTTGCCATCAGTAGCGGACTTGTGGACGGGCAACTAATATTCACAGACAAAGAAATAGCCGCTATCTACGCAAACGCCATAAAAATAGCGATTGCGCGTGATAACGGCTTGTCCCCGGAAGAATCCTTCGCGCTCGACGCCGTTATCGCGAGGATTGAAGGCGAGAAACCAGAGCTTTGCGGCTTGACCGCGCCAACTCATCAGGAAAACGAGGCCGATTTGACCGAGGGGGTCGAGCGGTGAATGACAACGGGAAAGGGGGCGGCCACTCATGGCGAAGCCGCAAGAATCAATTTGGGGCAACATAAACACCTGCGCGGAAATAGGGATAGAGGTTTACCGGCTGGTATGCCGTGACAGTAAGGGCCAAATGAAAACAGGTATCGCTATCCCCGCCGACAGGGCCAAAGACGTGCTGTCCGAAAAAGCGTTGGCGCTAGGAACAGTTCAGAATGGATTTGTCAGTTACGAGGCGCCGGACAAAACCCTGGTACCGCTTTATGAGCTTATGAAAGCCGGAGGAATTACAGATCGGCATATAGCCCACAGGCTACGGGATTTAGAGGCGCTTGAACGAAACGGTAAAGCGTCTGTACCTGAATATTTCGGGTGTCTTCCGCTCCCGCAGACTGAATTTCCTCGCGGCTATTTGGGCAAGCCTGATACCGAAGGCAGAACCGTGAGCGAAATCCGTAGCGGCCTTTCTATTATAAAGGACAAGGAACACCATCTCTATATCGCCATTCATGAGGCTTTAGCTTTCCGCAACCTCAGTTCTGAGGCGCGTAAACTCAGCGAGAAAGTAGACGGCTTCTATTTGTTTGATTCTATTTCCTGCGCAATCCCGCTCCGTGAGCTTGCTTTGCACTATCCCGAAGTCAACGACATTATTGTCAATCGCGAGAGCTTAGAGCAGACGATTGTAAGCAAAGCACAAAATTACGTTGTTTTTTGGAACAGCGAGCGTGCGGGGCCGGGAGATGAGATAAAAGCGAACGGCAGTATTCCGATGATGTTTCTACAGGAGCATTTGGATTTTGAAGCCGACGCCACCCGTAACGCGGTCAGCGAGTTTCAGGCCGCCCACGCCCATTCCGCAGACAGAGGCGGGGTTGCGGAAGATATATTAGAACTGGAAAGGTAGGAAACCCGATTATGAAAATATCCGAATGGAGGCGAGGTACATGAAGCTGGTCTATGTCGCGTCCCCTGTCCGCGGGGACGTAGAAGAAAACCTGAAAAGAGCTAGCCGCTACTGCGAGTATGTCGCAGGCTGCGGGCACATCCCAATCGCGCCGCATGTTGCGTGGCAGGGATTTTTGCCCGAATCCCCCGATAACCGGGAAAAGGCCCTCGCTTTGGGAATGAAGCTCATGGAATACTGCTCTGAGGTATGGTGCATGGGCGACGAAATATCGCCGGGTATGCAGGGTGAGATCGAAGCCGCCGAAATGCTGAGAAAACCAGTCATGTACGTTGTACAGGAAAAGGTAGATGAAAATTTGAAGATACGACAATCGCTTGAGCCGTTTGGGAACGGCGATTGTGTCCCCGGCAGTGTCCGCGAGGATTACAGCAACAAAATCCTCGTGATTGACCCGCAAACACAAATCGCGAATTGCCGCAACGCCCAAAACAGCCTATGGATTGCGTACAGCGGGTTTGGCTGTACCTACGGTGCAAGAGGGCAGGCGGTATATGCAAAAAATCTGTTTGACAGCCGTGAAAGCAGATGGGAGCGCACCGACTTTTTGGGAATTGTCAAACCCGAAAGTCTGCAAAAATGGCTGGAGGACATGCCTGTCAGAAACGAAGTTACGTGCGCCGTCGCCCGTCAAGCGGAACAGGACTACGATCACGGTTATGCACTGTAAGTACGAAAGAGGGGATTCTTTGATTTTACAATCACTTGTTGGTTTGGCTGACGACGAACACAGCCGGAGGGTTTCAAAGGTAAGCGGAATACTGGCGCGGTATGCCGGATACTCCCACGAAAACTCCCTTGTGATTCAGCAGGCGGCACAATACCACGATATTGGAAAAAGCGCGATTGCCAGAGCGATACTCGACAAGCCGGGAAAACTGACGCCACAGGAATTTGGGATAATCAAAACGCATACCCGTATAGGCGCGCAAAAGCTCGCCGATGCTATAAAGATTCTCTTTGCGGCGAAAGCGGTAGCAGCGCAGCATCATGAGAAGTGGGACGGCACAGGCTACATAGGGCTGTCAGGGGCGGATATTCACCCGTATGCGAGACTGGTTTCGATAGCCGACGTCTGGGACGCGCTGATTAGCAAACGGGCATATAAGGCTCCGATGGATATAAGGGATATAATCTGTTATTTTGAAAACCATGCCGGATCGTCATTTGACCCCGGCATGGTTTCTGTCTTGCTGGAACACACAGGCGAAATCGCCAACCTTTATCATAACCGGAAATGACATTGTTGCCGTGAAGCATAAGGAAGGAAATCGTAATGAAGAAAAATCGCAATCTAAAACGAATCATCAGTTATTTTTGCGCTGTCGCAGTATTTCTAACATCGTTCCCTGCGGTGTCATTTCCCATTGCGGCGGCGTCCGGTGCTCCCGCGAAAATCGTCGCGGATAACCATTGCCTTATGCTCCGCGCTGACGGGCGGCTGATGGTATGGGGCGACAACAGCTTCGGGCAGCTCGGCCTGGGTGACGGTTCGGCTTCGGTTCTGCGGGAGCCGACCGAAAGCAAGTTTTTTGCCGACAAAGGCTTAAAGGTTGCTGACATCTGCGTAGTGGAGGACGCTTCATATGTTCTTTGCACCAATGGCGAGCTGTATGTCTGCGGCAAAGGCGCAAACGGGCGGCTTGGGCTTGGCGGCACATCCAACAAAAATACATGGACGCTGATTCCGAACAGTAAAAACATGTACATTGACCGGCTCTACAGCGGAAAAGAGTTCATTGTGGCCGTCACTGGCAACAATGAGCTTTACGCTTGGGGCCGCAATAATAGCGGACAGGTGGGCGACGGCACGAGAACAGACGCCACGGCCCCCACAAAAATCCTCGCTAACGCCGATGTAAAGCAATTGGAGCTTGGCGACGATTTCGCTATGCTTGTGCAACAGAGTGGGGCCACATTGGTTTGGGGCAACAACACCTGCGGCAGATACGGCTTTGACAGTATGGTTACAAACACGACAAAGGCCACAGGCGGCTACACATATACGAACGCGGACTGCTACGGCTGGCCCAAGAAAATAGTGTTCGCGCCTGCCAACAACAGAATCCAACAGCTTTCACCTTTTAAAATTCAGACGGGGGCAACCACCTTCAACCTCGCCTACGCCAATTACTTTAATGATCCCGCATCAACATGGACAACAATGACAGGCGTAAATGTGGACATTATCAAAAAATCAGTAACATGTTCAGCGGGACACTCCCACAAGCTCACCCGGACGACCACTATCACGCTAAACAACGGGTTTGAGTATTTTGACACTTCAAAAATATCCGATATACAAATCGGCGGCAAGCACGGCATTGTCCGCGTCAACAACACATATTACTGCTGGGGCGAAAACACGCTGTACCAGCAAAGCACGGACGGAAACTCCGAAGGCTTCATGGTGCCTTTCACGAAAATGAACAGCTACATCTCGTCTATGACGGAGGGCTTTTCTTCCCTCGCGGTTGCCGGGGACACCAACTACATTATTTCCCGCGCCGGAAACGCATATGTTTGGGGTAGCAACGCGCAGGGCAACCCGTCACCGTGACGGCGGTTTACGCTGACAAGCTTTACCTTGCCAGCGTGACAAACGGCACGGGCGGCGGCGAGTACAAGGCAGGGGCGCTGGTGTATGTCACGGCCAACGCCGCGCCTGGTGGTTCTCTGTTTGACAAGTGGAAGGGCGACGGTGTAAACTTCGGTAACCCGCAGGCCGAATCCTCCAGCTTCGTCATGCCCGCCCGCAATGTGGCGATAACGGCGGTTTACACCGACAGGAATTACAGCGCCGTCATCCTCAACGGTTCCGGCAGCGGCGGATATTCTACCGGGGAAACAGTGTATATTTCTGCTTCTCCCCCATCGGACGGCAAGACCTTTGACAAGTGGGCGTCGAGCGACGGTGTGGTTTTTGACGACCCGCAAAACGAAAACGCAAGCTTTATGATGCCCGACAAAAATGTGGCGATAAGCGCCATGTACAAGGAACGGGTATATCAGGCGGTCGTGCCGGACGGTTCCGGTGGCGGCGAATACAAAGCGGGCGCGACAGTTGTGATTGAGGCATACCCCGCGCCTGACGGAAGCGCTTTTGAGAGGTGGTCGTCAAGCGACGGCGTAACCCTCATTAATTCACTATCCGAGCGTACAAGCTTTGTCATGCCCCCAAAGCCTGTAATCATTTCCGCGGTATACAAGGACAGAACATATAACCTGACTGTGAAAAACGGCACAGGCAGCGGCAGCTATAAGGCCGGGGCCGAGGTCTGTGTTGACGCGGACCCTGCCAAGGAGGGCAAAACTTTCGACCGATGGTCGTCCGCGGCCGAGGTTGAGTTTTCGGACGCTCTAAGCGAGAGCGCCAGTTTTATCATGCCGGCCCGCGACATGACGATCGGCGCAAGCTACAAGGATAAGTTGTACGCCGTCACCGTTTCAGGCGGCACGGGCGGCGGTTCATATAAAGCGGGGTCTGCCGTCGCTATAGAGGCAAGCGCCCCTAATACGGGTATGGGGTTTGACCGGTGGACTTGCTCAGATATGGTAATTCCCAACAATAAAAACGAAAACGCTGTCTTTACCATGCCCGCGAAAGACGTAAACGTGATTGCAACCTACAACGCGAATCTCTACGAGGTGACCGTTAGCGGTGGCATGGGCGAAGGCTCATATAATGAAGGCGTTACGGTTTACCTTACGGCTGACCCGGCCTCCGAGGGCAAGGTTTTTGAAAAGTGGAAGATTGCCGGCGGCGTAAAGCTGGAAACCGCTGACGGTGAGACGGCAAGCTTTGTGATGCCTTCAAACAGCGTGAGCGCGGCGGCGGTATACCGTGACAAGGTTTACACCGCAACCGTGGAAGGTGGCTCAGGTTCTGGCGAATACAGGGCGGGCGAAACAATAAGCGTCACCGCGGCGAAAGCCCCGGACGGCAAGCAGTTTGACAAATGGACGTCTTCAAGCGGCAGCCTAACCTTTACAGACCCATATAGGGAAACTACAAGCTTTACAATGCCCGCAAGAGGCGCAACCGTACAGGCGGCATATAAGGACAGGCTTTACTTACTGACCGTGACAGACGGCAAAGGCGGAGGAACATATCCAGAGGGCTCCCCTGTCATTCTTTCAGCTAACCCCGCGCCAGAGGGGCAAATATTCGACCAATGGCTGTCCGGCGACATTTCGTTAAGCGACGTAAAAAGCGCGTATCCTATCATAACCATGCCCGCAAAGGACGCGACGGTTGCGGCGGTCTACAAGACCGCGCCAATCAAGGAGAGCGCCGCGCAAAACGATACTGCGGCTGCGGAACTAAAACAGCTCATCACAACCATGTCGAAAAATTCAAGCCGTCAGCTTGAACGCCTCATAGAGCAGATGAACAATCAAAACGCGGGATTAAGCGAATCTCAGCTCTACAGGATTCTAAACGAAATCTCAAATACTCGGGAAACCCCGGCAAGTGTCCAGATTGACGTAGCAAATCCTGTTGGCGCACCCGTATTGGAAGACCTTCAAGCGAAACCAAACATGCGGAACTATGGCGGAAGTCAGGAATACCGGAGTGATAACCTAAACACACTCATCGGCAAAGCGGTCGAAGCGGGTAAGCTGTCCCCTGATTTTCTCAGTGAATTACAGGGGCTTGGGGCGGAGTATGCGGGCGAAATCGACGGCGCGACAATTATTATTGCTGAGAATATTACGGTATATAACGGAACAAGCCCACCCGCCGCGCCATTCTCAACACCCTCACTGCTTGCGTCAGCCGCTATTCTTCCCGCTCCAATAGCGTCAGAGCCTGATGCCACCCCGCCGCCAAAAAAGGAAAGCGCCAACAAGAGGGGTTACTGGTGGCTTCTTTTACTATTGCCACTGTTTGTGTTCATCGGAAGCGGCATATATTTCAGCAGAAAACGCCGCCGCAAAATCAGGCGCATTACTAAAGTAAAGCCGCGCGCGTAAGTTCGGACAAAGGCTCCGGCGGGAAAACCGTCCGGGCCTTTTATATATATTCCACACCATCCGCGAAAGGGGGCGGTACGCCATCTAACAGACAACATTTCCTTGCGGCACAGATGTTTTAACCCCTACTATATAAAAAATGGAGGAAGATCAGTTTGAAAAAAATCGTATCTATTATTCTCGCGGCAGTCTTGGTGTTCATGCTATGCGCAGTAGCGTTCGCGGCGGCTCCTGTCAAAATCGACGGTATGGCCCAAGACCTTTCTTTCGGCTACTCCGGGGATTCCGATTTGGGCGAAGTCGCCCCGCAGGATGAGCGCGTCGAATATATAGAACTCACAGACACCATGTTCACATGGGATGACGGACACGAACCGTCAGCGCCCGCCCCGCTCACCGCCTCACAGATCAGAAGCGCGAAGCTCTCCGTGCGGGCGTCCAACCACAAGGTTTTGGACAGCGTAACGATCAATAACAGCAAAAGCCGCATAGAGATAAAATTTCTAAACGAGCTTGTAGGCGTGAAAGGGCTGGACTTTGATTTTGACGTGATTCTCTCCGTCAATGGCCGTCCGCAGCGGGAAAACGCCATTAATTTTACCGGTGTATTCGCAAACCCCGTGATGGAGGTTGACGCCAACACCTCTTACGCGGATGTTTCCGACGGTACCGTTTTGAAGGCGGCGGAGCGCGTCAAAGATATAGACCTTGATTTGGGTGATGGCGTACATATCCGCACCAAGCTTATACAGGGCAAAAGCTATTATGCGTCGGCCACTCATATTTTTGACGACGGCAGAGACGCGGTTATGAGCGAGAACAAGGCCGTGACCGAAGCCATCGTGCTTAAAACAGCCGGCCTTACACCCTCCGCTTGCACCGTCACGCTAGGCGCGGGGCTTAACGGATACTACGTTTACTCCCAAGACGGTATATTCCTCGGTCGCGGAAGCGACAGCCTGGCCTACGCCGACACTTATTATCTGTCAAAGGAAATGCTGGGGATTCCGGCTGAAACTCCTCCCACAACCACGGATACCGTGACAGCGCAGAAACCCGATGCGCGTCCGCCGTGCGCTAAGGCGAGTGAAGCCGGAAGCGGTGCGGCTTCCAGAACTGAGGATATCTACAACAATCCCAAAACAGGCGGCGGAATTTAGTTTAACAGCGAAGGCAAGGGCGCGGGAACAACCGCGCCCTTGCTGCACACAAAAATCGAACAGGAGGCTGAATCTTGCGAGTTTTCAAGGACGTTGATATCATCGCCGCATTGCGGAAAATCGTTGAAAGCAATACCTTTTTCTATCAAACCGACTTTAAATACGACGTCGAAACGCTCAAAGAAGCCGCAGCGTGTTTATGGTAATCTAAAAGTGCAACAGATGGTCGCCAAAAGTGCAGCACCCGGCCAAGGGTAAAACTGGCTTTCTCAACGCCGAATCCAAAAGATGT
>QMCD01000322.1_pt1 | contig 34259 bp, 27 predicted proteins | sample 1821841 | NCBI WGS metagenome assembly QMCD01 (sample SAMN01991225, study PRJNA193472) | Termite gut metagenome, whole genome shotgun sequencing project. | isolation source: worker | host: Macrotermes natalensis
TTGGCTGGGACAATCTCGATGTGCCGGGTATTACAGGCTACGTGGACACGGATTACGCGGCGAAAGGCCGTTATGCGGCCAAGGCATTGCGCGGCGAATACGATTTGGTGTGCGTCCATGTTGAAGCAACGGATGAAGCTGGCCACGAAGGGGACGTGAACAAAAAAATCAGGGCCTTGGAAGAGATTGACGACAAGGTTTTGCCGCCGATTTTAGAAGCCCTGCAATCATCCCCGGATGGATGGCGGCTCTTCGTTTCCCCGGATCATCCCACGCCGGTTGACTTGAAAACACACACGATGGACTTTGTACCTTGGCTCTTGGCTGGCAGCGGCGTGGCTGCCGATTCTGCCATTGCGTACGATGAAGTCAGCGCGGAAACGTCAAATCAGCGTTTTGACAATGGCTGGGAAACGCTCGACTTGCTGTTTTCGTGAGATGGTTTTCGTCCTTCCCGCAGCAATTCTTGTACTTCTTACCGCTGCCGCACGGGCACGGCGCGTTGCGTCCCGGCTTTTGCTCTACGCGCTTGGGCTTGCGCGCGCGCGTTTCACCATGCGAGGCTTCCGTGGGCTTCGCAACCCTTTTGCGCTCCTGCGGTATTTTTACATTCACATGCAACAGTTTGACCGCCGTCTCCTCTTGAATGCGGGCAACCATCTCGTCGAACATGTCGAAGCCTTCGATTTTATACTCCACAACAGGATCGCGGTTGCCATAGGCGCGAAGGCCTATGCCTTGCCGCAGCTGATCCATCGCGTCTATATGATCCATCCAATGCGAATCGACCGTCTGCAATAGCACTATGCGCTCGACCTCGCGCATATCGAAACCCGCTGCCTTAAACTCCTCTTCCTTTGCGGCGTAGAGTTCCAGCAGCTTCTCCATGCTATTTGAAACAAGCGTCTCTCTATCCAGATCCTCCGCCTGCGCCGATCCGTATGGCTTAAACTCCTTTGGCAAGCCAAAGCGCTCTAAAGCAATATTCATGCCCGCAAGATCCCATTCCTCCTGGAACTTCTCCTCCGGCGGACAATATTGGTTTATGATCGATTGAAGCGCGGCCTCGAACATACCCATGATATTCTCTTTTAAATCTTTGCCCATCAGCACTTCGCGCCGCTGGCCGTAGATTATCTCGCGCTGCTTGTTCATAACGTCGTCGTATTGAAGGACGTGCTTGCGAATTTCGAAGTTATGCAGTTCGACGCGCTTTTGGGCCGATTCAATCTGCTTGGACAGCACTCCGAAATCCATCGGAATGTCGTCCTCCGGTGTCAACCGGCTGACGAGCGCCTTTATCCTGTCGGAGCCAAACATGCGCATGAGCGGGTCTTCGAGCGATATGTAGAAGCGCGTCGAGCCCGGATCGCCCTGGCGGCCACTGCGCCCGCGGAGCTGGTTGTCTATGCGGCGGGATTCGTGCCGCTCCGTGCCGATGATATGCAATCCGCCAAGCTTGACGACCTCTTGGTGCTCGGCGTCGGTTTCGGATTTATGCTTTTCGTAGAGCTCGGTAAACTTCGAGCGCGCGTCCATAAGCTCCGCGTCGTCCGTTTCGGCGTGCCCAGTCGCCGCCTCGACCATATCTTCTTCATAGCCGAGCGCGCGCATCTCCTTGCGCGCCAGGTATTCTGGATTGCCGCCTAATAGGATATCCGTACCGCGGCCTGCCATATTTGTCGCAATCGTCACCGTGCCCTTTTTTCCGGCCTGCGCGACTATTTCGGCCTCTTTCTCATGGAATTTCGCGTTTAGTACCACGTGCTTTACGCCCGCGCGCTTCAAAAGCTCCGAAAGCCGTTCGCTGTTTTCCACGGATACCGTGCCGACAAGCACGGGCTGGCCCGTTTTATGCTTTTCTGCGACTTCGTTGACGACGGCCCTATACTTTCCGAACTCCGTCGTGAATACGACGTCGTTATTGTCGGCTCTTATCATCTCTCTGTGCGTCGGAATCTCGACGACGTCGAGCTTGTAGATGCCTTGGAATTCGGCCTCTTCCGTTTTTGCCGTACCCGTCATGCCGGAGAGCTTTGAGTACATGCGGAAGTAATTCTGGAACGTTATCGTCGCGAGCGTCTTGGATTCGCGCTCGACCTTCACGCCTTCCTTCGCCTCGATTGCCTGATGCAGGCCCTCGGAGTAGCGCCGGCCTATCATGAGGCGGCCGGTAAACTCGTCTACTATTATGACCTCGCCGTTTTGTACGACGTAGTCCCTGTCGCGCCGCATAGTGCCATGCGCCTTGAGCGCCTGATGGATATGGTGGTTCAGCTCGGTATTCGCGGCGTCGCCCAGGCTCTCCACCCCGAAAAAGTTTTCGGCTTTCTTTATGCCGAACGACGTTAAAACGACCGTCTTCCCCTTTTCGTCGACGACGAAGTCGCCTTTTTCTTCGACTTGCTGGCCTTCGAGCATCTCCATAGTCGTCTGGCGCTTATAATCCGGCCCGCGTTCGAGGCGGCGCACGAAAAAATCGGCCTTGTTATACATTTCGGTCGATTTCTCCCCTACGCCGGAGATGATCAAAGGCGTGCGCGCCTCGTCCACCAGAATCGAGTCGACTTCATCCACGATCGCAAAATTCAATTCGCGCTGCACCATCTCGCTTTTGTAGACGACCATATTGTCGCGCAGATAGTCGAAGCCCAACTCGTTGTTCGTGCCATACGTGATATCCGCGCCATACGCCGCGCGGCGCTCCGCGTTGTCCAGGCCATGAACTATCAGCCCGACGTCGAGCCCTAAAAATCTATGTATCTTGCCCATCCACTCGCTGTCGCGCTTGGCAAGATAGTCGTTGACCGTCACGATATGTACGCCCTTGCCCGTAAGCGCGTTCAAAAACGCCGGAAGCGTGGCGACGAGCGTCTTGCCCTCGCCGGTTTTCATCTCGGCGATGCGCCCCTGATGCAAAACGACGCCGCCGATTAGCTGTACGTCGAAATGGCGCATGCCCGTCGTCCGCACCGACGCTTCGCGCACGAGCGCGAACGCCTCGGGCAAAAGCTCGTCCAGCGCTTCGCCGCCGGAATATCTTTGCTTTAGTTTTTGCGTCATCTCGCGCATTTCTGTATCCGAAAGCGCCTTAATATTGGGTTCAAGCTCATTTATCCGCGCGACAAACGGGCGAATTCTCTTTATCTGCGCCTCGCCGCCTGTGCCAAAAAGCTTATTGATTAAGCTCATCTATACCTCCCATACAGAACCATGGTGCATCGTGTGTAGGGGCGGGGTTCCATCCCCGCCCGTCTTACTGATCATTGTACCATTTAGCACCAGGGCTTTCAATGCCGCGGCAAAATGTTGCGTTTTGCGCCATACTTGTAGGGGCGATTCGTAATCGCCCGTGTGCAAATTCATTCAGGTAACGCGGGCGATTACGAATCGCCCCTACAGTAATCGCGTCATTCGGCTACGCTTCAGTCTCCCCCGCCTTCATCAATTCCTTGCGTCCGTATAACGCGAAGCCGCCGCCAATAAGCAAAAGGCCCGTTAGAATAAGCAGCAGCTCGATACTGACGACGTCGCCCAGCGGCCCGAACAGCGCCATGCCGAGAGGCATTGCAAGCCCGTTGATAATCATCATCACGCTGAATACGCGGCCCATCAGCTCCGGCGGTATTTTTGTCTGCATGAGCGTCATCGCGGGCGTATTGTATATGGGCATGGCAAGGCCGCAGAGCACCATAACGCCCAGATATATCCAAAAATTCGGAATCACGCCGAACAAAAACGTCGTCACGCCGAAGCACAGCCACGCCAGCACCATCGTATGCGACTTATTTTTAAACCCGCCCCACGCTGAAATGACGACGCCCCCCGCCATCATGCCTGCGGAAAACGCGATTTCTATTGCTGTCAGCAACCAAACATCGTCGCCGAACGTGCGCACGACCTGGAGCGGCGTCAGCATCGCGGCGGGCGAAGCGAATATCCCGAACAACGCGGAGGCAATAAGCAGTGTTTTTAGCCAGGGCTGGCTGCCTACAAAGCGAAATCCCTCCGCCATTTCGTTATAATATACCTTCGCGCCAAGCGTTTTCTCATGTTTTTTCGGCAAATGCGGAACCTTTACGCAGAAAAACACCGTAGAAATGCCTATCACTGCGGTAAAAACGTCGATATAAAATATAGTTTCAAGCGGTAAAAACGACATTAACGCGCCAGCCGCCATAGGCGCCGCGAACGTTGTCAGCGATTGCGCCGTTGACTGAATGCCGTTAAAGCGCATCAGATGTTCTTCCGGCACGATTTGCGGAATCAGCGCGCTCGCGGCGGGATTTTGGATACCCATACCGACGCTACGCGCCATAACCGTCGCGAACAAAAGCCATATATTTTTATGCCCGGCGCTATATAAAATTGCGACCACAAGCGTGATTAGCGCAATCGCGGCGTCGGATACGTTCACCAGATGCTTTCTATCGTATCTGTCCGCCCAAACGCCCGCGAAGGGCGAAATGAACACCATCGGCAGCATTGCGGCCGCTGTAAACAGCGCCATGAGCACACCGGACTGCTCCTGCAGCAAGACATGCCATGAAACCGCGTGCGAAACCAGCATCGAGCCGAACATCGATACGAACTGCCCGCCGATATAAAATCCAGCGTTCCTTTTCCAACGCGCATTATTATTTTCCATACTGCTCCTTCGCCTAACAGTCAAGCCATGAAATTCCAGAACAGTATAGCGTAAAAACGGGTTTGGCGCAAGGACACAAAATTCTATACGGGCGATTCACGAATCGCCCGTGCAGCGGTAATGCCCTGAAACGCGGGCGGATTGCCATCCGCCCTTACATCTTCCTCCCGATATAGAACACATAGCCGTAATGCTGCTTATATTTCGCAAAAAGCTCGGCTTCGTAGCGCGAATTTTCAACATAAGCCTCTATAAGCGCATTCCCGGCGTACTTTTTTATAACTTCTTCTTCCTTTTCCGCGCGCGGTATAAAGTAATTCTCCGTCCAGCATTCCTCCGGCAGCGCGAACGCGGCGACAAAACTATAGCCGCTTTTTTGCATAGCTGCGATGTTATCGCCTATCGAGTCCAATTTACTGCCCGCGTCGCCCCAAAACTTATCGACTTCGGGAACGCGTTCCGCCGTAAGCCAACAAGGGCACGTCACGGCAACATAACCGCCTTTCTTCAGATAGCCGTTCCAATGGCGCAGCCCCTTTTCAAAGCCGATAGAGTCTATCGCACCCTCCGACCAGATTAGATCAAACTCATTCTTTTTAAATTTGTGGTTAAGCGAAGCCATCGAGCCGACAGTACCTAGGGCTCTGTCTTGCAAGCCCAGCTTTTTCGCGTTTTCGTTGAAGACGCCAATAAACTCGGGGAAAAGATCCAAGCCCGTAGTGCGGCCCTTGATGCGCCGCGCGAGCTCCATCGTCTGAGTACCCGTGCCGCAGCCCAAGTCCGCCGCCCGTTGAATACCGTCAAGATTCTCGATAAAGCTCATAGCCTTGAGCGTCATTTCGGAGCTGCCGGGGCCTTGCCTGTCCAGGTCTATATGTGTTTCAAGTAAAATATCGAGCTCTGTTAATCGTTTATCTTCCATTATCTTTCTCCATTATTTGTATTTGGATAATATATAATAAAAATATGTTTACTTGTCAATGACTATATGAAAATTCGCTTATTGTTGAGCGGCGCGATTTCAGCTATAATCGAACGGAATGCTAAAGAAAGGCCCTAAACGTTTGTTCTCTTTTGAAGTGCTCGCAACTTGCGATAAAACCAAGGCGCGCGTAGGACGCGTACATACGCCGCACGGCTCGTTTGAAACGCCATGTTTCATGCCCGTCGGCACGCAGGCGACGGTTAAGGCCGTCCCCCCGCGCGACCTCGCGGAGCTGAACGTTCCGATTTTATTGGCGAATACGTACCATCTCGCTATGCGCCCCGGCGAAGACCTGGTGCAAGAGGCGGGGGGGCTGCATAAATTCATGGCCTGGAACGGCCCGATTTTGACGGACAGCGGCGGTTTTCAGGTTTTCAGTCTCGGCGCCTTGCGCAAAATAAGCGAAAATGGCGTTAAGTTTCAGTCGCACATAGACGGTTCCTACCATTTTTTCACACCCGAGCGCGCGATAGACATCGAACACGCCCTCGGCGCGGATATAATCATGGCCTTCGACGAATGCGCCCCCTACCCCGCCGAACGCCAATACGTCGAGCGCTCGATGGAGCTTACGCACCGCTGGGCCAAGCGCTGTAAGGAGCATCACGACGCGCTCTCAATCGAGGAAGCAGGGCGCGAGGGTGCAGCCTTTAATCCGCAGGCGCTGTTCGGCATCGTGCAAGGCGGGATGTTTGCGGATCTTCGCGCCGAAAGCGCTAATGAAATCGCCGCGCTCGGTTTCCCCGGCAACGCGATAGGCGGGCTGTCTGTCGGCGAACCGAAGCCGCTTATGTACGAGATGCTGGATATCGTCAATCCGCTGCTTCCAGCCAATAAGCCGCGCTACCTCATGGGCGTCGGCAGCCCGGACTGCTTGATGGAGGGCGCGATGCTAGGCGTAGATATGTTCGACTGCGTCCTTCAGACGCGCATCGCCCGCAACGGCACGGCGCTAACCTCCGAGGGGCAGCTCTCGCTGAAAAACGCGCGCTTCGAGCGGGATTTTACGCCGCTCGACCCGAACTGCGGCTGCTACTGCTGCACGAATTTTACTCGTGCGTATCTTCGGCATCTCGCCAAGGCTAAAGAGATCTTAGGCGCGCAGCTCGTCTCGATCCATAATATCCACTATACGCTTAGGCTTATGGAAGGGCTGCGCGAGGCTATAAAGGGCGGGTATACGGTGGAGTATGCTAGGAAGGTGCTTGCGAGACACTCGTGATCCTCGTTTATGCATGTAGGGACGCCATATATGGCGTCCGTGACCTTTATGAACGCTCGTTATCTGTGGTCACGGACACGATATATCGTGTCCCTACAAATTTGGGTCATGCTAGCGGGTCACGGGCGAACACAGTTCGCCCCTACAATCCAAAATAGTGAAAGTTTTAGCGACGCGGGCGGCAAAACGCCGCCCCTACAATTCATATGGTATCTACTCAAACCTAAACAACTGGCACTTCAGCCCCGAATTGTATAAATTCCTGCGCTTCGTTGCCCTTTGCCCATAAAACCGCTCGAAGCCCGTATGTGCGCAAAGCACGTTTACGGACTCCAAATCCGCCGCGCGAAACGCCTTGCCCATATCCCTGAAAAGCCGCTCGGCCTCCGCTTTTGAGCCCAGCCGCTCGCCGTACGGCGGATTGCAGACGACAACAGGCTTGCCGTCAGGCTTAAACGCCGATACGTCCATCTTTTTGAACGAAATACCTTTTACGCCCGCCTGCTTTGCGTGCGTTTTCGCTACGCCAAGCGCCCTTTCGTCGATATCGCTGCCGAAAACGCGCGCCGCCTTGCCCTTGCTTTGGCGCTCGCGCGCCTCTTCATTTGCCAAAGCACGCGCTTTCTTTTCGAGAAAATCCCACTCGTAATACGCGAACTCACGATTCAGCCCCGGCGCAATGTCCATGGCGATCATCTGCGCCTCGATCGGGATCGTCCCCGAGCCGCAAAACGGATCCCACAGCGGCGTCTCTTTATCCCAGCGCGAAAGCAATACCAGCGCCGCCGCTAATGTCTCCGATAGCGGCGCTTGAACGTTCAGCGTATGATAACCCCTACGCGCGAGGCCCGCCCCGCTTGAATCCAGCGCAAGCACGGCGTTATCTAAAAGCAGCCCGGCCTCGACAATGACGGCTTTGCCCGTTTCCGGCAGGCGAATCAAGCCGTAGCGCGGCGCAAGCCTGTCCACAATCGCCTTTTTTACGATCGATTGTACGTCTGAGACGCTGTGCAGCTTGGAGCGCGCCTGTTTGCCCTTTACGATGATCTTCGCGTCCTTGGGAATGTAGCCCTCCCACGCAAGCGCCTTTGTTCCCTCGTATAGAGCGTCAAACGTGTCCGCGAAAAAACTCCCGGCCTCGAGAAAAACCCTCTCCGCCGTGCGCAAAAATAGATTCGCCCGCGCGATTTCAACAGAACCGCCGCAAAAAGACACCTTGGCGTCCCGCGTCGCTTCTACGGGGATGCCAAGGTTTTTAAGCTCCGAAGCCACGACGGCTTCGAGCCCAAAGCGACACGTCGCAAACAGCTTGTGCGTCATTCGCTGTCCTTCAGAGCGGCTTCGAGCTTGTTGTAGGCGGAGTTCACGCGCGCTATCGACGTTTCGTAGCGATAGCAAAGCTGCGCTTTTGATACTTTGATTCCAAGCTGCCTGCAAGCGATATATTCCAGCGCCGCTGCCCAAGAATGCGGAGAACGTATTTGGGCATAGCCCGTTTTTTGCTTTGCGACGAACTTTTCCCAGATAGAAATCGCCAAGCGCACGCATTCGTCGCCGTGTATCTCGCGGATCATCCGGATTGCTATCTCTATCGTCTGTTTATATTCCTTTGGCAGCTCCTCGCCGTAGCCCTCGAAGATATTCACGCGCACTTCGACGATATTCTTGCCCATATACGCTATATACGGCTCGCTCGCGCCCATGCGCTTTAGCATCGCGAACGCCTCGCGCTTGATCTCGTCCGGGTGGTTACGGCGAAGAATAAAATCGCGCAAGAGCTTTTCGCTCTTTTCGCCGCCTATGCCGGCCGCGAACGAGAGCATCGCCCGCTTGATCGTATTGTCGGTAAGCTCTAGGCCCCAAAGGAGGGTATCGTACAGCTCGTCGCCGCTTTCCCAAAGCTCCAGCGCCTTCTCGTTTGGAAGCTTTACGCAGCGGTTAAGGTATTGGATTCGGCGTAAAAGCTCTTCGTAGGGTACTTGGAAGTGCGCATGCAGCTCCTTTTGCGGCGCGCCGCCCTCGTTTACCCTTCGCGCCTCGTTGATATAGTACTGTGCGATGGTATTGTGCGGCTCTATGCGCAATATCCGCCCCCACGCGTCCTCGGCCATGCGGTATTTACCTAAATGGTATAGGCAAACGCCGTATTGATGCAGCGTCTTCTGATCGTACGGGCGCTCCTTTAAAAGCTTTTTGATATGCGCGCATGAGCTTTCGTGCAGCCCCAGCTCGAGCAGCGTCATCGATAGGCGCGAAAGCTCCTCCGGATCGTCTGTTTGCGCCGTCTTGAGCATCTCGATATAGGGCGCGGCCGATTCGTGGTCGCCCTTGTCAAAATAGAAGAGCGCGAGGTTACACTTGGCCAAAAGATCGCCCGGATCGTCCGAAAGCACCGCCTGCGCCGTTTGGACGGCTTTGTCCATTTGGCGGTTTACATAGTACGCCAGCGCTAAATTGTTGCGCACGAAATACAAATCCGGGTTCTTTTCCGCGACTTTTTCAAGTATTTTTATCGCCTTGGAGGTTTCTCCAAGGTCCAAAAGGCGCTTGCCCTTGGCTGCGGACTGGTAGGCCGCCGTGCGCTCGAGCGCCATAGTATCGCCAAACGCCTCGCGGAATAAGTCTGGCTCCTGTAATACGTCCAAAACGTCGTAAACCTCGTCGGAAAATTCGCCGTCCGGGTCGGTTTGGATGTAGCGCCGGAAGCTTTCGAGCGCCTTATCGTATTCCTGAAGGCCGATATAGTTGCATCCCATGCCGAAATAGCATTCCGTTGTAAAGCTTTCGCCGCCGGTCATAAGCACCAGCAGGATCTTGTTGGATTCCTCGAAATAATTCATGACGGTATAGACTTCCGCCATAGCGAGGTGATACTCGATGTTTGTCGGCTCCTTTTCCACCGCACGGCGATAATAAGCCAGCGCCTCGAGATACTCGCTGTTGTCGAGGCGTTTGCTCCCGCGGCGATGGTAAAAATCGCCTGTTTGTTCAAAGGGCAAAACCTTGCCCCCCGCGTAGCCTTTTGAGTTCAGTCGTCTGATCATTTATCGTCTCCCCGTAAAAACCGTCGCTTTACCGGCGCTTTTCACGAATTCAATTTCGGATTTAGTATATCATATTCAGCATGCCCTTGCTACTGGCCGCAAAAAAAGGCAAAATTCAAGGATATGAAGGATATGAAGGATATGAACACCACCTTATTATGTTCGAGACTTCATCCCAAACAGTATCCTAACAACCGGAATACGCCGTATCGCAACCGATAAAAGCACAGTAAACACAAGCGATACAGCAATGAATACGGCGATTTGCAGCGGGATATTGGCTATACGCGGCATAAGGAGGTACGCAACCGCCGTCAGAATCGGGTAATGGAAGATATAGTAAAGCTGGGAGCTTTCCGCGGCGCGTATCAAGGCTCCGTTTTGCGCGATGAAGTATCGTTTGCCTAAGCCAATCAGCGCAAGCGCCGCTAAATATCCATATAAGTAATACGGCAGATCATAGGCAAACCCGCTCCATTGAGATTCAATGGCGACGGCATATCCCGCTCCGGCAACGAGCGCCGAAATTAAAAACGCAAATCGAAGCCTCTCTAGCTTTTCTTGTACCTCTTCGTGTGACAGCGCAAAGAGTCCGATTAAAAAGAGAACAAAGTATTGGGCAAGGCTTTTACCGCCAAAATTGAGCCAATCGTCCGCCTGCGCCTGTACTGCGCCCAACAGCATAATCAGGGCTACGGGCCACTTGTTCCAAGCCATAAACTTCGGAAATCGCCTGCAAAGCAAGAAGATAGGCAGCGCCGCTAAAGAGATGATAACCAGGTATAATAAAAACCAGAGGTGCGATAATCCGAAGCCGCCGTCATAGCCGGACAAGTCTGTCCATCTGGTAAAAAAGATGACGTAATGCGCAAAATATCCGCCGCTGTAGCCGTTGTTGGATATGTCCGCGATATACGCAAGGAACGGATTTATCAGCAACACGCCCGCCAATAGCGGAAGGCCGACGCGCAGTAAACGCTCCTTAACAAATTGAGCCGGGCTGCGTTTTTCAAGCGAATAACGGGCGGACATTCCGGCGAGGACAAACATAACGGGCATAAACCACGGATAAGTCAGCCATACAAACCACCCCGCCGCCGGTAATGGCGCGCCGCGTACGTATTGTCCCTCGCCCCAAGTGTTATACATCATCGCCGTATGAAATGGGATCAATAATGCTACACAGGCTAGCCGCAGCATATCGATATACCGCTTGCGCATATTTCGGCCTCCAAACCTTTGCTTAGGTAACATAATCGGCACAAATTCTTATGAATTCATCGTAATCCACCGGCTTTTGAAGGTAGCCGTTCATCCCAGCTTCCTCGCATAGGCGCATCGATTCGCTTTCCGAACCACTGGCCGAAAGAGCGAATATCGGCAGCCGCGCCGCTTCAGCGGAAAGGCCCCGAATCGCCCTGGCGGCGGCTATTCCGTCCATTTTGGGCATATGGATATCCAGAAACACCAGCGAATAGCGGGCGGCGTTTTCTTTGTATTTATCCAGCGCTTCTTTTCCGTCTTCGGCAAAATCGAGCGTTAACCCCTCCACGCCGGCTAGCATCGCGGCTAAAATGTCGCGGTTGAGCTCTACGTCCTCGGCAATTAAGATCGTCTTTCCCCGAAGGCGCTCTTCCGGCGGCTTCAAGGGCATGCGGAGCGGCGCGCTTACGCGCAGTTGAAGCCGCTTTGTAAGCGCGCCGCTCCCGGAGCGCCTTATAACGGCATAGTCGACGGCGCCCATGGCAAAAGCGGCCATTTCGAGGTTTTCGTCGTCGTGTTGCGCCAAAACCAAAACCGGGACGCCACCGGCGTTTGCTTCGCGGGCTAGGCCGGCAAACGAAGATAAATCGGCTTCGCCTGCGCAAATGACAATCGCGTCGGCGCCGTACGCTTCGAGCACGGCTAACGCCGCGCTGCCCGAGGCCGCGATATTGATCTCAAAGGAGCGCATAAGCTCTTTTTTCAGCCCGGCTAATTCGCGCGGGTCTCCGCTTACTATGAGTACGCGGCTTTTCAAATCGCCAAATATCGCCATTCTCTCGCCCCCGGCCATAAAAATATATTTAAGAAGTTATTTCCAAAGCTAATTTACTAAGATATAATATATGTATGGTCAGGGGATAGACGCAAACCCGCCCCTGACCCTTAGAATATCATAATTGTTAGGATTGTTAAAGATCGCCGATGAGCAACATTGACGCCGCTTCATTCTTCGACGATTTCGAAAGCGAAGCAAAAGCGCATATCGAGACCATCGAATTCGCGTTTCTGGATATTGAAACGCTAAGCGGCTCGCCCGCGCTTATAGACAGCGTTTTTCGCGCCGCTCATAGCCTTAAAGGGACGGCGGGTTTTTTTTCGTTCGACAAGATAGTAGCCGTGGCGCATGAATTAGAAAGCGTATTTTCCAGGATAAAAAACGGCGAGCTAAGACTTACCGAAGAGATTGCCGACGTCGCTTTGCAAGGCGTAGATATCCTAAAAAAGCTCGCGGACAACCTGCATTCCCATGAAAACATTGATATCACCTATATTTTAGATCTGCTCACCAAATACTCCAACTCCCAAAAGGCGGTCGATATCGCTTGGGGAACCAAAATGACCTTCGACTTAAAAAACGCCGAAACGCAGAAGATCCTGAAAGCAGCGTTAAAGCGCGGCCAGAAGCTATATTATATCGGCGTCAACATGAAAAGCGATCTTGGGAGATATACCCAAAGGCCGGCTGGTATGTTCGAGGAGATACTATCGATCGGCTCCATCATGAAAATCTCGCTCGACGGCGCGGAAACCCTCCCTCCTCCCCCGTCCTCTCTGGCGGCGGATGTTCTTAGCGAGATTGCGCGCCGCGGCGTCTCGTCGCTTGGCCTTCTCGTAAGCAGCGTTTTGGAACCGGAGCTATTTCTTATCGCCGTGGAGCTCGAAAGCCGTTTTATCCGCCCGATACCAAAGGAAGCCGTTCTCGGCTTGAAATCCGGTGAAGCTTCCAAGCCTGTCCAGCCTGGCGCACAGCCGCATCCTTATACTTCGAAGGCCGATTTCTCCGTTAGGCTCGATATTTCTTTCATAAACGGCTTCATGGACTTGGCCAACGAAATGATTTTAGCCCGGAACCAGCTAATGTCCTTAACGTCGGGCCATGTAAACGCCATCACGGGCTTGGCGCCCGTATTAAACAGCGTGAACCGGCTCACCAGCGAAATCCAGGAAAAGGTTATACGCGCAAGAATGCAGCCTGTAGGCGTACTATTCAATAAATTCCCGCGAATGATCCGCGACGCCGCCAAATCGCTCAAAAAGGATATTCGCCTCGAAATCTTCGGCGGCGATGTGGCGCTGGATAAATATATGCTCGATTCGTTGTCGGATCCTATTACACAGCTTGTAAAAAACTCCGCCGACCACGGCATAGAAAGCGCTCTGCGCCGCGCCAAGCTCGGTAAACCGCCTAAAGGCACGATCACACTGGACGCCTGCATGCGCGACGGCATGGCGATAATCGAAGTATCGGACGACGGCGCAGGCCTTGATATCGGGCACATAAAGCAAATGGCCCTAGAACGCGGCAGCTATTCGGAAGAACAGCTGGACACGATGTCCGAAAGCGAACTGTTCGCGCTGATATTCGAGCCCGGGTTTTCGACGGCGGTCAAGGTCACGAGCGTTTCCGGGCGCGGCGTCGGGATGGATATCGTAAAGACGAATATCGAACAACTAGGCGGCTCCATAGAAATCGAATCCACGCCCGATATCGGGACGACTATGCGCCTGATAACGCCGCTATCGCTCTCCATTATCCGTACGCTGATTATAAAAATCCAAGGCGTTCAATACGCCGTGCCGGAAATAAACGTAGAGCGTATCGTCCGCGTTTCCACCAAGTCCTCAAAACAATTCGTATGGGTCAACGGTTCGCCCATATTAAATCTTGACGGGTGGCTCGTGCCGCTAATAACCCTTTGCGGCGACGCGCCCGCCGGCGCGCTTCCGGAATACGCGAATGAGGATGTTACAAAGTGCCTCGTCTTAAAGGCCGGCTCCCGCTTTTTCGCGCTATTGATCGACGACGCGTTTGGAACCGAGGAGACGCTGATCAAGCCGCTGCCCGTATACCTAAAGAGCTGCCGCCTCTACAGCGGCGTGACGGTATTGGGTTCCGGAAGCGCCATAATGGTCTTGGACGCCCAGTCCCTCATGCGCTCGGCGAGGCTCAGCGGCGTCGAAATGCCGCCCGAGGAAAGCATACCGCCCGCCAATAATCTACAGCATGTTATAATCTTTAAATGCTCGGGTTCGGAATACTTCGCCGTAAACGAAGTCAGCGTCGCGCGCATCGAGCGTATAGAGCCCTACCAGATTCAAACGATCGACGGCGGGGAATACGCCAATATCGCGGGCAGAACTGTACAGATCCTGCGCCCGGAGTATTACGCCCCCGTTCAAAGGCTTCCCTATACAAAGAAATGGCTTTATCTGCTTATGCTCGAATCCGGCGGCCATCCTTCGGGCTTGCTTGCGGCCAGCGTTCTCGATAAGGCCGAAGCGGCGCTGCCGCTTGACGGCGGAACCATCGAAGGCGAGTATATATTGGGTACCAGCATATACGGCGAAAAGATATTAATACACCTGGATTCCAAAAGCATCCGGCGCTCCGCCGGCGAAAAGAAAAGAATTTCCCCGAAAACGGAAAGGCGGTGCGTATCATCCGAGGCCTAAGTTTTTACGCTGAAGGCGAGCGCTTTGCCGCCGACGTCGCCCTGATTCAAAAAATCGCGCGGAATATTGAAATCACGCCCGTTCCGATGGCTCCAAGCACAGTCGCCGGCATCGCCAACTTGAAGGGCAAGGTCATCACGCTGCTGCGCATAGCTTCCCTACTAAAGCTACGAGGCTTTGCAAACCATATTCCCGGCAAGGTTAACGCGGTCGTATTCAAGCCTTTCGCGGGCGAAAACGACCAAATGGGATTAATTATCCATAGCCCCGGCGACCTTATCGAAATCGACGACGCGATAATCGCGCCTCCGCCATTGGCCGAAGGCGCCGAAGTCGCGCTCTATATTTCGGGCATTGCGGAGGTAGACGGCGCGCTTTATAGAATTCTAGATATTAAAGCCATAGTAGACCAATTCAGAAACGGCGGCGAGCCGCAAGGAGGTATTATCGATGAAAAACCCCTTTAGGAACATGCGCATCAGAACCCAGCTTATATGGGCGTTTATGGTCGTAACCCTCGTCACGATCGCCGTGTTGATTACCGCGCTGTTCGAAATAAACAGCATGGGAAACTCGATCGGCTCGCTCTATAACGGCACGCTGGAGCCGCTGGAATACGTTACGCAAGCAAGAACGCTTATGGAAAAGGCGAAGACCGACGGGCGCGGCGCGCTATTGCTAAGTCAGCCCGCTCTGCGCGACCAAACAGCCCAGGATATTATCAACGAAACAAACCAAGCCAAGGCCTACATGGAAGAATTCGGCAAGACGATTCAAAAACAGGAGGCGATTCCCGTCCACGCGGCCTTAATGGAATCGTTCGACGAGTATATCGAGCTTATGGGGCCGTTTCGCGCTATGCTCCAGGCCGATTTAGCCCAGAGCGACGACTTCAACAATGCGCTCGCCTATATCGACGACATTCTTGCTCCCGTTTCCACCGCGTGCCTTGACCACCTGGCGACGCTAAACTCCATCCGGCTGGAGCTTGGCAACGAGCTAATGACGGCGGCTTCCCGGAGCGCAAACGCCGCGTTTATGCTGATGATAGTGCTTTCATCCGCGGGCGTTTTAATATCGCTCGTCTTTGGCGTCGCGTTCGCGGTATATATCAGCAAGCCTATTCTCAAAGGCGTCGACGTCCTATCCAAGGCCGCGAACGGAGATTTCTCCGTCTCTCTGCCCGAAACCGAATACGGCGCGGAGATCGGCAAGCTGTACAGCGCTTCAAACGCGCTCTTGGACTACAACAGGATGACAATTTCAACGATTGTCGAAACGAGCTCGACCATGCGGGACTCGGCTTCGAACATGCTCATGATATCATCTCAAATGGCCGATAACAGTAAAAGCCTCAACGAGCAGACCTCTTTCGTCAGCGCGACGATCGAAGAGTTTTCGTCGGGCATGATGCAATCGTCCCATTCGCTGTCCACCGCGACTACGCATATCAGCGCCGTGGCGTCCTCCATAGACGAGATCAACTCGACTATCAGCGCCGTGGCGGCGGCCGCGGAGGAGACGAACACGCGCGTCGAACAATCGAGCCAGCTAGTCGACAGCATTAAAAACAGTATTTCGACGGCCTCCGGCTCTGTGACGCTTGTCTCGGATACCTTCAACAGCGTCGCGAAAAGCGTGGATGAAATCAACAAATCCATCCTATCCATAAACGATCATTGCGCCAACGCGATGCGCCAGGTATCCGACGCGGACTCCAAGGCCAAGAGCGCGCACTTAATAATCCAGCAGCTTGAAGCCGCTTCCAAGCAAATCGGTAAGATCGTCAATATTATCAGCGACATTGCCGATCAAACGAATATGCTCGCCTTAAACGCCGCAATCGAGGCCGCGGGGGCGGGCGAGGCCGGCAAGGGCTTTATGATCGTCGCAAACGAAGTAAAGGATTTGGCAAGACAAACGGCGAACGCTACCGGCGAAATCGCCGACCAAATCGAGAACATGCAAAAGAGCATGCCCGAAGCCGTCGGCGCGGTTTCGATCATCACAAAGATAACCGACGGCCTGGCAGAGTTTATGCAAGCCCTCAATCTTGAGGTAACTCAGCAAGGCAAGCGCTCCGACCAAATCGCCGTGGAATCCGCGTCCGCCGCCCATAGAATGAGCGAGATAACCTTGGAAATCGGCAGAATATCCGAAAACGCGCAGTCCGTATCGCGAACGGTGCTCGATTCCACGAAGGGCGTAAACGAAATAGCGCGCTCCACAGCCGAGCTTGTCGTCGGGACGCAGGAAATCGCGATGAATTCCGAACGCGCCTCCAACAATATCCGCGAGATAGATCGCGCCGCAAAAGAAATGTCCGCGGGCTTGGTAGATATCTCTAAGAATATCCAGTTGATCCATTCGGAGACGATCTCCGTACAAGAAAGCGCTATCCATACCAGCGAGGCCAGCCAGGAATTGTTCAATACCGCAAACGGAATGGAAACTTTCGTTTCCCGGTTTAAGGTCGAATGACGTTAAGCGCAATAAAAGTATTAATCGCCGACAATTCGCCGATTTATAAAAAAATGTTCGCGCAAGCCGTCGCCGGGGCGGCGGAAAACGCGACGAGCGCCCATGCCTCCGACAAGGATGAGCTTTTGAATAAAATCGCGCGCGAAAAATACGATATAATCGTGCTGGACGCAGAGCTAACAAGATCCGGAACGGCGTCGCTGATTCCTGTAATTCTTCGCGAGCTTCCGGACGCCGCAATACTCTTTGCAGCGCGGCCGTCGCCAAGAAACAAGGCGCTCTTTGCCGAAGCCGCCGCAAAGGGCGCGGCCATGCGCTTGGTTAAGCCCATCTACGGCAGCTACAGCGAGAATTTAGCCGAGCTAAAGTGCGCACTGAAGGGGATAATTAATATCTCCCTAAAGTCGCGGGAAGAAAAGCGCACTAACAATCCTAACGCCTCCAAAATGATTTCGCGTTTTCGCCCGGAGCTCGTATTGATCGCATCCTCGACGGGAGGTCCGCAGGCGCTCGAAACGGTTCTTACGGCGTTAAGCGGGACGTTTCCCGTGCCGATTTTGGTAGTCCAGCATATGCTGCCTAATTTTACGGAATCGTTTGCAAATGGCCTCGATAAGAAGGCCAAGCTTAGGATAAAAGTCGCCGATAGCGGGGAGCGCGTCGTTCCGGGTACGGTTTATATCGCGCCGGACGGCTGCCATATGGCGCTAAACGCGCAAAGGAAGATCGCTTTTATCGACGCTCCGCCGGTCAGCGGCATCCGTCCGACCGCGGACGTGCTTTTCGAATCCGTAGCCGATAATCTGCCTCCAGGCGACATTTTAGCCGTCGTCCTAACGGGAATGGGGCGCGACGGCGAGAGGGGACTTATGCAGCTAAAAGCCAGGCACAATTGTTATTGCCTTGTGCAAAGCGAACAAACCTGCGTCGTTTACGGAATGCCTCGCGCCGCCGTGGAAGCGGGGTTTGCGGATAGCGTCTTAGATTTGGGCGAAATTGCGGGCGCGTTGGAAAAGCTCTGTATATACGCGAACAGGAAGCGGGTCAACAATGAATAATATTTTCATCCGGCTGCCGTATAATTCAATAGGCCAAAAGGAATTCAAGCTTTTCAAAGCGCTTCTCGCCAAAAATAGCGGCATCGACATCCCGGCTGAAAAGGCGTACCTGTTTGAAACCCGGCTCGCAAAAATGATGGCCGACGTTGGGTTGGACTCCTTTGCGGAATTTTACAAATACATACAATCCGGCGCGGATCCTCTAGCGGTTCAAAAAATAATTAACGCCATGACGACTAACGAAACGCTCTGGTTTCGCGACGCTGCGCCTTGGAAGATCATGGAGGATATTCTGCTCCCCAAGCTTATTGGCGCGCTTTTATCGGGCCGGAAATCGCGTATAAGGATTTGGTGCGCCGCGGTTTCAACCGGGCAGGAAGCCTACTCTACCGCTATGTGTATAGACGATTATTTAACAAAGAACGCCGTATCGGGCGTAACGCTTTCAGATTTTGATATCGTAGCCACGGATATCTCTACACGGGTATTGGATATCGCAAAAAAAGGCCGGTACGACGCTATTAGTATACAGCGCGGCCTTAGCGACTATTATCGGGTAAAATATTTCACCAAAAACGGTTCCGCTTGGCATTTGGATCCTAGCATACGCGATACCGTGAAATTTTCCGCTTTTAACCTCGACAATGACTTTAATCACTTTGGAACTTTTGATATAATTTTCTGTAGGTATGTCCTGATCTATTTTTCGCAGGCGCTGAAAAAGGAAATTATCTCGAATATATACGGTTCCTTGGCGGACGATGGGATCTTGTTTTTAGGCAACTATACATTATACGATTTACTTGAGGATAATTATAAATTGAATATGTACAAAGATTTTTCTTATTATACAAAGAAGGCGGTAATTCTATGAAGCTGTTTGTTGTTGACGACTCTCTTATGGCTAGGAAGGTAATCAAAACCGTCGCCGGTGCGCTCGGTTTTGAAACCATAGAAGCGCAGGACGGTATCGAGGCGCTCGAAATGCTTCCGAATATTTATAGCGAGATAAGCTTGATCCTTTTGGACTGGAATATGCCCGGGTTGAGCGGCTATGACGTTCTGGTGAAAATAAGGGAAAACGATTTATACGCGCAACTTCCTATAATGATGGTTACAACCGAGGGGCAGAAAAGCCATATTGTCGCCGCGATTCGCGCGGGCGCAAACAACTACCTGACGAAGCCTTTTACAGCCGACGAGCTTGAGTCAAAGCTCATGGAATGTCTGCAAATTGAAGGTGATAATATATGAGACTTTCCGCTCTGGATAAGCTTGGCTTCGTTTTTTCAGACGTCGCGATCGAAATCGTCTCAACGATCGCAGGGGTTTCATTGGCTACAGCTTCATCGGAACAGGACGGCAGTTTTCACGAGATGGTCGGCGCAATGCAGCTAAGCGGTAAAAACAGCGGCACGCTGTTCATTTCCGCGCACGAGCACGATTTGCGCGTATTTTGTGCCGCAATGACCGGCACACCAAAAGACGACGTCTCCGGCATAGACATGGACGACGCGCTATGCGAGCTGGTCAATATGGTCGCAGGCAACGCGAAGCTGCGCCTTGGCAATACGGCTTATTCGTTTAACCTGACGACGCCCTTTTTATTAAAGGGCAAGAATATTTCGCTGAGTACAAAAAGGAGAATCCCTATCATAGCGAGAACTTTGGCGGGCAAAGAGCTTTCGCTAAAGCTGAAGGTTATATTCTCTCAATATCCATAAGTATCCGACAAAAAGCTGTATGGGCGGATTGCCATCCGCCCCACATAATACAAATTTCCGGAGGAAGCATTTGCACGACTTAGACTTCAAAAGTATCGAAACCGTAGCGCTGGACGACGGCAACGATGCGCTCGTCATAATCGACCAGACGCGGCTTCCCAATCATACGGAGCTTGTCAGCCTCAAGAGCCAAAAGAGCATTTACGACGCGATTTATCTTTTACGCGTACGCGGCGCGCCCGCTATCGGCGTCGCGGCGGCTTTTGGCATATACCTAGCGGCCAAAGAAATCCAGTCGGACGACTATGACGAATTCTGTGCGCAATTCCGAAATGCCAAGCGATATTTAAATTCGGCGCGCCCCACGGCGGTAAATCTTTCTTGGGCATTAAACCGCATGGAGCGAGTTATTATAACAAACAAAGAAAAAAGCGTATCCGAAATAAAGCGCTTACTGCGTAAGGAAAGCATTCGAATAAAAGAAGAAGATACTTGGGTATGCAAAACCATCGGCGAATATGGGCTGACGTTGCTGAAGCCGAATATGGGGCTGCTTACGCACTGCAACGCCGGAGCACTGGCGACAAGTAAATTTGGAACGGCCACCGCGCCCATCTATTTAGGACACGAAAAAGGCTACAACTTTAAAGTATTTTGCGACGAGACGCGTCCATTGCTCCAAGGGGCGCGGCTCACGGCCTACGAACTAATGTCCGCCGGCGTCGATACCACGCTCATATGCGATAACATGGTTCCTTCGGTTATGAAAAACGGCTGGATAGACGCGGTTTTCGTGGGCTGCGACCGCGTGGCCGCAAACGGCGACGCTGCCAATAAAATCGGCACGTCGTACGCCGCGCTTGCCGCGAAGCACTACAACATACCGTTTTACGTATGCGCGCCTACCTCTACGATCGACATGAACTGCCAATCGGGCGGCGATATCCATATCGAGCTGCGCCCAGCCGGGGAAGTGACCGAAATGTGGTACGAAAAGCGCATGGCGCCCGAGGGAGTAAAGGTATACAATCCCGCGTTCGACGTAACGGAGGCGGCGCATATCACGGCGATAATCACCGAGTATGGAATCGCTTACCCGCCCTTCGAGCTGTCGTTAAAAAGCATATTTCACAACAATAAAATATTGACGACAGCAACGCCTGATCCTAGAGGTTAGCCGATAAACAAGTTGTACTCGATTTCTATCGAAGCGCCGCAAGCGTCTGCCGCGCGAAAGGAAATTATAGGTTCTACAGTAGCGAATCTGAAGAAACGGTTTGCAAGATTGTATTTTGCGTTCGAGCGCGTGATTCGCAAACGTGTTTTATTATTTTGTCCGCAAATATGCGCCTTTTTCATGCGTATTATACAGCTCGAATTACAAGGGGCCAGCCGAAACAGCGTATTTGGCGGGAGTTCGCCCGTATCGAAAAAGATGCGGTTATTTCCGGGCTGGCAAGGCATTTTGAGCGAGTTTTCTTCACAAAATCCATTGCCCATATCGTAATACAGCTGGCAAAAGTAATTATTTTCTGATACACGTTCGATGACCTTCAGCATTTTCGCCGAAACTACATAATTAAATAAATTCTCAACTTCCTCTAGAACCGGCGGAAGATAATTTTCGTATTGCGAATAATTCGTATACCGCAGCATTATTGGCCGAAGAGGGTTGTTCTCCATTAGGGGCGCATCGCTTAATTGCACCGGGCCGTTTGGGATTTCGTGCTCTCGAAGCGCGTACTCAATAGACATTCTTGCAAGCTGCTCATCCTCTACCACACCGTGCTTTTTTATGTATTGGTATATCGGCGTCCAATGAAATGTCGGATGATCCTTAGTCATATAATACATCTGCCCAGGAATGATTTTTTGGATCATCTGAGAAGAGCTTCGGACGGGATAATGCGCCATTACCATCTCATTGTGATGCACAATTTCAGGCGCTTCGCCCTCCGGATACGCCAAGGCGTGTTTACCTTGAATCAACTTGCCATTCTTGTCAGAATAAAGCCGCCGGCTGACGCATGTTTTATAGTAGGTTTCCAGCGCCGGCTCCCTATAGCGCGGAAAATACTCGGGCAAGAAGACCGAATTATCTCTTTTCTCGCCGGCTTCATAAACATAAGTTCGCCACTTCACCTTATATTCTGTATTATCGTCAAGCGCTTCGAGCGCCGTTCGGGGATTTCCGTCCTTCAAATGCAGTAAAAATTCATCCGGATCTAAGGGCAAGACCAAGTCCGCTTGTTTTCTCTCGAAAGCACAGCGCATAATAACATTAATATCACTTAAATTGGCAATACCTTTGAAGCTGTCTGTAGTAGTAATGTTCAGTCCTTCGCGAATCAGCTTGTCAACGATCTCGGCCGTGCCGTCCACGCTCGTTTCTTTGATATTGATAATGATACCGTCACAATATGTTAAGGTATAGCGGCAAAACGATTCGATAATATCGGCCTCGTTGTTTGTGGATAAAACAGCGTAGATAGTTTTCACTGGCAATACTCCTTATATAGCATTCACCAATCGGTTTAAACCCATTTTATACGGCGGAACAACCTTGCGCAAGCGCGTTCGGACGGTTTCCAGGCTTTCCCAAAGCCGAATAAACGCATCCCGCATGACATATTCGCTAGTAATCGTTTCTAAATCGAGCACATGCTCTGCCATATCCAAGTCGCGCGCTATGCCGCGCGCCTTTACGGAATAGCCCAATACTAAAGCCGGAATCGCCATAGAATACGCCGCGATCGACGCGTGCGTCCGCGCGCAAACGAGTGCGGCGCATTTAGAAATAGCGTATTTATACTCTGCCGCGCCGTAGCGCCCGTCCAATAGATGCAACCGGCGCTTTTCGCTTTCCGGCAACGCGTCCCTAAACTCTCTTAAAAGCATAAAGTCGTTATCGGCAGGCATGACGACATGCGGAATAAACAGCACATCGCATCCAAGCGATTCGGTAATATAGCCGATTAACGCCCGGACGTTTTCCAAAAGAATACCCGGCCGCGCCTCTCGGCGAACCACCAAAGGGCTTATGTTTACGCCTATCATGGCTTGCGCCTCGGGCAGCGGAATTGCGGCGGGCTCCAAGCCAAAAGCGGGATCAGGCGCGAGGATAAGCTTATCCGTCAAACCATTTGCTGCGAGCGCTTCGTGTGTAATACTTTCGCGCGCTACGATTTTTGTATATGTGCTGAGCACGTCCAGCATGTCTGGCGTAATGGCCTCCGGCTCAACCGAGCAGCCCCAAAGGATACTCGCCGCGCCTTGAGCCGCGGCCTTCTCTTGAAAAACGGCCAGCCTGTGCCAGTTATTATAACAGAAATTATCGCCGCCTACGGATAAGCATACCGTTGATTCGTCGATTTGAGCAAGCGCCTGTGCGTACATTTCGCGGGCAAAGCGTAATTTGTCCGCTTTGGCGACGGCCTTTTTTTCCAGCGCCCAAGCTGCTTCGTCCGGGCCAAAGATCGCGTCGGCGTCCAGCAAGACCTCCCTGTCTTGCTCGGGAAAATGCGAAGACAGCAAAACGCGTGCTCCGGAATGCTTTTTGCGTATCATTTCGATCGTCGCGCGCGCTATGGCCTCGGAGCCGTGGTTGTAGGAGCCGCTATGGGCATAAAGCAGATATTTAGTCTTATTGTTGGCCTGATTCACCTCAACAGCTTCTCTATCCTATCTAAATCGTCGCTTCCTGTAAAATACATGCTTGGCAAGGACACGTTAATCCCCAATGTTTTAGCGCTACTCGCCATTCTGGCCATCTCATTTATTGTTTGCTCGCTCAGCGGGCTCATGTCGTATAAATTACGCGAAATGTCTAAATACTTGATATTCGCTTTTGCGCAGAATTCAAGCAGCTTTTCCACTTCATTTACGTTGTCGTTTACGCCTGGCAAAAAAATGTACTTCAATACCACTACTCCCGCCTGCGCGTAGCGAATTAAATTATTACATACCTTGTCAAATACATCTATTCCTTTACTTTTCTTAAACGTTTCCCTTGTTCCCGCGTCTATACTCGACACAATTCTACTACCTTTAGTAGCCAAAATCTCGGCTATTTTTTCGTTATATGCGCTTGCGTTGGAGTAGAACCAGCATGGATGATCTTCAATGGCGCTCAGTATTTTATCACGCAATGGATGTACCGATATTTCGCCGGATCCTATTTCAATAATCGTTCCTTTATCTATATATCCATTGTCTTTTAGATAGCGAAAGAAGCATAAACTCTCATTAACTATACGATTGGCGTCTTCGTCAAACTTATTAAATTGAATCGAGCAATACTGGCATTCAAAATTACATACCGCGGGAAAACCAAGGGTCATAAGTCTTATTCTTCTATTAATTGGCCAAACGCCTTCCTTCACCTCGCAGCAGCCTACGCATGGATTCGTATTAGCGTCAGCCGCGTCCAATGAGGAGTTTAAGCCTTCTATTGTCGAATCACGAGAGGACATGAAACGCTGCATAGTATCTTCATAAGAGCAACCATGATTAACTTTCGGCGATAAATTCTTGCCAAAATTCGAGCAACAAAATGTTATGGAATCATGATTGTAGCGAAAATTGGACTCTAGAAACCTGCAACTCTTATATCGCATGGTCTTCTCGTAATTGATGATTCTTCCTGCGTCAACACCTTTCTCGATTAGTGAATTTATAACATCAGGTCGAATAACATCATATGTCGTGACATAAATCCTGTAATCGGAATATCGAGAGTTTATCTCATCAAACGAAAGTACGGGTAGCCCTAGATAGTCCAGCCCATGCTTTGTAGAATCGTTATCGCCAAACGCCGCCGGCCTATATTCTTCAAATAGCTCTTCGAAAACAGACGCGGCATATTTGCTCGCACCCCAAAATATCACAGCATTTTCATTACCCATTTTCAATCCCTCTCACAAACTTAAATATTCATCCCGCGCTTGATAAATCGCCTTCACGAATTCGTCTTTATTCTTAAGATTTTCGAAGGACGGATCGGGCTTGTACGATTCGTCAAAAACCTGCCTGAATACTTCGCCACCTAATATTTCGTCTATATAGGCAATTTTCTCTAAATTCGGCAGATCGGATTTGCAAAGATTTCTAAATTCCTTCTCTATACGGCTAAAATATATAGCCGCTAAATAGTCCTGATTCAGCTTGCTGATATCGCCATGCCTAAGCAAAAACTCTCGCGATGTTTCATATAAAATCTCACTGCCTCTTATATGTTTGGCATTAAACGTATTTGACTGCGAATCAGCACGAACATAATATTTATGCAAGCTCTCCGATAATATCCCGAATCTTGACGCATGTTTTATTACTTCATGGTTAATTATCTCCGAGTACAAATATTTGCTTTGAAAGCTCTCTGCTGCAAAGATTCTATGCCAAGCTTTCCTATGCAAGGATATGGCATATATTCTGCCCCACATGTCAATTTGATATCGTCTGTATAGAGTGTATTGATTCGCTTTATCTTTTTCTTCGATGATGATATTTGAGTCCAGCTGCTTTCTGGAAATCAGCTTCCCCGATGCCTCGTCTATTGTATCATAACCGCAAACTGCGTATTCAAGGCTGTTTTCATACATGAAACGCAGCATGTTCTCAAGGAATTGCGGCAGATACTCGTCGTCGGAATCTAAAACGGCTAGATAATCGACATCGCAAAATGCGTTTAAAACGTTCAAGACTTCGAAAATGCGCTCACGACTATTGTAATCATAGAACATCGGCCTTATCCGTAGATCCCTGGCGGCATACTCTTTTATCATTTCGCGCGTACGATCGGTTGAGCCGTTATCCAGCAGGTAATATACGATATTACTATGGGTCTGATTCAGCACGCTGTCCACGCAGCGGCTTAAAGTATCCTCAGCGTTATATGCTAGCGTATATACTGCAACTGTATCTTTATACATGATCCGCATCATATTTTTCCGCTATTCACCTCAACAGCTTCTCTATTCTCTTCACGTCGTCGCTGCCTGTAAAGAACGTACTAGGCAGCGAAACGTTTATTCCCAGTTTTCTGGCTCCGTTCGCCATTCTAGCTATCTCGGTTATCGTGTGATCGCTCAACGGATTCATATCTTTCTCGTTGCGCGATATGTCTAAATACTTGATATTAGCTTTTTCACAAAATTCCAAAAGCCTCTCCACCTCGTTTGCATTATCGTTTATCTCCGGTAAGAAAATATATTTCAGCTCCACCAAACCCGCCTGTGCATAGCGCGATAAATTATTGCATACCTTGTCAAATATGTCTACTCCTTTAATTTTCTTAAACGTCTCCCGCGTTCCCGCGTCTATGCTAGATATTAACCGGCTTCCCTTTTTAGCCAGAATTTCGGCCATTTTCTCGCTATATACGCTTGCGTTTGAGAAAAACCAGCACGGGTAATCTTGCAATGCGCTAAGGATTTTATCGCGCAAAGGATGCACCGAGATCTCGCCAGAGGAAATGTTAATAGAAGCATCCTTCGCTAAGTATCCACTGTCTTTTATAAATTCCCAAAATCCTAGCGCTTCGTTTGTCTTTGTAATAAGATCTTTATCGACTCGATTGAATTTAGCTGAACAATAGAAGCATTTGAAATTGCATATAGAAGGATATCCGAACATTAGATTTCTTATTCTCCTATCAGCAGACCATGCGCCATCCTTAACTTCATAACAGCCTATGCATGGATTCATCTTTGCTTCTGACGTTTTCTGCGAAGTGTTTAAACCTTCGATTATTAAATCACGCGTTAAAAAAAACTGTTTCATGGTTTCTTCGTGAGAACCGGCTGTATAAACCGTCGGAATTGAATGCCTGCCAAATGATGCACAACAGAAGGCTAAGTCTTTCAAACGATAGAATAAATTTGACTCCAGAAATCTACAACTCTTATATCGCTTTGTCTGTTCGTAGTTTAGTATTCGATCGGCGTCAACACCCTTGTCTAACAACGAATTAATAACATCAAACTTAATTGTTTCATTTGCTGTTATATAAATCTCGCAGCCCGGATATCGAGAAGTGATCTCGTCCATAGAAAGTACGGGTAGCCCTAAAAAATTAGAGCCTTGTTTTGTAGGATCATTGTCGCCAAACGCCTTTGGCCTATATTTTTTATACAAATCGTCAAAAACAGACGCCGCATACTTGCTCGCTCCCCAAAGCACTACATCGCAGTCATTTTTCATTTTCGATCCCCCCTAACGCATAGGCATATTCGCTAAGAGTTCTATAGATTTCTCTCAAGAATTTATTCCTGTTTTTCAGATTCTCAAAGCATGGATCGGGCTCATACGATTCGTCAAACACTTCTTTGAAAACTGCATCGCTCAAGATTTCGTTAATAAAAGTGATTTTCTCTGAATAAGCCATGTCGGATTTACGCAGATTGATAAAGGCTTTCTCTATATGGCTAAAATAAACCGCAGCAAGATAATCCATATTCTGCTTGCTTATTTCGCCGTAGCCAAGCAAAAATTCCCGCGCGAATTCGTACATAACCGCGCTTCCCTTTATTTCGTTTGGATTAAATAAATTCGACAGCGAGTTGGGGCGAACATAATATTTATGCAGACTTTCTGCCAATATCCCGAATCTTGGCGTTATTCTAACTGTCTCATGATTATATATCTCAGAAAACTTATACTTACGATGATTGAGACCGGCTTCACCCAACCTCGTGTTCGTTTTTTCTCGTAGTGAAGTAGTAAATAACCTGCTCCAAAAATCCAGCAAGTATCGTCTATAAAGAATGTATTTATCCGCCTTATCTTCTTCTTCTATGATAGTATCGAAATCCAACTTTTTTCTTGAAATAAGCCGCCCGGTCTCCTCGTCTATCGTATCGTATCCGCAAACGGCGTATTCGAGATCGTTTTCCTTCATAAAGCGCAACGTGTTTTCAAAGAATTGCGGCAGATACTCGTCGTCAGAGTCTAAAGAAGTACGATAATCGGCATCGTCTACGAACTCCGGAATATTTATTGCGCGTCCGCGCTTATTGTAGTCATAAAAGAAAGGCCTTATCCGTTTATCTTTAGCTGCGTACTCTAGTATTATTTCGCGCGTATAGTCGGTTGAGCCATTATCTAAAAGAAAGTATACGAAATTTTCGTGGCTTTGATTCAACACGCTATCCACGCAGCGGCGTAATGTTTTCTCCGCGTTAAACGCAGTAGTTAATATTAAAACTTTACCATCATCCGCCATATCTATCTCCAATCTTCAATCTTTGCGATAAGCTCTTCCGCATATGGATCCAAAACGTCTTCTTTTGCAACCAGATCGCCGGCGCATCCGCACGAAGCGCAAACCGCTGTTATCCCTTCATGCTTTTCCATCAACAAATTCTTTAATAGCTCCTTCCTATGAGAACTATGCCAAACGTCGAATAGAGATTTTTCCAATAAGCTTCCCGCATATACTCCCCTGGAAAAACAATAATGCAGCATACCATCGGCTGCTACGAGCATTTTATAAAACGGCGTAGGACAAATCTTCGTGTTGATATTATTGCCGTATCTACTTTTGGGCGTAGGGCCGCTTTTAAAGTAGATATCGTTTATATCAAGCTCTTCCCCAAACATCGGGAATAGGTGCTCAACACTTATTTCATCGGTAATATCCCCAAATATTTTATAGAACCTGCTTTTCCCTTTTTCAATATCGTCGCCTAAAAGCTTGTCCATGATTTTTAGCTGTATTTTAGTGTTCTTTTTAATTTTAAATAAATAAGCTATTTCTGAAACGAGCTTATCGAAATCGACCTTTACTCCGCAGTTTTTTAAATAATCATCCGGCGATAATCCATTTATGGATAGCTTAATCGTATCCAATCCGGCATCGACTAAATCCCGGGACATATTATGGGTCAACGGAATTCCGTTGGATATAATAAGCACTTTCTTGCATAAATTCTTGCTTTTTAGACGCTCGACCATGGTCGGAACCTTTTTATTCATTAGCGGCTCCCCAAGGCGCGCAAAAACTACAAGCTTGAACGGGTCGGGAAACCGGCCTAAATCGTTAATAATGCGGTCGAAAACCTCATCGGACATCAAGACTTGGTTATGCCCTTTGGCCTTAACTTCGTCCTTTGGCAACGAAAGCAAACAGAAGTTGCATTTCAGATTACAAAGCCCGGACGGCTCCATAGTCAACAAATAGGGCGTCTCCAGCGGTACGTTTTTATACAGCGGTACCTTATCCGTAGCATTAAAAGAGGTTACTTTAGCGTTCATTTAATTTACTCCCTGTACTTATTCACCAACACGTCAAACTCGGTATTACCCAGCTCCAACAATAAGGCGCTCTTCGCTTCCACATTCTTGGCTGCTTCCACCAACATAGGGTTTTTACGCACAACATCGGACAAAGCCCTTATTTCAGAATATATGTTATCACAAATATTCCGGAATAAGCTATTGCCTTTTTCATTGTGCAGGATTAGCGCGGAAACGCCCTTTTCTACTTGATCCGCATCACTTAAATCTATCCCCCAAAAATCTCCGAGCGTTACATCGGCGTATCGATTGCCAAGCTTATATCTGCAACGCGTGCAACAGTCTCTAAGGAAAAGCCCGGATAAAAATCCGCTCATAAACGGATCTGATTTGTGGGGCGCATAGTATTCCGACCCGTTCTCGAACGATATACGTACGCCCCAATTATGCCATCCGTTCGTTTTATCGCGTATTCTGATTTTGCTGATGTTCGATTTGTATTTATCGCCCAGCCATTTCAGATATTCTTTAAAGGCGGTTTCGGAATTAACTCCTCTACATATTATATCACAAAGAAATAAGTTGCTGTAATCCTTTTTCAAGTAAGCGCTTACGGATGCGCATTGACACGGGGTTCCCGTAAACAGCATTTTTTTGCCCGAGTCCAAGCGCGCCTTCAACTTTTTATAAATTGCGGAAGTATCGCTTTGTGTGTATTTACTTAGACGCATTGGCGCCAAAGCGTATTCCCTGTCTGCTAGTACATGCTCGACGCTGTAGTCTTGCGTAAACGCGGCGCCGGCTACCCAACCGCCTAATCCGAATATATACCGCGCCAGCTCCGTAAAAATGCCGCCGGATGAGCTTTCGGCCCGCACACCTTTATCGAGGGACCAAGCCAAATAAACCTTTTTTTCTTCGCACGCATTAAACGATTTTTGGGGCTTTAGGGCTGGACAATAATCTATGCACGCCCCGCAATCGGTACATTTGCCTATATTAACTTCGGGGGCTTTAAACCCCTTTATATTGGCGTCGAGGCTTATCGCGCTATGCGGGCAAACATTTGCGCATACCCCGCATCCCAAGCAATCCTCCGGAAGAACGCTTCTATTAATCATAGCTGCTCCGCGGGAGCATATCTAACGCTGTCGTCGCATAATCCATTGCAATACGCGCATGCGGAAAGCACGTCTTTTGAGTAAAGCGCCGCTATCCTTTCACGTATTTCATCGTCGGTATACGTTTTATCGTAGAGATCGAACGTTTCGTCGGGCCTGGCTTCAATAATATTTAGCTCAATAAGCCGCTCTAGCGGCGGGCAAGGGTACAGCGTACCATTTTTCAAAGAGATGCAAAACTGATACTTTAAAGGATACGCACATTTCGCGTAAATCCGCTTTGCGTCTTCGTCGGATTTTCTTTTGCTCTGCGCCGAAATGCCGTAATCTACCCAACCTTCGCAATACGCACCGTCGTATTGTTTTCGCATTTCAACTTTCGCCTCTTTCAACCGCAAAAGCTTGTCGCAAACCTTTTGTACCACCCTTGATAAATTCGGCCCATAATCGTCCACAATAATCCTAAGCTTGCTACCCAACGCTGATAAGCTATCCAGAAGCTCATCGCCAGGAACAATGGTGCCGTTCGAAACGATGTCAAATTGATTTACGCTATCCGCATACTTGGCAATATGCTTTATAAATTCGGGTAAATCCCTTCTCAAAAAGGGTTCCCCTCCCGAAATGGTTACTATGCCAACACTATTTATTACCTCGAAGCTTCTGTCAACATCGCTGCAAAGCCTTTGCATCTGGGGATGGTAAGGAACGTCGTAGCATGGCGCATAAGTAGCGCACAGCTTGCAACGCAAGTTGCATCGTAACGTAACATAAAACACAACCCTGGGTATATTTAACTCTTCCAATGTGGCTCCTCCTATGCTAGCTGTGGCAATTGCTCCGCGGGAGCATATCTAACGCTGTCGTCGCATAATCCATTGCAGTACGCGCATGCGGAAAGCACGTCTTTTGAGTAGAGCGCCGCTATCCTTTCGCGTATTTCATCGTCGGTATATGTTTTATCGTAGAGATCGAACGTTTCGTCGGGTCTTGCTTCTATAACGTTTAACTCAATAAATCTCCGCAAAGGCGCACATGGGTACAATATACCGTCTACTATTGACGCGCAAAATTTTATCTTTGTTGGATACGCGCATTTAGTGTAGAGTTGTTTTGCTTCCTCGTCTGATTTTTTCCTGCTGCTCTCCGATATACCGTAATCCACCCAACCTCCGCAATAAGCGCCGTCGTATTGTTTACGCATCTCAACTTTCGCCTCTTTCAACCGAGAAAGCTTGTCGCAAACCTTTTGTACCACCCTTGATAAATTCGGCCCGTAATCGTCCACAATAATCCTAAGCTTGCTACCCAACGCGGAAAAGCTGTCTACAAGCTTGTCGCCTGGTACGATTGAACCGTTCGTAACGACGTCAAATTGGTTCACTTTATCTGAATGCTTGGCAATATGCATTATGAATTCAGATAAATCGCTTCTTATAAATGGTTCGCCTCCTGAAATACTGACCATACCTACTTTATGTACTATCTCAAAGTATCTGTCTACATGGCCGCAAAGCCTCTGCATTTCCGGATGGTAAGGAGCTTCATAATACGGCGATGAAACGGCACATAGCTTACATCGCAAATTGCATTTTAACGTTGGGTAAAACGATATCTTATGCATGTATAATGCTTCCATTACAGCTCCTCCTATGCTAGCTGCGGCAATTGCTCCGCTGGAGCATATCTAACGCTGTCGTCGCACAATCCATTGCAGTACGCACATGCGGAAAGCACGTCTTTTGAGTAGAGCGCCGCTATCCTTTCGCGTATTTCATCGTCGGTATACGTTTTATCGTAGAGATCGAACGTTTCGTCGGGCCTGGCCGGGATAACGTTCAGTTCGACAAGACGTCGCAGCGGCGAACATGGGAACAACGTTCCGTCTAATAGAGGAGCGCAAAATTCAATTACTGTATGGTTTGCGCATTTCGCAAAGAGCCGCTTTGCTTCTTCGTCCGACTTTCTTTTGCTGTGCGCCGATATACCGTAGTCCACCCAGCCTCCAAGATGCGCGTCTCCGGAGTGATATTTACGACGGTCGACTCTCGTATCTTTTAACAGAATAAGCCTATCCATAACCTTTTGAGCAGATTTGGAGAAGTCGGGGCCGTAATCGTCCAATACGATCCGAAGCTTATTGCCCAACGCGGAAAAGCTATCTAAAAGCTTGTCGCTAGGTAATATAGTACCGTTAGTAAAAACGTCAAAACGGTCTACCTTTTCTTTGTATTTTGAAACATGGTTTATGAATTCGTAAAAGTCGCTCCGTAAAAAAGGTTCCCCTCCCGAAATATTACATATTCCAACGTGGTCTACTATTTCAAAGCATCTGTCAACATCGCCGCAGAGCTTTTGCATGTCCGGATGATAATGGACGTCGTAGTAGGGCGAAAAAGAACCACATAATTTGCATCGCAAATTACAACGTAATGAAACATAAAAACAAAGCCTAGGCATATTCAGCTCTTTCATTCCGCTCCCCTTAATAGTTCAAAAACTTATTGTACAGACTCCTTCCAGCCGCACAATGCCAATATTCGTAACAATACGACAATACATAGTATACCATTGTTTTCATTAAATACAATACCCATCCGGCCTATATGTTGTGTATAGACAAACCTATAGACACATTGCGTTTATAATACTTGCGCCCAGACGGGCGCGCGGTTATAATTTTGACTAACGATCTTGTACAGCCATAGATTTCAACGCGCAAATAAAAAGCTCAAAATCTCGCATTATGTTACGCAAGGGAGGACACGTGTGAGCAAATATATACTGGCGCTGGATCAAGGAACGACGAGCTCGCGAGCGATACTGTTCGACCGGGAGCAGAAAATAGTCAGCTCTGCGCAAAAGGAGTTTGTGCAGTATTATCCGCGTGAGGGCTGGGTAGAACACGACCCAATGGAGATCTACTCCTCGCAGTTCTCCGTCATGATGGAGCTGCTCGCGAAGGCGGACGTTTCGATTCAAGATATCGCCGCAATAGGCATCGCGAATCAGCGCGAAACGACGATCCTTTGGGATAAGAACACGGGGCGGCCTGTCTACAACGCAATCGTTTGGCAATGCAGACGCACGGCGAGTGTCGTCAAAGAGCTTGAATCCGCGGGCTTAAGCGACTACATCCGGAAAACTACCGGCCTCGTCCCTGACGCGTATTTCTCGGCGACGAAGATAAAATGGATTCTCGATAACGTCGATGGCGCGCGCGAAAGGGCCGAAAACGGCGATATCCTCTTCGGGACGGTCGATACATGGCTCATCTGGAAGCTCACGGGCGGAAAGGCGCATGTGACGGATCACACCAACGCCAGCCGCACTATGCTCTATGACATACACAGGCTCGCTTGGGACGCCAAGCTGCTAAAGGCCCTGGATATTCCCCGCGCGGTTTTGCCAAAGGTTTTACCTTCGAGCGGCGTCTTCGGCTATGCCTCCATACAGGGGGCCGAAATACCTATTGCCGGGGCGGCGGGGGATCAGCAAGCGGCGCTTTTTGGGCAGTGCTGCTTCGAAAAGGGCGATGCGAAGAATACATACGGTACGGGCTGCTTCCTGTTGATGAATACCGGCAATCACGCATACGAAAGCAAGAACGGCTTAGTTACGACTATCGCCGCCTCACTAAGCCAAAGCGTGCAGTACGCGCTGGAGGGCAGCGTATTCGTCGCGGGGGCGGCTATTCAATGGCTTAGGGACGAAATGCGCTTTATCGCCGAAAGCGCCGATTCGGAGTATTACGCGAAAAAGACGAAGAGTACGGGCGGCGTATATCTTGTACCCGCGTTTACGGGCCTCGGCGCGCCGCATTGGGACATGTACGCGCGTGGGTGCCTCGTCGGCATTACGCGGGGGACGAAACGCCAGCACATCATCCGCGCGGCGCTTGAATCCATCGCGTACCAAAGCTGCGACCTCGCCGAGGCTATGAAAAACGATACGAATACCGAGTTCGCCTCCCTGAAGGTAGACGGCGGCGCGAGCGCGAACGGTTTCCTCATGCAATTTCAA
>QMCD01000911.1_pt1 | contig 34226 bp, 28 predicted proteins | sample 1821841 | NCBI WGS metagenome assembly QMCD01 (sample SAMN01991225, study PRJNA193472) | Termite gut metagenome, whole genome shotgun sequencing project. | isolation source: worker | host: Macrotermes natalensis
GCGTTTATGGATTCCCGCCTTCGCGGGAATGACAGGGAGTTTTGAGCGAATATCGATGTGATGCGGAATGACATATCTCTGCACTAAACACTAATTTAGCGCATTGTTTAGGCAGCAATTGACTAGCAGTTGGTTCTATTGCTGTCTGTGCCTCCCTAGTGACAACAGTCTTTTACCCTCAAAACTAAGCTTACCCGATCATACGTAAATGCAACCCTTTTGAGCAATATTCTCCACAACCTCAGTTTTTGTTTGCTGCCCTGTCTAACTCTGGATCTTCACTCACACAAACTGCTGAAAACCATTAATTGCGGAGACGTGCACTGCATTAGTTAACGCCAGGTAAGCCACTTTACGTGCATTTTCTTATTGCCTAAACTTTGGGCTTTTGTTTATGTAGACAATCCATATAATAAGCACAACAATGGAAAGTGGGACGCTTACGTTTATTATCCAGATCAGATCAAAATAGCTGAGAACGCCTATTGCCATTACCCACACCCCGGCAATAAGCAATAATTTACCCAACGAGCGACATAAAAGTTTTTCGTTCCAAGCTGCCTTCTCCTGATCTGACATTGTGTTATAGCCAGCCATAAGAAATGCGCCCCGTCCTTTTAAAAGGGGGATGCTTGATGCGATAATAATAATACCAACCACTGCAGCAATAATGAGTCCAGTCATACGATCACCCTTTCATTTTCAGTTTAATTGGCACAAGATTATACTCCGGTAGTTTTTCTGCGCTTAACAGATTATGGTAAGTGGTGCATTTAAGATGTATTGCGCCGAACGCATAAGTAGTTGCCGGAAAACATACATAACTAATGAGAGTGGAGACAGTAAGCTAAATAAAAAGTGCCGATTAATTGCTAGTGCATCAAATTGCGTTCATTCTCATCGCATCTTAGGCATCTTATCAATGTCATGCTTTATCTTCGCCAGCTCTTTGTTTAATGCTTCTACCTCTGCATCAAGTTCTGCATCTAATCCCTTGGCATGCCTGACAGGCTCAATAGGCTTACTGGTCTGGCTGAATAAAACCATGAACAACCCCACTATCAACAAAACGCAAAAAAACCAAAACAGCACATCCAGGCGATATGCTTGCAAAAATGTTTGGAGATCGATCCAGACAACCTTAATCAACGAAGCTTCTTCGGTATTAGCAGAGGTGCCCATTATTGTCGAAAGGATCCATAAGGTAAGTATGCCCAGCAAGCCCACACCAATAAGACAGTAAGAAGCGACTCTCAATCTGCTTTTATTGCTGCCATCCGCAGGTCTATTAAACCCCGGCGCGTCCTCGTCACTTTGCAAATCATCATCTAGCAGATAGTCTGTTGAAACCCCAAATAGCTTACTTAATTGCACAACGTTTTCGGTATCGGGCGTAGTCACGCCAAGCTCCCATTTGGAGATTGCTTGCCTTGAGACGGTAAGTTTGGAAGCCAACTCCTCTTGTGATAATCCGTTGCGCTTTCTTAGCTGATAGATCTTTTCGCCTAGCATCTTGCCTCCTTTGAATTGCATCAGATTATCACTGCTTTGGTAGGTGAGTCCACCGTATTTGGCTTGAAGATCCGCAATTACAGGTTGCGTACGGATTTATGGTTCTTTTTAAAATCGAATACTATCTCTAGAAATACTCTTTACTTGTGAATCTTTGCATGTTAGCATCAGTGTTATACAGCTCTAACTTGTGTGCAAGATAATTGGGAGACTCTAATGGCCATTTAGTTCTCTGAGCGCATTTGTTAGAACTATAACCAATACAAAACAGAAGAGAGGAAGTCGCAATGCAATCTGGTGCAAAAAGTGGGTTACTTGTAGGCTTGGGGGTTCTGGTAGGATCGTTGGGTTTAAGAGCTTTGACGAGTAATACGGCCAAGAAGGTCTATGTGCAAGGCGTAGCCAAAGGGCTCCAGGCAAAGTCGGCTTATGAAAACATTGTCGAGCAGGCAAAAGCGCAAGTAGACGACATCGTTGCTGAGGCAAAATATATAAACTCAACTGATGCTGAGTGCACTTGCGCTGCTGAAGCAACAGAGGAAACTCCCAAAAAGACAAAAAAGGCATAGCGCCGACATTAAAGATGAAATACACAATCGAAAAAGAGTTGCCCGGGCGGCTAAGGATTGTGCTTGCAGGCATTGTTCCTAAGCGCGATTTGGATGCCTTTAACAAGGTGTTATGCGACGGTCCAAACGTGGAAAAAGTAAGGATATATCCGCGTATTGGCAGTGTTGCTGTCACATATACTCCCGGCGCAAAAAACAAAAAAGCGTTGCTTTCATATTTAAGCTCTATCAACGCTAATACTATTGATCAGGCTCGAAACGACTACACATTCGCGTTAGCTCCGCGCGCCAACGATCTGTTCATGGACATAGCTGTTCTTGTAGGTGCTTACTTTGCCAAACGATGGTTTTTGCCAACCCCAATTGCAACACTGTGGTCGCTTTGGCGATACCGAAAGTTCCTCTTTCAGGGCATCAAGTCATTGCTAAAGCCAAAACTTGATGTCCCTGTATTAGACGCGTCAGCAATCGCGATGTCTTTCATAACAGGCGACCCAAAGACCGCCAGCCAATCGATGTTTTTGCTGGAACTTGGTGAGACCATGCAGGAGTATACGCGCATACGTTCCGAGAACGAATTGCTGTATTCGCTGCTCCACATTCCTGAGACTGCCCAAATGATATTTGGAATTGAGGAAAAAACCGTACCAAGCGCTGACCTAAAAGACGGTGACTTGATTGTTGTACGCACCGGCATGCCCATAAGCGTGGATGGCACGATTGAAAGTGGCATAGCTCAAGTTAACCAATCCTCGCTTACCGGAGAGTCTCTTAGTATTGAGCGTACGACTGGCGATGACGTTTTTGCAGGTACAGCCGTTGAGGATGGCGAGATATTCATTCGCGTGCGCTCAACTGTTAGTGAGACTAAGGTTCGCTCAATCGTGAATATGGTCGAACAGTCCGAAAGTCAAAAGGCGCCCACACAAGAACGCATGGAGCGCTTGGCGGACAAAATCGTGCCGTGGAACTTCCTGTTGGCCGGTGCCGTGGCGCTTATCACCCGAGATATTACCAAGGTGTCAGCCGCTTTGATGGTCGATTACTCATGCGCGCTCAAACTTACAGGCTCAATTGCGGTGCTCACTGCCATGAATCAAAGCGCTCGCGATGGTCTTACCGTTAAAGGCTCAAAGCATTTCGAGACCATGGCTGCTGCTGATACGATCATCTTCGACAAGACGGGCACGCTCACAGAGTCAATGCCTCAACTGGCTAAAATCATGCCCATAGACACTACCTGGCGCAAAAACGAGATACTGCGCTTTGCGGCTTGCCTTGAAGAGCACTTCCCCCACCCTGTAGCTCGCGCTGTTGTGCGAGCAGCGCTGGAGAAGAATCTCAGGCATCGCGAAAGACACGCCGAGGTAGAATACCTGGTAGCACATGGCATAGCGTCTTCCTTTGAGGGCAAACGCGCAATCATCGGCTCCGAGCACTTTGTTATCGAAGACGAAGGCGTGGTTATCAACAAACAAGACAAAGCCAATATCGATGCCGAGATGGAAGGGCTCTCCCCTCTCTATCTGGCAATAAACGGAGTGTTAGTAGGAGTATTGGGAATCAGCGACCCACTCAAAAAAGACATTGCCACAGACATCAAAACACTGCGAGATTTGGGCTTTAAGCGAGTGGTCATGCTTACCGGCGACAACGAGCGCACGGCAAAAAAGATCGCAAGTGAAGCCGGTATTACAGAGTTTCACGCCAACTTACTACCGGAGCAAAAATACAATTATGTGGAGAAGCTGCGCAGCGAAGGCTGCAAAATCGTCATGGTGGGCGACGGCGTAAACGATTCGCCGGCACTCTCATTAGCTGATGTTGGCATTGCCATGGGGCAAGGCACAGCCATTGCCAAAGAGGTCGCCGACGTTACTTTGTCCGGAGGCAGTTTAAGCTCGCTGGTACGCTTTCGCACAATAAGCACAGAGCTCATGAAGCGTTTAAACTCATGTTACGCGCAGATAATAGGTACCAATTCCGCACTATTAGCCGCCGGCATTAGCGGCATCATGACTCCGCAGACATCGTCGCTGATACACAACGCTTCAACGATCGCGTTCAGCATGCGAAGCGCCAGAAGTTATAGGTAAACCGCAAACTACCCCCTGGTTAGTTTGCGGTGTAGTCTGTGAGGTTTTGCGGCTTCCGGACCCAGTCGCTCCAGACGATTTGCTTGGTAGGCTTCAAAGTTGCCCTCAAACCAGTACCAGTTTCCCGGGTTCTCGTCACTTCCTTCCCAAGCTAATATGTGGGTGGCAACGCGATCTAAGAACCAGCGGTCGTGGCTTACGATCACCGAGCATCCCGGGAACTCCAGCAGCGCCTCTTCCAAAGAAGAGAGTGTCTCAACATCCAAGTCATTTGTTGGCTCGTCTAAAAGCAAGAGGTTTCCGCCCTGCTTTAGCGTGAGCGCCAAGTTGAGACGGTTTCGCTCGCCGCCCGAGAGCACACCGGCAAGTTTTTGCTGGTCAGAACCTTTAAAACCAAATGCTGCAACATACGCACGACTGGGAACTTCGGTCTCACCAACGCGCATGAAGTCGTTGCCGTCTGATACAACTTCCCACAAGCTCTTCTTGGGGTCGATGCCCGCCCGCCCTTGATCAACATACGACAACGCCACAGACTCGCCTATCTCAAGCGTGCCGCCGCTCAAAGGTTCCAGCCCCATGATCATCTTAAACAGCGTAGTCTTACCAACGCCGTTTGGACCGATAATGCCTACAATGCCGCCCTGCGGCAGTGCAAACGACAGATCATCGATAAGCACGCGATCACCAAAAGCCTTATGTATATGATCGGCAACGATAACCTTAGCTCCTAGGCGAGGACCTACCGGTATATGGATTTCAGAGAAGTCAACTTTCTTAGCTGCACGCGCCTCGGCTTCCATCTGCGCAAAGCGCTCTAAACGCGCCTTTCCTTTTGCCTGGCGAGCCTTTTGCGAACTGCGCACCCACTCTAACTCGGCTTGCATACGCTTGGCAAGCTTAGCCTGCTGCTGCCCTTGTGCCTCCAAACGCTTGGCCTTGGTATCCAAATATGTGGAGTAGTTGCCCTTGTATGGATATAGATGACCGCGATCAACTTCGCATATCCACTCGGCTACGTTATCCAAAAAGTAGCGGTCGTGGGTAACTGCCAGCACGGCACCGCTATAGGTGCTCAAAAAGTGCTCCAGCCAAAGCACAGACTCGGCATCGAGGTGGTTAGTAGGCTCGTCCAGCAACAATAGATCCGGAGCCTCTAACAGCAAACGGCATAAAGCAACACGACGACGCTCTCCACCGGATAAGATCGATACCGGGGCATCCGGATCGGGGCACTGCAAGGCATCCATAGCTTGAGAGAGTTGACTGTCTAAATCCCAGCCATCAGCTGCATCGATATCTGTTTGCAGTTTGCCCATTTCATCCATCAGCTTGTCAAAATCAGCATCGGGAGATGCCATTTCCTCGCCGATTTGATTAAAGCGCTCGATCTTTGCTAATAGCTTGCCAAAGGCTTGCTGAATATTCTCAAGAACGGTCTTGTCTTCATCAAGCGCAGGCTCTTGCTCCAGCAAGCCAACGGTGTAGCCGGGAGTTAACCTAGCCTCACCATTGCTCACGTCTTCAAAACCGGCCATAAGCCTAAGCAGTGTAGATTTACCCATGCCGTTGGGGCCCACTACGCCTATCTTGGCGCCGGGATAAAACGAGAGCGAGACATCGTCGAGAATCACTTTGTCACCGTGAGCTTTGCGTGCTTGATACATTTGGTAAATAAATTCAGCCATATCCTCTGTCCTGAGTCTAATTAGTTTTTGTGGGGTATCATTGTCGCATGAATGGCTGAAAAATAGTGCGTCATATTGAGCGCAGCGCCCGTGCATCCTCTGCAAGAAATACATGCAATAGATTTGCCATCTGCGGATACATCAGCATAGACTCAGATTTTTGTATGTCTTTAGCAAATTGGCTCACCCAGGTTAGCAGGTGCTCTTCCAAAAAAAGCAGCTGCGATTTGACCAAATCAGAAATTTGCTCGCCGGAGTCTTTGCCGCTCTCAAACAGCTCTCGCATCTCGTCGGCCATTAAAAACATAAAATCCAACTCGGTGGATAGATGATCGTCTGCCTCATTAGGGTATCCACTCGGCAGCAATCCGCGCTTTAGATAAGCCTCTCTGACAGCAAGAGTGTCGGCGTTAAAAAGCAACCTTTCCTTGGATTTATACACCGACTCCCACGGTGGAGCAGGCAAACTTTGAGGGCCTATAAATAGCCGCGTGTACTCGTTTTTTATCCTATCAAGCAGATGATCTGCATCGTCTTCAAACATCTGCTTTAGCTTTGACATGAAGCCTAGTTCTCCGCAAGCAGCTTCTCTATCACACCCAAACGCAAGCAAAACATGCTCCAAGGCCATATAAGTTCCATCACTGAGCACTGCTGCAAGCAGCTCTGCATTTGGCTCGCTTCCATATAGCGCTTTCATCAGCTGATATAAGTAGCATCTAAGCACATGCATCTCGCTGGTCTCAACACTTGCATCCATCTTTATCTCACTCTCCGACAAATCTGCCCTATCGCCGCCGGATTTACAGCAGCGATAGGGCTTCGCACTCGCATTTAACTCAAACGTAAAATTACGCGATCTCTTCTTTTGGATTCATAACGCGCACCTTATCGCCGTCTTTAGCAAGCCTTGACGGTGTGATGACGATTGATGGATTTGTTTTTGCCGATGAAGCCAAGGGCTCGATATCGCGCACTGAACCGTACTTGGCTTGCAACTCTGACAGCTCGCCAAAGTGCAGACAACGCATCAAACATGCATCAACACAGGCAGGATTCTCGCCATTATCCAAGCGATCCATGCAGAAGTTGCACTTGCCCATATGTTGCTTTTCGGTGTTGAGCTTAGGCGCTTGATAAGGACAAGATGATGCGCATGTTCCGCAGCCGATACAAACATCGCTGTCCACAAACGTGATTCCGTCTTCGCGTTTTTGATGCGCACCGGTTGGACAAACGCGCACGCACTCCGGTTTTTCGCAGTGGTTGCACGAGTATGAAAGGCTATAAACATAGATGTTCTCAGGGCTTGCAACGCCCTCTTTCTCGCCCCATGTTCCGCTCTCACACTCATAAACTCTGCGATACTTTAGTCCTACAAGCGTGTCGTTTTTATCTTTACATGCTGCTATGCAAGTCTTGCATGACGCACAGTTGTTCACATCAATATAAAAGCCATATTGTTTGACCATGATCGGTGTCTCCTTTAAACGCTGGGAATAACTTGCGGGAGAAGATAATCAGGTTGAAGCTGCTCACCTGACCATTTCTCTATCTTTACCAACACTGTGTTGTAAGGTGAATGACCGGCTCCGCTAAGATGCCCTCCGGTAAGGGTATTCATGTTGCAACCCAAGTCCACACCGGACTTATTGTCCAAATTAACCCAGTTACCTTGACCAACAATGACCACACCGGGCATCACACGCGAAGACAGCTGTACGCGACGAATCGTTTTGCCGTGTGTGTTGCTTATTAAAACTGTATCGTCCGCTTCAATTTTGAGTTCTTTAGCATCTTTTGGATTGATGATTAAGTTGTTGGCAAATACCTCAGCTATCGACTTAACGTTGCCAAAAGAGGAATGGGCTTGTCTGGCGATATGAATGCCCAGCATCTGGTAAGGATACTCGCCCTTGACCTTGTTGTTCCAGTCCGAGAAAGAGTCTTCGTAACCCTCAACAGCTTTTACATACTTGGGTAGTGGGTCAACATAGGTTGTGTTGTAGGTTTTGATAATCTTTTCCAGATTGCGAGAGAATATCTCAAGCTTACCGGTCTTTGTTTTAAGCGGATTAGCCACAGGGTCATCCACATAGTCTTTGTAACCGTAGTAGAGATACGGATCGTCCTCTGAGCGCTCTACCTGGTAACTTCCGGTCTTGGCGATATCTTCAAAAGGTATGCGTCCGTCATGCGGCTCGGCTAAAATGCCCCACTTCTTGATATCAGCCTCAGTGACCTTAGCCAGATACTCCATCTCGGAACCGTCTGTCTTGATGACTTTTGTCTCGGCGATCTGGGTTGCGGCATTTTGCTCCGGATTATCCGGACCAAGCACCGAGTAGTCCATGTCCAGGCGTTTGCATAGCTCTTTATGCATCCACCAATCCGGCATAGCCTCATATAGCGGCTCGATGACTTTTTGTCCAAAGATGATCGACTCGGAGTTGAGGTTTGCTGCGTATCCGCCCTCGCGTTCCCACGGCGTTGCTGCCGGAAGCACTATGTCAGAGTACTGACAGTCCGGGGTCATAAAAAAGTCAGCGGTAACGTTAAACTCGATCTTTCCGGGTGCCCTTAAAGCCTCAATAGCAGTGGTCAGATCAAGATTCTGATTTATCTGGCTACATCTGCCAAACTTGACTAAGCACTTGATGTTGCAGGTGGCCTCACCTCTGAGGAAGTCGGTGTGCTTGCCGGTTAAAATAGCTTTCCAAAACTCCGCATAAGCAATGCCATAATACTGATTGGGATCGTATTTACCCTTGTCAACTTGTCCACCGGTACGCGGCAATGTGCAACCGATGTTGTCCGGTTTCTTCATCAACGACTTGCCTAGTTCAACCAAATAGTTGTAGCTTTGCATGCCATCGGAGCCATCTGCGGCGCCGATCTCAGTTCCGGGCTTGCCAAGATTTCCGGTCATCCAACCTATGGTATAGAACAGCTGCGCATACTGATTGCCGTTGTGCACGCGCCCGGGAGCTTGACCGCATTTAAGAACCATTGGCTTGGTGGTAGCCATCTGCTCGGCAAGACTGCGGATAACACTTGGCGCGGTTCCGCATATCTCAGCAGCGCGCTCAGGGGTTTTTGGCACACCATCGTAGACACCCATGATGTAGTCTTTAAAATTCTGTGATTTTTCTTCGCCTTCAGGCATATGAGCGGAATCAAAACCTACACAATATTTGTCCAGGAAGCCCTGGTCTTGCAGGTTGTTCTCGATCATGTGATAAGCCAGCGCCTCGATCAATGCGCCATCAGTTCCGGGGCGAACAGGTACCCATTCATCTGCCACTGCTTGCGCAGATGGTGAGAACCACGGATCCACCATGATAACCTTAGCGCCCGCTTCTTTGGCGTGACGGATGAACGAAGCGTTGCTGCCACCGGCACTATAGATGGGATTGTAACCCCACAAAACAATGAGTTTAGCTTTTCTCAAGTTAAAGCGATCTCCATTGGAGTCCTCATAGGCACCTTTCATTGATATCGCTACCGGTGGCCATCCGCCCTTAGACTGCTGACCCCAAACAGTAGTGTAGCCACCAAAGGCACAAAGAAACGGAATGGGATCAAGTATGCGCGAGGCTATAGAAAGATTGCCATAAGTCTCTTTAATGCGCTTAAACTCTGAGGCAACATAGTCAAGTGCCTCTTCCCAGCTGATGCGCTCCCATTCGTCGCGTCCGCGCAGTGAGTTATCTCCACCGCCGCCGGGCTTCCAGTTCTTTCTTTTCATGGGATAACGAAGGCGATCGGCACCTTGAACAAACTGCCTAAGCGACCTGCCTTTTATGCAGCTTCTCTGCTGTGGAAAATCAGCTGAATCTGCATGGCTATCGTCAGTCTTTTGCTGCAAAACGATTCCGTCTTTGACGTAAACTTTGTTAACGCAACCGGCATGACAGGTCTGCCAACAACCAACGGTCTTCCATTCACCACCAGACAACCCCAGCTCTTTAGCCTTTTTGGGCTCTGCTTCCTCCAGAGTCTTTCCAACGCAGCCACTGATTGTCAGTGCCGCTGCAGACGCTGCAAGAGCTCCAACAAAACCTCTGCGACTAAGGCTACGATGGTTAGTCTTTTTCTCATCTTGAGACATTCGTCCTCCTTACAACTTTTACCAATTGCGAGTAAGAATAGTCCGCGCGCTATGTAATTGACATGCCGTTATTCCTGCATTTTTGTTGCAGTTTTCTTGCTGAATTCTTGCATTTACACATAATTGTTAATTTATTAAGCCTTTTCGTGCAAAATGTTATATCATTTCTCACATTAATAATAGTCTGCGGAGGTGCTCCTTGAAGAGACTTGGGCTGCGTCATAAGTTTGCACTCGCGCTGACCGCTGTTGTTCTTTTAGCACTCAGCGCCAATGTGATATGGAACGTCATCAATCAAGAAAGCCGCATGATCGCTGAACTTGACGAGAAAGCGGCGATACTTGATGAGCAAATGATGTCTGTTTGGGATTTTGTCTCCATCAATCAAGACCTTATCAACTATGACTCCAACGGAAACTTTGAGTTTAAGCGTTTGCACTGTTCAGTTGTGGGAATGAGTATAGGAAAGCTTTTTTCTGAGCGGACCGACTACACGATCAGGTATGCCAGCCCAAAACCTCGCAATCCATTTAGCAGTACTGATGATTATGAAAACGCTGCCTTCACCGCATTTAGCAATGACAAAGCCTTAGATCATGTAAGCGGCATTACAGAATACAACAACAGAAAAGTGTTCAGGTACGTAGCGCCAATGGTCATCGACAAAGCCTGCATCTCCTGTCATGGCGGAACCGCCGGAGAACTCGATATTCTCGACTATCCAAAAGAGGGGCTAGCAATTGGGGATATCTATGGCACAGTCAGCATTATCATGCCTATCGAGCTCTACAAGGAAAACACCGACAAAACGATCATCTTTGAAGTGATTTTTGCTGCGCTCGCATTGAGCTTGATAACCCTGCTCACATATCTACTTATGACCAGATGGATTACCAAGCCGCTTTTCCGCCTGCGAAACGCTGCCGGCCAAATTGCCCAAGGTGAGTGGAATACAGAGATAAGCGACATACAGTCTAAGGACGAAGTTGGTGATCTGGCTCGCGACTTTAAGCTGATGGCAAAGCAACTAAAAACTGCTTACGATGATCTTGAAAAACAAGTTGAAAATCGTACTGTAGCACTACGTAACGCCAACCTATTGCTTGAAACACAATCTGCCCAGCTCCAGCGAATAAATGAACAACTTACTGAGGACAACCTCTATAAATCAAACTTTCTTTCGATAATGAGCCATGAGCTAAGAACGCCACTCACATCGATCATAGCCTTCGTTGCCCAGCTGCAAAAAGCTGATTCACTTCGCTCAGAGCGGTCTGAGCGCACCGAACGCCTGCTCAGAGAATTAAACACCAGCGGGCAGATCCTGCTGGAAAAGATTAACAATATTCTTGATACCGCACGTCTGGATGCAGGAAGAGTTGATATTTCGATCGAAACTGTAGACATTGGTGATGTTGTGGCAGCTGTAGAGCATGTTATGCAGCCCATTGCTGATAACGCCGAGATCGCTTTTAGCGCCAGTATTCAATCCACCGTACCACTGATCGAGACAGATGCCGACAAGCTTAGAAGTATGCTCGATAATTTGGTGGGCAATGCGCTCAAGTTCACCAAAACAGGTGGAAGTGTAGCCCTAAACATTACTTTTGATGCAGATTCAGACCAATTGCATATTGATGTAACTGACACCGGAATTGGTATCGCCAAAGAAGAGCACGACCTTGTTTTTGAGCGCTTTATACAAAGTGACTCCGGAGCATCACGAAAGTATGGCGGAAACGGTCTTGGGCTTTCGCTCGTCAAGGAGTATGCGCTGCTGCTTGGCGGAGACGTAACGCTGCAAAGTGAGCTAGGCAAAGGAAGTACATTCAGGATTACGCTGCCAAGAGTGTGTGATAAGAAAGTGAGGAGCTAAAGCATGTTGAAAATACTATTAGTTGATGATGATGCCGGTATCGCAGCTGCTGTTGAAGACATCTTAACGCATGAAGGATATAACTTTAAGTACGCATCAAACGCCCTTGAGACTTTTGATGTTATCGCTAGTGAGCACCCCGATCTGCTCATCTTGGATGTAATGATGCCGGGCATTAACGGATTTGACCTTTGTACCTTGATTAGAGCCAAAGGAATCGAAATACCGGTACTTTTTCTCTCGGCAAAAGGCGATATTGTTGATAAGAGTATCGGTTTTAAGGCCGGCGGCGATGATTATCTGGTCAAGCCATTTGATCCAATTGAGCTTAAGCTTCGAGTAGAAGCTCTGCTTAGGCGCTCAAAAAAATCGGATGATCTATCAACCTCCAAACAAGATGGGCAGATAACAATTGGCGATCTGGAGATATTCTTTGATCAATATGAGATCCGTAAGGCCGGAAAACCCGTACACCTCTCCTCTAAAGAATTTGAGATTGTAAGTTTAATGGCCTCACACCCGGGAAAAGTTTTTACGCGCGAACAGATACTCCAACATATTTGGGGCAGCAGTACTGATGGCGACTTAAACAATGTGACTGTATTCATCAGACGTATCAGAGAGAAACTGGAAGATAATCCCGCTCAGCCCACCTATCTTCTCACTGTTTGGAGAGTAGGTTATAAATTTGCAGCCGAGTTGGAGTAAGACGGATAGTAGTATAATATATAGAAGCTGGCTGACAAAATAACCGGACAGATGTTTAATACAAAATGATTATGATTTGGGTTTTTACTGATTATGCCTAGAAAAGCTACAAGAAAAGGTGATGGGTTTTTTCGTTCATTGGCAAGAGGACTAGCTCTCTTCCTTGCAATATATGTGGCCTTAAGCATTTTTGCGATGGTCAAGGACGCTTCGTATAACTTAAACACATGGTGGATAGATTTGCACTTTTTGCCCTCTGTTATTGGCTTTATTATGCAAGGCATCTTGGCTCTGGCGCTGTTTGTTTTTGCGATTATTTCTCCGTCACGCTTTATTGCAAAACTACCACTAGCTTTAACGCTAATCCTGTTTACCGTCTTTGCTGTGATCAACTCCGTGGAGGTTTATCTGACTGCGCTAAGCGGTGTTATTGTGCTTGGTTTTCCCATTCCTTTTTCATTATTTATCGCTGTGGCTTTTGCCCTTCTTACCGTTGCCGTCCTATCTAAAAAACAGTCCGACGAAACACGCTCTGTCACATTTTCAAATCATCTGCGCATAGCTTTTACAATGCTGCTTAGCGTTGTGTTAGCAGGAGTCTTGTTCCCACTTGGGCAGGTGTATTGCTTTGGAAAAACTGAATACCGCGCAAGAGTTGATGCCATTGTGGTACTTGGTGCACAAGTTTATCCCAGTGGAGATCTCTCGCCTGCCCTGCAAGATAGGGTGGACAAAGCTATTGAGCTGTACGCTGGAGGGTCAACAACGACTTTGATCATGTCCGGTGGCATCGATGTGGACGGCACAGACGAAGCCAAAGCCATGAAAGATTACGCTGTGGAAAATGGCGTACCAGCATCTGCAATCATGACCGATAACCTTGGTAGCTCCACAGAAGCATCAGCGCAAAATGTTGTTCAAATAGCCGAGCAAAACGACTTTACCCGCATAGGTGCGGTCAGCTCTTATTACCACATGGCGCGTATCAAGATGCTCTTTCTCGTAAACGGTCACGATGTCTACACATTTCCTGCCACGCCAGGCAAAGAAGGCTCCAACCTGGTATTTAACACATTTAGAGAGATTCCGGGATGGTGGTACTTCTGGTTTGGCTTCGTGTTTAAATAAATGGCGTGAACTACCCATTGCGCTCACAAAAAATTGTGCTAATATAGCTTCTACAAACCGTTGAGAAGGAAGTAACGCTGATAAGCGCACTCACAGAGAGTCGGGGATGCTGAGATCCCGGCAGATAGCGGATTAGCAAATGGACCTTTGAGGGCTGAGATGAACTGCTCGTCAAGAATAGAGCAAAGTAGTTTTGGACGTGAGTTCACGTTACAGGGCAGAGATGTAATAGCATCTCACTAAGTGGACGGAAATCCGTCAAGCAGTGGTGGCACCGCAGGAGTATATGCTCTTGTCCCTGCAGATAAGTAGGAGACGAGGGCTTTTTTATTGCCAAAACGCCTAAATCTCCCCCAGTTAATTGAGGCCAAGCTCTACGACAAAAACAGGAGCAGCCTCTCAGAAATGGAGGAACAAATGAGCACCAACCAGGCAAAAAACAACGTACCGTACAAGACCTATCTAAGCGAGGACGAGCTGCCAACGCATTACTATAACGTGCGCGCAGACATGAAAACCGACCACGCGCCGATACTGCACCCCGGCACACTTCAGCCGGTAACAGTCGCCGACATGGAACCAATCTTTTGCACCGAGCTAGCCAAGCAAGAACTCAACACTTCCGATAAATACATCGAGATCCCGGATGAAGTGCGTAGCTTTTACCGCATGTATCGCCCATCGCCGGTAGTTCGCGCCTACTACCTGGAAAAAGCTCTAGGCACCCCGGCGCGCATCTACTACAAATACGAAGGTGGCAATACCTCGGGCAGTCACAAGCTAAACTCAGCCATTGCACAGGCCTATTACGCCAAACAACAAGGACTTACCGGGCTTACCACCGAGACAGGAGCCGGACAATGGGGCAGCGCCATGTCGATGGCATGCGTCTACTTTGACCTCGATCTGATGGTCTACATGGTAAAAGTCTCCAGCGAGCAAAAGCCCTATCGCAAGACTTTGATGGAAACATATGGCGCGAAGGTTATACCTTCTCCGTCGGAGACAACTGAGGTAGGCCGAAGGATATTGCAGGAGAATCCCGGTATTCACCTTCCTCCGAACCTCCGCGTCCACCACGACAGGTTGCCGATCAATACGTCCGCATCGGCACAGATGATGGTGTGTTAAACCAGGTGGTAATACATCAATCCATCATCGGCATAGAAGCTAAAAAAGCTATGGAGAAGCTCGACGAGTACCCCGATGTTGTGATTGGTTGCGCGGGTGGCGGTTCCAACCTTGGCGGACTTATGGCTCCGTTCATGGAAGATCGCTTAGCCGGGCACACCTCCCCTTACTTCATCGCAGTTGAGCCGGCATCGTGCCCTTCCCTTACCCGTGGACGCTTTGCTTACGACTTCTGCGACACCGGTCAAGTAACTCCACTGGCAAAAATGTATACACTAGGGCACAACTTTATGCCTTCTCCAAATCATGCCGGAGGACTTCGTTACCACGGCATGAGCCCGATACTCAGCCAGCTTTATCACGATGGTTTTATCGATGAGGCTCGCGCTGTTGAACAAAGTTCCGTTTTTGAAGCAGCTGAGATCTTTGCTCGCGCCGAAGGAACATTGCCGGCTCCGGAATCCGCACATGCAATTCGCAGCGCTATTGATGAAGCGCTTAAGTGCAAAGAGACCGGTGAGGAAAAGGTGATCCTGTTTGGACTTACCGGCAACGGCTACTTTGACCTTGCAGCCTATCAGCAATATAACGATGGCACTATGAGCGACTACATACCCACAGATGAAGACCTAGAACGAGGGTTTGCATCCATCCCTTCACTTCCGGGCATTCAATAAAGCAACTAGATTTATATGTTAGGTACGATTGTGTAACTTATGCTATAACAGTTGTACCAACGAAGCCCGTTGTGTTTAAAGTTGCCGGCGGCGCGGGTTTTTAAGGGCGGTAGTTCCTGCTACCGCTCTCTTTCTTTCCTCTTCGCAACCAAATCCAACACGCCATAAAAAATTGTTATAATTTACTAATCAAATCGGCTGACTTTGCTGTTTCTTACAGCAATTTTGTAAGCCAATGTATTGCCATTCAACCATTGATACATACACAGATAGCTACACCCCGGTATGGAAACGAGACAATATGACTGATGATTCTGCCAAGAACAGCAACAACTCACTACAAATGGATGACAAATCCAAACTTTTGCTATTTAAGAACTTTCACGATATAAACAATATCGACCCAAGACTCTACAACGAATATCAAGTTAAACGAGGGTTGCGTAACGAAGACGGTACCGGTGTAATTGCCGGCGTAACCAACATCAGTCTAGTGCACGGCTACATCTATTGTGACCACGAGATTGTTCCTGATACCGGCAGACTGGTTTACAGGGGTTATGACATTGATTCTTTGCTAAGCGCCACGGATTCTTCAAGCCGGTTTTGCTTTGAAGAATTATCTTACCTTCTGCTTAACGGAAACCTACCAACACAAGAAAACCTAGACCAATTTATTGCCGCAATAGATGCATATCGTGAGCTGCCGGATGGCTTTACGGCTCACTACATTATGAACCCGCCAAGCCCTGACATTATGAACTGCCTCGCCCGCTCAGTCTTAATGCTTTATGCCGACGACCCCGAAGCCGAGGAGCGCACTCCTGACCATGAGATCAGGATCGCCATCTCGCTGCTTTCAAGGATCCCACGTATCAGTGTTTTGGCTCATTTTGCTAAACGCACAGCATTTTTTAACGAGTCGATGATCATGCATCGCTTCATACCCGGTCAGTCTACCGCTGAGACCATCTTATCGATGCTCAGGCTAGATCGTGAGTTCACTCATGAAGAAGCTCATATGCTCGATGTTATGCTTTGTCTCCATGCCGAACATGGCGGAGGCAATAACTCCACTTTTACATGTCGAGTTCTTACCTCATCTGACACCGATGCATACTCAGCATACTCTGCCGCACTGGGATCACTTAAAGGTAATCGTCACGGCGGTGCAAATGCCAAGGTGCTTTCAATGCAAGAAGAGATCAAGACCAATGTTAAAAACTGGGATAATGACGATGAACTTGCCGCCTACCTTAAGCGCATAATTCAAAAAGATGCTTTTGATAAAACGGGGTTAATCTATGGAATGGGCCATGCTGTGTATACGCTTTCCGACCCACGCACCGTAATATGCAGACGCTTTGCTACCGAGCTGGCAAAAGGCACCGAGCATGAAGCCGAGCTCAATTTACTAAAGAGCATTGAGCGCTTAGCTCCATCTGTTATTGAAGAAGTAAAAGGCAGCGGCAAATCGATGTGCGCTAATATCGATATGTATTCTGGTTTTACCTATAAAATGCTAGGCATTCCGGAAGAGTTGATAACGCCGCTATTTGCCTGCGCGCGTTTGACCGGTTGGGCAGCGCACCGATTTGAAGAAATTGTCTCCGGAAAGCGCATCATCCGTCCGGCATACAAGTCTGTATCCAAACCACGCGAATATACGCCAATGAGTGAGCGGAGTTAGTTGTATTGGTCAGACTGTCTGAAAACCTTGTATATAACCCAAGTTGTCATTCCCGTGCAGGCGGCAGTCCATAACAAACGGCAAATGTAATATTGAGTAAATAGATTCCCGCCTGCGCGGGAATGACAGGGAAAGCTGCGGGAATGACAGATTTTCGGACACCGTGTGGTGGATACGCAGGTCGGCAAAGAGTAAAGCTAATACGTTAAGCCGATTAGTACTAGCAGAGAGGCTACATTCCCTCATCGACACCGACCTGCGCTGGTTCTAGTATACACCATTTTTGCTAGTAATGTTTATTATGCCTTAATTATAATTAATTAGTAGATGCTAGATTATAGTTTAGCCCAAGATAGTTGCTCATACTTTCAGAAAATATCGCAATTTTTAAGCTACCTAAAATGCCCAATCCGAAATTTTTTTTGATTTTAGCTAATTTTTTCTAGATTTCATTGGACAAAAAGTTCATACTGTTATAGAGTAGTCGGGCGCTTTTTTGAAGCTTGGGGCCCGTAGCTCAGGTGGTTAGAGCGCACGGCTGATAACCGTGAGGTCATTGGTTCGAATCCAATCGGGCCCACCATAATTCTGATAATAAACGCCCCAGCGTGAGCCGAGTCGCCGTTGGGGCGTTTATTGCATTTAGAAACTAATACACTAGATTCTTAAAACTGTTTCTAAGCTCCCCATAAATATCGTCGTGCATGACCTCAGCGGCAGCTCTCGTAACATCCTTAAGCTCATCAGTTGAGCAATCATCAGAACAGGTATTCTTGTAAGCGTATATAACGCTTCGTGAGGCATTTATTAAAGCACCGAGACCATCGGGGTTAAAAAACGGAACGATGTCCTTTGCTGTAGCTCCTTGAGCCCCATAGCCAGGCACCAAAAAGAAAGACTGACGCATTACCTCTCTAAACGCCTTAGCCTCAGCCGGATATGTTGCTCCTACAACAGCTCCAATAGAAGAATAACCCATGATACCAAGGTTTTTGGACGCTTCCTCGGCAACATACTCAGCCAGCTCCGCTGATACGGTCTTGCCTGCCTCCGTAAGCGCTGATTGTACAAGAGCGCTTGCAGGGTTAGAAGTACGCACTAAAACAAACGCACCTTTGTTGTTACGTTTTGCAGCTTCAACAAATGGCTGCACGCCATCAAGACCTAAAAACGGCGAGACCGTCATAAACTCAGAATCTGCTTCGCGGATGCACTTGCCGTCAATGGCAAATGAGCCGATGTGAGCCTCGGCGTAAGCTTTCGAAGTATTGCCGATATCGCCTCTCTTTGAGTCGTCAATTATGATCAGTCCTTTGCTTTTGGCATACGCTACAGATTTCTCCATAGCTTTTACACCTCGATAGCCTAAAAGCTCATAAAAGGCACTTTGCGGCTTTATCGCCGGAACAATATCACAAACGGCATCGATAATAGCATTGCCAAACTCCAGAAAAGCTTGAGCCGCTCCGTCTATATCCTGAGAATACTTGCTCTTAATGCATGTGGGTAGATTCTCATAGACCGGATCAAGGCCTATAACTATAGGAGATTTCTTGTCCTTGATGGATTTAACTAAACGATCTGCAATATGTTCCACGAATAACCTGCTTTCCGCCTAAGTTTTGTTTTAGACATTATAATTGTTTCCCCATTTTCAAAAAGTTGTGCTAGAATGTCTTCCGCTTTAAAATCGCAAATAGTGATTCCCGGGGATATAGCTCAGCTGGGAGAGCAATAGCTTTGCAAGCTATAGGTCGAGGGTTCGAGCCCCTCTATCTCCACCAAAAACTAATTACTGATGCCCCGCAATGCGGGGCGTTTGTTTATTTTGGCAGAGATCACAGAGGCTCACCCACTGCTTCGAAGGTTTGTCTATGGGATGCTGATCAGACTGTCTGAAAACCACGCATACAACCCAAGTTGTCCGCGCAGGCGGCAGTCCATAACAAACGGTTAGTTTTCATGTAAAACTGGATTCCCGCCTGCGCGGGAATGACTCTCAAGTAGATATGGCAAAACTGCCGTTTTGGACTGGATTCCCGCCTGCGTGGGAATGACAGAGAGAGTTGCGACAATGACAGTGGATGATGTGTGGGAATGACAGAACTAGACTTTTTGGACACCGTGTACTGGTGATATAAAGGCTTGAACCCTGAGAAGGATTTTATATTTAAGGTTTATTAAAGTTGTCTTGATATCATGGCGTGGGAGCTTGAGTGAGCCTCAACGTAGTTAAGGCTCAAAAGGACGTAAAATCACTCACATATGTGATCGCTATGCTTTTCTTACTTTTGTGAAGCAAATAACGCACTCAGGCACTCAAGGGCTAGGTATTTACAAAGGGAGTGAAAGGTTTTTAGATGAAGGTCATTAAGAGTGTTTTGGCAGTAGTGCTGTCTTTAGTTATGGCTACTGCTTTTATTGGATGTCAAAGGCCTGTTGCAGATGGTGTTGCAGGTGTGGTCAATGGAACTAATATTTCTGAGGCTGATGTTACAGCTTTGATTGAATACTACCGTCTCGACTCGGAGACCGGTTCGGCAATGGATGATGCCACGTGGGCTACATATGTTTCCAGTGTTGGTATTCCCACCACTTGGTCTGAATTCTTAAAAGGTAAGGGGTATACGTCTGAGACATTTACTCCGGAAATCCTTAGAGAGTATGTTGTTCGCAACAACTATGGTGTCTTTATTCTTATGATACAAAAAGCTGCCGAAAAGGGCATTGCCGCAGATCAGGCGAATCTAGACACGCAAATGGAATCCATCCGCACCAGCGCAAGTTCTGAAGGAAGCTCTCTTGAAGAGTATGTGCGTGCCAGAGGATTTGCCAACGAAGCTACGTATCGTTTGATGCTTGAGGCTTATGAGATCGCACAACCTCTTGCAGAGACCTTGATAGCAGAACCCACTCAAGATGAGATCGATACATATATTCGTACTAACATTGATATGTATACCGGCAAGCGTCTTTCATTGATTGCTTTGCCTGTTGATGAAGAGAACACAGCAGATGCTGCGCGCACTAAACTGACTGAAGCCAAGGCAAAGATTGACTCCGGCACATCTTTTGAGGATGTTGCCAAAGAGACCCTCCCTGAAGGATCGCAGTTTATTGAGACCGGTGGAGATTTAGGCTGGGGTTACGAGAGCTCCATGCCTGATGAGGTTGGTACCGCACTTGAAACTTTGGCACAAAACCAGGTGTCTGACGTGATCGAGGTGCGCACCGATTCTGCCGGAACTACCGATGACCCAAGTGATGATGAGGTTACTTCGCTTTATCTGGTCAAGTGGACTGAGTCCTTTGAGCTTCCAAGTGCTGCCGAAGATGAGGCTGCCGCTGAGGAAGATGCTGCCGAAGATGAGGCTGCAACCGAAGAAGAAGATGTCGCCGAAGATGAGGGCACAACCGAAGACGAAGACACAACTGAAGAAGATGCCGCAACTGAGGACGATGCGACCACTGAAGATGAGGTTCCAAATGCAGATCTAGACCTCAACACAGTACCGACCAGCCTCAAAGAAGAGCTCGCCAAGGAAGCAAAAGACGAAAAGATCACCAACGAGCAAGAAACATATTGGACTGCTTTGGCTCAATCCGATGAAATAACTGTAAACCCAATGCCACAAGGTCTTTCTTACGATGTTGATTTAAGTCTTGCCACTCCGGTGGATGATACAACCGATACCGAAGAACCGGTTGCAGTAGATAGCGAAGAAGATGTTGCTGCTGCCGAGGCAGAAGGTCTGGTAATTGAAGACACCGTGGAAGGTACCGGTGTTGAAGTTAAAGATGGCGATAGCATCGAGGTCTACTACACCGGAATGCTTACTGATGGTACTGAGTTTGATAGCAATGAAGGTACCGGCACTCCATTTAGCCTCATTGCAGGTGAAGGCGGAAGCGTTATTCAGGGTTGGAAAGATGGTCTTATCGGCATGAAAGTTGGTGGCACACGTCACTTGATCATTCCTCCGTCACTTGGTTATGCAGATTCTGCAAATGGGGACATCCCTGCAAACTCCATACTTCTATTTGATGTCACATTGGTCTCAGTAAATGGCGACTCAACAGGATATACAGATATTACAGAAGGTATTGATGACGCAGAAACTGTCATAGAGTAACAAATACACTCTCTTGTATAATGAATGATGCTCATTTCCCAAGGAAGTGAGCATCATCTGTATTCGGCGCTAAATTTGCACGTACATGAGCAACAGCGTCAAACAACCAAAGGAAAGAAGACATGAGCCAAACGTTTTGTATGGGAAACCAGGCGATTGCTTACGGAGCCCTTAGATCAGGTGTTGATGTTGTCTGCGGATACCCCGGCACTCCTTCCTCGGAGATACTGCAAACTGTGGCAAATGAGGTTAAGTGTCGACAATTAAAAAACACGTATGTGGAGTGGTCCGTTAACGAAAAAGCAGCTTTGGAGATCGCAGCCGGCGCATCTTACGGTGGTGCTCGTGCATTGGTAACCATGAAACAGGTTGGCTTAAATGTTGCCTCTGATGCCTTGATGTCGCTGCCGTATTTGGGTATCAAAGGTGGTCTGGTGCTTGTAGTTGCCGACGACCCCGGTCCAATATCTTCGCAGACCGAACAAGATACTCGTCAATTTGCCGCTTTTGCCAAGGTGCCGGTATTTGACCCCTCCACACCTGAAGAAGCCTATTTGATGATTCAAGAGGCCTTTGAGTTATCCGAACGCCATACAACACCGGTGATCGTCAGACCAACCACACGCATCTGTCACGGCAGCGCAGCAATAAACATTTCACTTGCATCAAGCGAAAGCCCGGAAAACAAAACCCTTGGCTTTGATAGAAACCGCGACTGGGTGATATTTCCAAAACGCACCTACCTTGGTCATCTTGAGATTTGGCAACGTCTCTCTCAAATTGCTAAAGAATTTGATATAAGCCAGTTTAATGCCATCAAAGACACACACCAAAGCGCGCCCTCGCATCTTGGTATAGTAGCCGGAGGTATTAGCTACGCCTATCTAAATGATGCCTTGCTTGGTCTTAAAAACGTTGGTGCCATCAGGCTGCTTAAGATTGGCACACCACACCCTTTCCCGGAAGACCTAGCTTTGCAGTTTATGGAGGGTCTCAGCGAAGTTTTAATACTTGAAGAACTTGAACCGGTGATCGAAAGAGAACTGCTTATGCTTGTCGGCAAGCATAAGCTGAAGGCCAAGATTCAAGGCAAGCTGACCAAACATGCCACCTTAGCCGGTGAGAACTCCATAGCTGAAATAACCAAACAGGTACGAAAGTTCTGCGACCTGGATTTCTTTGATCGAGGATTTGACAAACCTGTTGCTATTAAGGGCAACCTTGAGGCACATGCTATACCCGAGCTGCCAATGCGCCCTCCGGTGCTGTGCGCAGGATGTCCTCACCGTGCTTCTTTCTATGCTGTGAAGCGCGCGCTTAAAGGACGCAAGGCGGTGTTTAGCGGCGATATCGGCTGCTACACACTTGGTAATGCTGCGCCGCTAAATATGGTGGACACCTGTCTTTGTATGGGTGCAGGATTTACGATTCCGCAAGGTCTGGATCGCGTTGAACCGGATGTATTGCACTTTGGCTTTGTGGGAGATTCGACATTTTTTGCCAGCGGTCTGACCGGAGTTGCAAATGCAGTCTATAATCAATCTAATGTGGTGCTTTGCGTGTTGGATAACTCAACAACAGCGATGACAGGATCTCAGCCTCATCCCGGAACCGGTATGCGCATAGGGCTCGACTCAAGCGCCAGAGACGCAGAAAACGCCCTGCGTATTCCGGATATCCTCAAAGCGTTAGGTGTAAAAAACGTTGCCGTTGTGGATCCATTTGACGAAGATAGCGCAGTTGACGCTGTAGTCAAGGCTGCCGATGACCCTAAAGTAAGCGCTATCGTCTTTAAGTCACCATGTATAACCGTAGTAAAGCCTAAATCTCAGCCGCACATTGACGCCAATATCTGCACAAATTGTAAGCTTTGCGTGCGCGAGATTGGTTGCCCGGCGCTGATCGAAGTAAATGGCAAGATTGCCATTGATGATGCACTTTGTTATGGCTGCAACCTTTGCGTAGCGCGATGTCCGTTTGATGCCATCAGAGCCACAAACCAACTTTCCGGCATAACTGTAACCGACACCAAGCCAAGCTCGCTAAACTCCCAGGGATCAACGTTGGAGGGAGGCACAGATGACTAGAAAAGATCACAAGTTCTCCTCCGATGTCATGATTGCCGGAGTTGGCGGGCAAGGAACAGTGCTTGCATCAAAGCTATTAGCCGAAGCAGCATTGATCGACGGCAGGCTGGTTCGCACCGCCGAGACCATTGGCATGGCACAACGCGGTGGTAGCGTGCTTGGACACGTACGTATGTCATATCAAAACAGCGATGATAGAGGCGAAGGCGTAAGAACTCAATACGCAAAAGCTCTATCATCGATTATTATGTCTCCGCTGATTTTGCCGGGTGGAGCTGATCTGCTAATCGGATTTGAACCGGCAGAAACGGTGCGAGCATTGGAGTATTTGAGCAATGGAGGCTCGGTAGTAACTGCCAGTCGTGTTATAGCACCGGTCTCAGCCTCACTTGGTAAAAACACATATGACGGACGAGCAGAGATAGATTATTTGATTAACTGTCGTGCAAATGGACGCATTTCCAAACTCGTAATAGTTGATGGAGACGCTGCTTGTGCTAAACTTGGCTCGCTCAAAGTGCTTAATGTTGTTTTGCTGGGTGCGGCTTTAGCTTTGGGCATTATCAACATCTCAGATCAAGCATTGGAAGAGGCGTTGACCAAACTGGTTAAACCAAATTATGTTGAGTTAAATAAATGTGCTTTACGGGAAGGAAGAACATGGATATAAGGCAACAATCAGCAGAACAAGCAATAGCACTATTATCTGGAATTAAAGAGCGTAGTCCCTTTTATGCAAAGAAATATGCTGATGTTGACCTAACCGGTATCAAATCCATAGAAGACTTTCAAACCCTGCCTTTTACAGAAAAAGACGACCTGCGTGATGCCTACCCACTGGGCCTCAGTGCAGTTGATAGCTCTAGGATAGTTCGCATTCACTCTTCAAGCGGAACCACGGGCACGCCGGTCATCATCCCCTACACCGCAAAAGACGTGCAAGACTGGTCGATAATGTTTGCTCGCTGCTACGAAATGGCCGGCATCACGTGCGATGATCGCATACAAATAACACCCGGTTATGGTCTTTGGACGGCAGGAATAGGTTTTCAACTGGGAGCCGAGCTTCTTGGTGCAATGGCTATCCCTATGGGTCCGGGAAACACCGACAAGCAGCTGCAATTAATGATGGATCTTGAGGCAACAGTGCTTGGTGCCACGTCTTCATACGCTTTGTTGCTGGCAGAAGAAATAGCCAAGCGTGGCATAGGCGACAAGATAAAACTGCGCAAAGGTGTCATCGGCTCTGAACGCTGGGGCGAAAAAATGCGCGCACGCATAGCCAACGAGCTGGGTGTAGAGTTGCACGATATTTACGGACTTACCGAGATATATGGCCCCGGAATTGGCATCAACTGCGAGGCGCAAAGTGCAATGCATTGCTGGGATGATTATCTATACTTTGAGATCATTGATCCGCAGACCGGTAAGGTACTGCCCGATGGCGAGAGCGGTGAGCTTGTCATAACAACTCTGCAAAAAGAAGGCGCACCACTGATCCGCTACCGCACCCATGACCTCACAAGAATTGTTGCAGGAGACTGCCCCTGCGGAAGTCCATACACACGTATCGAGACCTTAATAGGCAGAAGTGACGACATGATTAAGGTAAAGGGAATAAACATATTTCCTGCCCACATAGAAGAAGCCTTAGCTACTGTACCGGGAGCTTCAAGCGAATATCAGGTGATGATAGACCACGTATTTGGCAAAGACATCATGACAATATTTTTTGAGACGGCACTGTCAGACGACGAGCGACCGGCTGTGGAAGAATCACTTAATAAAGCCATCCAACAAAAGCTTTCACTGTCAATTGTACCTAAAGCTGTTAATTTAGGTGATCTACCTCGATCTGAAAAGAAAAGTAAGCGGATATTTGATAACAGATACTAGCCCCACACCGATCACTTCTTGTTGGAGCGATCGGCTAATACTTTTAAGAAGTACCGATTTAAGTATTGAGCTTGGTCATCAAGGATAACTAGCTCTGATGATAAATTTTTCAATATTTATGACGTGTTATAGCTTTTATGTTATCTTATTTACCATTATATTGTTGGAGTTAGTGATGGAGGGGAAATGAAAGAAACAAGTTTTAAAGCACTCTTTGCCGAGCTGATAGGTACCTGCGTATTAACCTTTATGGGTTGCGGCTCTGCCGTCTTTTTGGGAGCCGATGTTTTAGGCGGGCATCTTGCTGTGGCCTTGGCCTTTGGTCTTTCCATAGTTGCTATGGCATACGTCATTGGCAACATCAGTGGTTGCCATATCAATCCGGCTGTCAGTTTTGGACTTGCTATTGATGGGCGAATTAGCTGGATAACAATGCTGCTTTACTGGGTCGCACAATGCGTTGGTGCAATTGTGGGTGCAGCTTTATTGTTTTTGCTTGCCGGCTATTTTGAACCCGGCGACCAAACAGGAGCTTTGGGATCAAATGGATTTGGCAGTGTTGGTATGATAGGTGCCATAATTACTGAGGTAATCCTGACTTTCATATTTGTCATGGTCATATTAGGTGTAACCGCTGATAAATCAAAGGGCGCTGTTGCCGGTATTGTTATCGGACTCTCCCTTACGTTTGTTCACATTGTTGGCATTCCGCTGACCGGAACATCTGTAAACCCGGCTCGTAGCCTTGGCCCGGCCTTGTTTGCCGGCGGCGAGTCTCTTTCGCAGTTATGGGTATTTCTTGTCGCTCCGTTAGCTGGCGCAGCTCTCGCGGCAATTGTCTATCGCTTGATAAAGGTTAAAGCTGAATAGTATCTGCACACTGTCCGGATAAAAGAGCCCTTTAGATCTGCGAGAGCACACTGCTCGTTCAGTCTATTACAGGGCTCTTTTGCTCTTTGATCTTGCGTCTTAGTTTGCGAATTTCTACCAGCATGAAGATTCCCGAAACGATAACGCTGAGTATGTCTGCAATCGGCATGGAGTAGTACACGCCGTCCAGAGGAATTAGCGTTTCGCCAAAGTGTCCGATTATCATCGGTAATATATATAGCAGAGGTATCAAGAATATTATCTGTCTGGTGAGCGACAAGAACATCGATTTGAGCGGCTGTCCACTGGACTGGAAGTAATTTGCAGCCACTACCTGTATACCCATTACCGGCATCATAAACAGTTGTACAATAAGCGCCCTGATCGTAAAGTCGCGCAAGTTATCTGCAATTCCAAATAGACCTACTATCTGCGCGGGAATCAGATGTACCAATAGCCAGAAAAATACGCCAATGGCCATGATCCAGATTGTTGCCACTTTCAAAGTGATTAAAACACGCGCATAGTTTTTTGAGCCAAAGTTATAGCCGATAATGGGTTGCGCAGCAGTTGCCACACCCATAATTGGAAATAAAGCAAACATCGCTACACGCTGTACCACTCCGATTGCCGCTAATGCTCCTTGCGCCGTATATGGACTCATTTCCCCTAAAAGCGCAAGCTGATTGTTGATGATGAGGTTAACGATTGCCGCGGCAACCTGCATAACAAAAGCAGCAGAGCCCAATAAAATAATCATCTTCATGATGTTGAATTTGATCGGCAGGCAATTAAGCCTGATCTTAAAGGGAGCTTTTTTGGAATACACAAAATACCAAAATACCAAGATCGCAGTGATACTTTGACCTAATACTGTTGCTGTTGCAGCCCCCGGGATTCCCCAGCCAAACACCATAACGAATAAGAAATTGAGCGCGATGCTGGTGACTGTACCGGCAACCATTGTATATAGGGCACGATTTGGATCTCCTGCTGTACGGATAAAATTACTGAATCCCATACCAAAAAAGGTCATGATAAAACCAAAGGCAATGATACGTACAAATATTCGTGACTCTTCCCAAAACTCCGGTTTAGCTCCGGACAGTAAAAGCACAGGATCTTCAAAGATTAGGACTGCCACCGTGCAAATGATAGCTGCAATAATTGTCAACGAAAACGCATTGCCAATTATCCGCTCGGCAACACCGTGCTTTCCCTCTCCCAAACGCAAGGCCACCAAGGCATTTGCTCCTGTACCAATCAGAACCGCTACGGCCATTGCAAATACCATGATCGGCATGGCTACTGTTGTTACAGCCAGTCCGACTTCGCCTTCTGCGTGCCCCAAAAAAATTGAGTTGATGATGTTATAGAGACCATTTACGACTAAACCAATGATTGCCGGTATAGCAAACTCGACCATCAAGCGTGATATCTTTGCTGTTCCCAGTCTGTCTACCTGCGCTTGCACTTCGCCTTTTGGACTCTTCTTACTGCTTTCGTTTTGTCGCTTTTCTTGATTCAAGTTTGTCTTCCCACCTAGTTTTATCTGTTTCCAGTTTACCCCTATTGTTCGTTTGTTGGCTGCCTGAGTGTTACCTCTCCCGCCACAACTGCCTTTACTCCTTTATCGCTCGAGACCAAAAGCCTTGCGTTGTCATCAACACCCACTACCTTGCCGGAAGCGACCTTATTTCCTGCACCATCCCATATAATAACTTCTTTGCCTTGTTGGCTAAGGTGCTTAACATAGTCTGAAGCAAATGGCGCAAAAGAATATTCTGCATTTTGCCACCTCTTAAAAAGACTCAAGAATCTTTCTATAACTTTAGCAGCAACCGGTTCAAGCTCCATGCCACCATCAAGACCCTCTCCACAATGCTCTTTTGGCGCGTCGTCTAGGTATGCTGCTTTCGAAAAAACCTCAATTTCAGGACGATTTACATTAACACCTATCCCAAAGACAATGCAAGTAGAATCGGTATTGGGTATGGTCTTTATCTCGACCAGTATTCCTACAAGCTTTCCGTTTTGAGTAATAACATCATTAGGCCACTTGATATGCACCGGAAAAGCTGTAAAGTTTTGCAGCGCATCTCTGACGGCTAAAGCCGAAATTGGGCTTAGTGCCGCAATGCTGTTGGGCTGAGTTGTTAACAGACCACCGCCAAGCAACACAGAGAGATACAACCCGCCTGGAGGTGATTTCCAATCGCGACCAAGACGACCACGCCCCGACGTTTGCACAGTACTCATTACAGCAAATGGTGTATCAAAGACCCGCACACCATGCTCCTTAAATGCAGCGGCTGCAATCTCTACTATTGCATCATTTGTGGATCCGGTGGTCTCAAGCGATGTGATATGACAGGCTTGATCAAGCTGCGCTTGAATCTTTGCAGCATCAATTCGTTTTGGAGCATCGTTTGCTTTGTTAATATTAGCCTCCTAAGAGCCTCTTTCGCTTAACACCAAGCCGATGATAATAACGCCTATGCCGATAATTCCCGGCAGCAACAATTGTTCTCCAAGAATGAAGTAAGCTCCGACCGCGTTTACAACCGGCGTAAAGTAAATATAAGCACTGGTCTTAACGGTTCCTATCCAAGCAGTTGCCACGTTATAGAAGTTGTAACACAGCGCTGAAGCGATCAAGCTCAGCATAAGTAATGCAAGAATCACGTCAAATGAGAAGAAATTAACATCGCTTACTTCAAAACCAAGTATAGGCGTACATATTGCAAGAGTCACTAAAGCCCAGAAAAATATTCTCCTCGTGCTAAGCAATGAATCAACTGATTTGTCGATCTTTCGCAGTACCGCACAATACCCTGCCCACGAAACAGTGCCGCCAAAAGCCAAAAGCGCTCCAATAAGCGATATATCAAGATCGCTTCCGCCACCCATCGTAATCAGCGTAATGCCAAAGATCGCGATAAAGAAACCAATTACAAAAAGCCTTTTTGGCTTCTCCTTATAAACTGCCCACATCATCAAGGCTACAACCAAAGGAGCAGAACCTGTGATTATGCCGGTGTAGTTTGCCGAAGTAAAGGAAAGCGAGTAATACTCAAATAAATAATAAACAGTAACACCAAAGATGCCGCAGAAAAAGTATGGCAGTTCTTTTCGCCAGCCTTCAAAGTGCAGTAGTTTAGGACGTAGTATCCATAAAGCAACATAGGCAATGGCAAATCTTATTACCATGGTCTCAAACGGAGTAAGCCCGGCGTTTAAAAGCACCTTACTAGCAACATAAGTAAAGCCCCATACCAAGCAAGTTACAAAAGCAAATATATGACCCAGCGCATGACGCTGCTTGAGAGATGCTTGTTCCACGTTATTCGGCTTGCCCGTTTTGTTCAGCTTTCTTAGATGGAGTTTCTGTTCGGTTTACAACTGCCTCCACCGCTGCCACAACTTCATCCATGCCAATAGGCCGTACCGGTGAAACGGTCTTTTTGAGCCCATTTCCCTCGGTATTCTTTCCTTCTCCAGGCTTCTTTTCGTTGTCCTTATTGTCACTTTTCGTGCCTGATTCTCGATTACATTCGTTCATTGCCAGCATTAGGCCTTCTTCGATCGTTTTTAGAACCATTGGCACAGCAGTTGCGATAGTAACGTTAAAGTCTTCAAGTTCTGATTTTCTAAGTCGCTGCAAAACAAAAGCATGTGGAGGCATACGCCCTTCCGGGCGCCCAATCCCTATGCGCAAGCGTGCATAATCAGAGCCAATAGACTGATGCAGTGAACGAAGACCATTATGTCCTGCATGTCCTCCACCTTGTTTTAACTTGATAGTACCGGCCGGCAGATCTAGCTCATCATGTATGACTAAGATATCGTTTGCCGTAAAATTGTATCTGCCTGTAAGCCCTTTAACCGGACCGCCACTTAGGTTCATGAAAGCTTGAGGCTTTACTAAAATGACTTTCTCGCCCTTGTACTTTGTCTCACCCACTAAAGCATTGGCAGCTACTTTCCAAAAACCAACGCCCAACTCTTCTGCCAGAGCATCGATCACTTTAAATCCGGCGTTATGGCGCGTGTCTTCATATTCCCTGCCGGGATTGCCTAACCCTACTATTATATGTGGTCCAACAAACGCCATTTCTATTCCTTCTACACCTGTAATTAAAGCTGGAACTCCGGATCAAACAATTCTGAGACCGAAGCTTCTTGATAAACATTGGATATCGCCTTAGCCAAGATTGGTGCAACGGAAACTATCTTAATCTTGTCGATTTCTTTGCCTTCTTCAAGCGGTACGGTATCGCACACCACAACCTCTTCAATATCTGCCTCCGCAATGCGATCATAAGCAGGTCCTGAGAACAAACCATGAGTTGCACAAATGTATACTGCCGTCGCGCCCTCTTCTTTCAGCTTCTTGGTTGCAGATACTACTGAACCCGCAGTGTCGATGATGTCATCATTAAGAATACACGTCTTGCCCTTAACATCACCAATAACACTGGAAATCTCAGCTACGTTATGCGAAGGACGTGACTTGTGCATGACCGCAAGGTCTGCTTCCAACAGATCTGCGAGTTTCTTTGCTGCTTTAGCACGACCTACATCAGGAGATACTACACATATGTTTTCCAGATTCTTCTTGGCAAAGTACTCAGAAAAGATCGGCAGCGCCGTCAGATGATTTACCGGAGTGTCAAAAAATCCCTGGATCTGACCTTGGTGTAAGTCGATGGCTATGGTTCTGTCAACACCGGCAACAGTAAGTAGATTAGCGACCAACTTGGCAGAAATCGGCTCGCGCGAAGCCGACTTTTTATCTTGCCTGGAATACCCATAGTGCGTGATAACGGCGGTAACCGTTCTTGCCGAAGCTCTCTTAGCAGCATCGGCCATAAGCAAGAGCTCCATCAGCGAGTCGTTAACGTCGCGTGAGACCGACTGGATCAAAAATACATCGCAACCTCTTACGCTTTCTAGGTAACGTGCGTATATCTCACCATTTTGAAACGTCGTCAGTTTTATTTTTCCCAGCTCAGTTCCAAGGATCTTTGCTATATCCTTTGCCAGATCAGGATTGCATCTGCCGGTATAAACCTTTAGATACTTGGTAACATCTGTCATTGTTCTTTCTCCCTTTTATGTCGATATGTCCATCCATCGATTACTGTCTGATCTCCTCGCTCTACCGCCAAGGCACCATCCGGCACGTTCTTGGTAAGAACACTGCCGGCTCCTGTGGTAACGTCTGCTCCCAGTTCTATAGGAGCAACCAACATGGTGTCAGAACCGACAAACGAACGATCCCCTATCTTGGTTGCATTTTTCACATACCCATCATAGTTGCAGGTAATTGAACCGGCACCAATGTTTACTCCCTCACCTAACGTGGCATCACCAAAATAACTCAAGTGCGGCACCTTACTGTTTTGCCCGATAGTCGAGTTTTTTATCTCAACATGAGTGCCCGCCTTGGAACCACGTTTCATAACTGTGCCGGGACGCAGATAAGCTCTAGGTCCACAGTTAACTTTGTCTTCAAGTATGGAGTCAATGATTATGCTCTCATCAATACGGCAATCATAGCCAATAACCGAGTTAGTGACCCTACTATTTGGGCCTATGACAGAGCCGCTTTTTATTTGAGTTTTACCAAATAGCATGGTCTGAGGAAGCAACTCAACATCGTTTTCAATCTCTACATCTGCTCCGATCCAAACTTGCTCGGGATCAAGCATCGTAACACCGGCTAACATATGTGCAGTGTTAATCCGGCGCTGCATAGACTTTGTAGCCTCGGCAAGCTGCACGCGCGAGTTAATGCCCTGCGTTTCCTCCGCATCCACAATAAAAGCCTTAACAGTAAGGCCTTTTTCTACACATATGCCAATAACATCCGTAAGATAATACTCGCCTTGAGCATTATTACTATTCAAATTGTCGAGGTTGTCGAGCAGTATTTGAGTATCAAAACAATATGCGCCGCTATTACATTCTTTTATTTTGCGCTGTTCATCCGTCGCGTCTTTTTCCTCAACAATACTCACTACGTCACCCTTGTCGTTTCTGACGATACGCCCATAATTGGTGGGATCTTCAAGCATGTGCGTGAGAATGCAAACTGCAGCTTGGCTGTTTTGTTGAGATGCGACCATTGACTTGATCGTATCGGCAGTAATCAGCGGTGTGTCGCCACACAACACAACAAGAGATGCGGGTGTATTTACGCTTATTAAAGTATCGCGTGCGATCATTACAGCATGCCCGGTGCCTAAGCGCTCTTTTTGTTCGATGATTGTCGTGTCCTCGACCAGTGGGATCACTTGATCTAGTTCGTGACCTACTATTGTGATAACTTCTTGACTCCCGGCAGTTTTGGTTGCATCAACTACCCATCTAACCAATGGTTTTCCAAGTAACTCATGCACCACTTTTGAACGTGCGGATCTCATTCGAGTGCCGGCCCCCGCAGCAAGAATAAGCGTGGAAAAAATCATCTAGCCCTCTCTCGTGGCTTGGTCACAGTGTAACCAAGGTTCAAATTCCTTAGATTTAAATAGTAACACTATTCTACTTTGCGCTCGCAGAAATTCTACTTGTCAGTTTTACATTCTTCTCTTACAAAATGACAACAAGTCTATGCTTTAACATAGGTAACGTGCAACTATGAATAATATGAACAAACGTCTTTACAGAAGTGATGATCCGATTTTTGCGGGTGTTTGCGGAGGGCTGGCTGAGTATTTTGATCTCGACCCTACGCTCATCCGCATTTTGTTTGTCATCGTTTGTTTTATAGGTTTAGGATTTCCGGCACTTGTTTATTTTGTTGTCATGCTGGTAATGCCAAAAAAGCCTGCGGATTATGCCAATTACATTGATGTTAAACCAACCGATCCAGGATCAACATCCGCACCCTCATCCGCTTCAGTGCCAACAACAACGACCCCAGCTTCATCAGCAAATGCATACGCCTCGGCTCAAACTTCAGATAATGTTGCGGCTGCTACTTCTTATGGTGCTGTTGGTGATCTCGCCTCCGCGCCCTTTGCTCAAACTTCTGTTAACGTACAAGACCCCTTTGCAGAGCCCTCTTCGACACCCGGCTCGTACGCTGCATCTGCCGTGGTCGGTGCACCGATACCGTCTTCGGCCACTTGCTCTTTTTCAAGTGAAACAACTTGTACGCCGCCGTGTTCATCGCCGGGTTCGGCATACACAACTTCCAACCCGGAAGCTTTTGACGTTAATATGCCTTCTGCAAGTAATGCTAACCACAATGGCATTGGTGGAGGAATCCAAGCAGGCTTTGTTTTGGGAATAGTTCTTATATGCTTGGGTCTGTTTGGCATCCTTAACATGTTCTTCAGAATTAATTTGTGGCAATTCTGGCCAATGATCTTGGCTGCAGTAGGTCTATTTATCTTGTTTACACCCAATAGCCGCGGGTGGAGTTTAGAGCGCGCCGGTAACGCAATATTTATAATTACCGTTGCCGTGCTTTTACAGTTTTGGGTATTTGGTTTTCTGCAAATCAATACTATTGCCCGTGTGCTCTTTATGATGTGGCCGGTGCTGTTAGTGATAATTGGTCTTGGCATAATTGGATCTGTTACCAAAAAAAGTATTTTTAGCCTTTTTAGCTCACTATTGATCTCAGCTGCTTTGCTATTTGGTGTTTGGTTCTTTGGCGATATCCCGGGGTTCTCATTTAATGTCGAGATACCCTTGCTTGAAGATCGCACCCTTAGACTCAACACTCCCGCTTCTCCCGGCGCATCTTCTATTGAAGATGTCTTCAATACGGGCAGATAACTGTTCGTTGTATCTTCTCTCTTTGAGAAAAGCGACCAACAAATACTGTTTGACACCCTTGATACTTTTTTCAAACAAACACAATGAGCCAATTCTACTTTTAGCATCTAAATTAGTGTTTAGAACAGGAGTGCTTGCGTGAAGCTCACTCGATAATCTTTTTTCTGGGGCATGATACATGTTATGAATGATTGTTTTTCTTGGAGAAATTTTTTAAACCTATAAGTAAGAAGAGGGGGAAGAGGGAGGGCGGTTCCCTCCCT
>QMCD01001373.1_pt1 | contig 34197 bp, 35 predicted proteins | sample 1821841 | NCBI WGS metagenome assembly QMCD01 (sample SAMN01991225, study PRJNA193472) | Termite gut metagenome, whole genome shotgun sequencing project. | isolation source: worker | host: Macrotermes natalensis
CATTCCACTAGACTCGCAAAATCACCAACACCGTTGCGAGAGAGAGAGAATTTCAAATATCATACACAAATGCTCGACTTGTTGGCTATGTGGCTGAAAGATATACAAAACAAACAATAATATTTAATAAAAACCAGTATAAATAAGATGCAAAAAATAAAAGTAGCGAATCCCATTGTAGAGATGGACGGCGATGAAATGACCCGTATCATCTGGCAATATATTAAGGATAAACTAATTCTCCCTTATGTAGAAATAGACCTGAAATATTATGACCTGAGTATTCAGAACCGTGATGCAACAGACGATCAGGTAACAATAGACAGTGCCGAGGCCACAAAAAAATACAAAGTGGCCGTAAAATGTGCCACTATTACTCCGGATGAGGCACGTGTAGAAGAATTTGATCTGAAAAAAATGTGGAAATCTCCCAATGGCACTATCCGCAATATAATAGGGGGTACAGTTTTCCGCGAACCGATTATTATCAGCAATATCCCGCGTTTAGTGAATACATGGACACAACCGATTATTATCGGACGTCACGCAAATGCCGATCAATATAAAGCCACCGATTTTGTTACAAAAGGAAAAGGTACATTAACCCTTACCTTTACCCCTGAGGAGGGTGAACCCCAGTCATACACTGTCTATAACTACAGTGGTGATGGAGTGGCTATGGGTATGTACAATACGGATGAGTCTATATACGGGTTTGCCCACTCTTGTTTCAGGCTGGCTTTACAGAAGAAATATCCGTTGTACCTATCCACAAAAAATACAATATTGAAGGCTTATGACGGTCGCTTCAAAGATATATTTCAGGAAGTCTATGATAACGAATATAAGGCTGAATATGTGAAAGTCGGTATTACTTACGAACATCGCCTGATTGACGATATGGTGGCTTCTGCCCTGAAATGGAACGGAGGTTTTGTCTGGGCTTGTAAGAACTATGATGGTGATGTACAGTCTGATACAGTGGCGCAGGGCTTCGGTTCTCTTGGCCTGATGACTTCAGTGCTGCTTACCCCTGACGGGCAGATAATGGAAGCGGAAGCTGCTCATGGAACGGTAACACGCCACTATCGTCAGCATCAGCAAGGTAAAGAGACATCGACGAATCCAATAGCTTCTATCTTTGCATGGACAAGAGGTTTGGCACATCGCGGTAAACTGGATGGAAATCAACCATTGATAGACTTTTCCAATAAATTGGAAGAAACCTGTGTAGAGGTAGTAGAACAGGGTAAAATGACAAAAGACCTGGCTTTGCTTGTATATGGAGATAAAATGGAGCGTTCAAATTATCTGAATACAGAAGATTTTCTGGATGCAATCAGCCGGGAATTACAGATCAAGCTGGCGTAATCATTCGATAAAATAGAGAATAAAACCACTTGCAATCAGTTCTGCAAGTGGTTTTTTTATTTGATAGAAAAGATCTGTCGGACAGGATAATAACCTTTTTGCTAAAGGATAAATGATATCAGCCTATCATACTCTTTCTTATTCCGCGAATTTAAGTGCCTGCAACTTATTCCAGCTTCCCCGTGTAAAGTCTGGTATTTCGACCGGGGCCGAACTATTATCAAGAGATATTTCGGTCAAAGGTATCAGACTGCACCACTCGGCAAGGTCATACACATCCATGTCCAGAGGCAATCCCTTTTGCAGGCAATATATCAGGCGGTAATCCATTACGAAATCCATTCCTCCATGTCCGCCTACTTCTTTGGCTTTGGCTTCTATATCTTTAACTATAGGATGTTTGTATCTCTCCATCAGAGCTTTCCGTACATCATCCGGTACAAAACTGTGTGCATTCAGGTTTTCATGGTTGGCAGCCACAGCAGGGTCTATTGCTCCTCCGTCGAGTGCATAACCTTGTGCCGGATATTTATTGGCAAAACCCTTTGTCCCTGTAAGCTGGTACATACGGCTGTAAGGACGTGGCGAATTCACATTGTGCTCGATAAGGATAGATTTACCTTTTTCGGTAGAGATAAGGGTAGAAGTATGCTCCCCGTTGCGAAAATCTTTTACATCTTCGCCGGTTTTCTTTTTTATATAGTTGATACTCGATATTTGTTTGGCATCTACAGACACAAGATAATTCATCTTGTCGCCACGATGTATATTCATTGCCTGGCATACCGGTCCCAGTCCATGGGTAGGGTATAGGTCTCCCCTGTGCTTCCTGTTATAGTCCATACGCCAGTTTTCCCAATATTGGTCCCAGAATGGCTGTAACCCGTGTATATATGCTCCTTCGCCATGGACAATCTCTCCTAGTAGTCCTTGTTGAACCATGTTGAGGGTAGTCAATTCGAAGAAGTCGTATACACAATTCTCAAGTTGCATACAATGTTTCCGGGTTTGTTCCGAAGTATTTATTAATGCCCATATTTCATCCATTGTCATGGCGGCAGGTACTTCTATCGCCACATGTTTTCCATCTTTCATACCCTGTACACCTATGGTCGCATGCGATTTCCAATCAGTAGCGATATATATTAGATCTACATTCGGCAAAGCTGTAACCTTACGCCAGACGGAGGTGTCGCCGTAGAATTCCTGCGCTTTTGGTAATCCCTTTTCCACGAGTATCTTATTTACTTTTTCCGTATTTTTTTGTTCCACATCGCAGAGAGCGATAATTTCCACACCATTTATGTGTGTCATACGGTCTACAGCTCCCGGTCCACGCATTCCCAGACCGATGAACGCGATGCGGACAGTCGGTAACGGATCGGTTTTCAATTCCAGGACATCGCTTTGTCCGGCAGGACGGGTAGGAACTTCTGTTTTTATGAGAGATGACCGCTCAGTCACTTTTTGCTGTCCGCAACTGATAAACACGAGACAAAGTAAAAATAATGAAAGATTTTTTTTCATGGGATAGAATATTTATAGGTCAATATAGTGTCTTAAAGTATCTGTGTCTTATGGATAGACGGTTGTTACAAAAAAAGTATTTAGTATCTTAATATTATAAATATCTTTCTGTCGGTTGTACCGAAAGGTAGGGAAAATCCTTTAGTAGTGCATCTTCATTATCTTTAAAGAATGCCATAGTCAATTCATAACCGGCCTGATATATTTCTTCCACATGGTCGAGGTCGAACATTGAATAGCGGGAGAGTGCCACCGATTCTATCAGATAATCGCATAGATTACGATCGAGCAGCGTATTCGAACCGGACATGTAATGGAACGAGCGCTCTGCAATGTACTTTATCGAGCTGCGGAATTCGGACTTGGTAATCGGACTTACATTTACCCCTATTATCTTTGTGCATTCGCGGCGTATTGTCGAAACCGGGAAGTTCTTGAATAGCCCTCCGTCTACATAATAATGTTTGTTGATCTCCACGGGCCTGAATATAATAGGGACGGAGCATGAGGCTATTACTGCCGGTATTAACGGGCCGGAGGTAAACACCATACTTTCACCATGCTCTATGTCTGTAGCCACCACATGCAAGGGGATTTTCAGATCTTCGAAGTTTTTTGATTTTAAATGTTTTTTCAGAAAAGACTGGAAGCCCTGACTTTTGAAAAAACCTCCGTGAGGTATTGCAAATTCCGCAAACTCGCGAAAAACCTTTTTCTTAAAGAAAGATATTATCTCTTCGGGTGTATGTCCGTCAGCATATAGTACTCCGGCAAAAGCCCCTGCGCTGGTACCCGATATAATTTCAGGATAAAGTCCTCTTTCATTGAGTGCCTGTAGTACACCAAGATGGGCAAAACCTTTTGCACCTCCTCCACTCAGAGCTATTCCCAGCTTATATATATTCTTTTCGGAGCTCATTTATTGTGTGACACAGATTTAGTTCAGAGCAAATTTAGTTATAATCCTTTTACTTATGAAACTGTTGGAGCAATAAATTGAAAAGTAAAGGTGATCTTAATAATAAGACCGTTCAATCCGGCTTAAGGTTCTTATATAATAAAAAAGCCCCTGCTTTGATGTATCAAAGCGGGGCTTATGTATTTTAGGTAATAATTATTTTACTTCAAACTCTTGTTTCATATCTATTTCTTCCTTGTTTTCATCATAAAAATGATATTCGAGAAGAGCCAGATTCTGGTTTGGTAATATGTTTATTCCCCTACTGTATCTCCATTTCCACTGCCATTTGAGGGAAACAAGACCTTGATTGATAAACGCTGCAACGTATGGATGTACGTGCAAGGTAAATTTCTTCACTTTCAGATCTTTCACAAGATAACTGATTTTCATACGCAAGGTGTCTGTGAATAATATGGATGGCCTTATCTCTCCTTTTCCGAAACAGTTGGGACAAATCTCGGTTGTGGTGATTTCCATTTCAGGACGAACGCGCTGCCTTGTGATTTGCATCAATCCAAATTTGCTCAAAGGCAAAATATTGTGTTTGGCGCGGTCGTTTGCCATTAATTCCTGCATTCTTGTTATCAGTTGACTGCGGTGCTCGCCTTCAGTCATATCTATAAAGTCGATTACGATTATGCCCCCCATGTCTCGCAATCTTAGCTGTCTGGTTATTTCTTCTGCTGCCGCGGAATTCACTTCCCAGGCGTTATTTTCTTGTCCGGCTTCCGGATTCTTAGACCTGTTACCGCTGTTTACGTCTATTACGTGTAATGCTTCCGTGTGTTCTATAATCAGATATGCTCCATTGCGGAACGTTACTGTTTTACCGAAAAGAGCTTTTATTTGTTTTGTAACGCCGAAGTTATCGAATATGGTGAGATCACCATCGTACTGTTTTACAATGTTCTTCTTCTCAGGCGCAATGAATGAAATATAATCTTTTATCTGATTACATGTGTCGGGATCATTTACATGAATTTCCTGAAAGCTCGAATTAAATACGTCGCGCAAAAGTGCAACGATACGTCCTGTTTCTTCAAAGACGAGAGTCGGCAATTTGCTTTTTTGTATTTTGGGAAGATTGTCATCCCATCGCTTGACCAGTGTTTTCAGTTCAGTATCCAGGTCGGCTACTTTTTTGCCTTCGGCTACGGTTCTTACTATTACGCCGAAGTTTTTAGGCTTTATACTCTGTATCAGCTGGCGTAGTCGGGCTCGTTCTTCCTTCGACTTTATTTTTTGCGATACGGAGACTTTATCGTTGAAAGGTATAACAACAAGGAAACGTCCGGCCAGGGACAATTCCGATGTAAGGCGGGGGCCTTTTGTCGATATAGGTTCTTTGGCTATTTGTACCAGGATTTCCTGTCCGGGTTTCAGTATGTCGCTGATAGAGCCATCCTTGTCGATATCATTCTCCAGTTTCATTTTGGAGATGTTCGGGAATTTTTTCTTATCAACTAGTGCCTGTTTGTAGAACTTATCAACAGATTTGAATTGAGCACCAAGATCTAAATAGTGAAGAAAAGCGTCCTTTTTGTATCCAATGTCTACAAAAGCAGCGTTTAGTCCGGGCATAAGCTTTTTCACTTTGCCGGCATAGATGTTCCCTACCGCGTATGAAGCGTCTCTTCCTTCTTTTTGCAGTTCGACAAGCTTTTTGTCTTCAAGTACTGCTATCGAGACCTCATTGGGCTGAACATCGACTACTAGTTCGCTATTCATAACTATAATTTAGAAGTTGAAAATTAGATTTAAATATATTCAGTATTTAAACCTGAAAATAGGGTTGCTTCTTTATATCCGAGAAGCGGGTTTCATATAATACACAAAGAACAAACTTAAAATTCAACAATTTGTAAGTTTGTTCCTGTATATTTCTGTTAAAGAAAGAACTAAGGCTTATTTTTTCTTTTTGTGCCTATTCTTTCTCAGTCTTTTTTTGCGCTTATGCGTAGACATTTTATGTCTTTTTCTTTTCTTTCCGCTTGGCATGTTATTTATATATTTAGTAATTAATAATTATGTGCGTCTCAATTACTTTCTTACCTGGATTACGAAAGTTTTAGCCGGTTTGAATGCCGGAATTGAATGTGCTGGTATAATGATAGTCGTGTTTTTAGAGATGTTACGAGCTGTTTTTTGAGCTCTTGTCTTCACGATGAAACTACCGAAACCTCTTAAATAAACATTTTCATTCTTGCTCAGGGAGTCTTTGACTACGTCCATGAATGATTCAACTGTTTTCAATACAGTCGCTTTGTCTATGCCTGTATTTTTCGCAATCTCGTTAACGATGTCAGCTTTTGTCATTTTCTTATTTTTTTTAGATTCAAAACAATTAATTTTTTGGACTGCAAATATATAGCTTTTTATTTACCTTTGAAACAAATAATAACCATTTTTTCTAAATAATGCAGAAATTAACTTTCGGCGACAGATGATTTTTGCTTATGGTAAATAATTGTAAATGAGTAAAGAAAAAGATTTAAGATTGAGTTCTATATTAATAAGGTGGTATAATCGGAATAAGCGAGACCTGCCCTGGCGTGATACCACAGACCCTTATATTATTTGGATTTCAGAAATCATACTGCAGCAAACTCGTGTAGATCAGGGGTATGCGTATTTCACCCGGTTTGTAAAAAGATTTCCTTCTGTAGATTTATTGGCACAGGCCGAAGAGGATGAGGTTTTGAAACTTTGGCAGGGCTTGGGATACTATAGCCGTGCGCGTAATCTTCATGCGGCCGCAAAAATAGTTTTGGAGAAATATCAGGGAGTTTTTCCACAAGACTATACTGATGTTTTGAGTATGAAAGGGGTGGGAGAGTATACGGCTGCCGCAATCGTATCTTTTGCCTATGATCAGCCGCATGCTGTAGTTGACGGTAATGTATTCAGGGTGCTGTCGCGTATATTTGCAGTAGAAGAGCCTATAGATAGCACAAAGGGTAAGAAGTTGTTTTCTCAGCTTGCTCAGGAACTTCTAGATGATAAAAGGGCGGGTTTGCACAATCAGGCTATCATGGAATTTGGAGCATTGCAGTGTGTGCCTGTGTCGCCTGATTGTAACAGTTGTCCGGCTTCGGTAATGTGTCTTGCCTATGCTCAGGACAAGGTGAATGTATATCCGGTTAAAGCCGGGAAGCAAAAAGTGCGCGCCCGTTTTTTCAATTATTTTGATGTCAGGTACGGCGATGGATATATGCTTTTGCATAAACGTACGGCCAAAGATATCTGGCAGGGCTTGTATGAATTGCCATTGATAGAAACCGCAGAAGCTATGTCTATAGAGGAGTTGCACAGGACAGATAGTTTCAGGCGTATATTCGAAAATGGAGATGGGCTTCATATTAAATATATAACGCAAATGAAGCACATTCTTTCTCATCAGGCTATACATGCAGTATTTTATCAGGTGGAGGTTCGAAAGGTGTCAGCTGTAGATGGATATATAGAGGTGAGAGCTAGTGATGTGGACGAATATCCTGTGTCTCGCCTGGTTCATAAATATTTAGAAAAAATGTAACTATTCGGGTCTGGTATTTGCATAAGCCGCAAAACGCTCTAACTTTGTACGAAACAAAACATAAACAAATATCGAAACATGGATAAGATATCTTTAATTGTTCCTTGCTATAATGAAGAACAAGCACTCCCTTTCCTATATAAAGAATTAGTGAAACTGACAGACGAAATGCCGGAACAGGAATTTGAATTTATTTTCATCAATGATGGTTCTAGGGACAAGACATTGGAGTTGGTAAAAGAATTGAAGGAGTCAGATGATAGGGTATATTTTGTATCTTTCTCCCGTAACTTCGGAAAAGAGGCCGGTATATATGCCGGACTGAAAGCGGCTACAGGTAACTATATTTCATTGATAGATGCTGACTTGCAAGATCCGCCATCTCTTTTGAAGGAGATGTATGAGAGTCTTAAAACGGAAGAATTCGACTGTGTGGCGACAAGGCGTGTCGACAGAAAGGGTGAGCCTGTCATGCGCTCATTTTTTGCCAAACAGTTTTACAAACTGATAAATAAAATCTCAGATACGGAAGTTGTTGACGGTGCGCGTGATTTCCGTCTGATGACACGGCAGATGGTAGACGCCATTCTGGAGATGAGTGAGTATAACCGTTTTTCGAAAGGTATATTTGGTTGGGTCGGATTCAAAACCAAATGGATAGCTTTTGAAAACATAGAGCGTGTTGCCGGTGAAACCAAATGGTCGTTTATCGGGTTGTTTCTGTATTCGCTTGAAGGGATAATTGCTTTCTCTACCCGGCCTTTGCTTATCGCTTCCCTCTTTGGTATCTTGTTTTGTCTCATCGCATTTGTGATGATCTGTGTTATTATTTTCAAAACGCTGGTGTTTGGGGATGATGTGCAGGGTTACCCGTCCACTATGTGTGTGATCTTCTTTATCGGAGGTATTCAATTGTTTTGCCTTGGAATTTTGGGGCAGTATCTTTCCAAAACTTATCTGGAAACCAAAAAACGACCTATTTACATAGTAAAGGAAAAAGCATAAAAGGTTATTTTGCAATCTTTGGTTGTCAAATTTGAATAATTTGGCATATAAATTTTTGTGTTTAAAAAATAAAACTGTAATTTTGCGCCGATTGTCCGCAGACTCTCATTTGGTGCGCTTTTTGCGCTTTTAGCAAAGTGTCACGAATACCATCGGAAGTGATTGACAATTGATAGAAAAGTTTTAATCTTAAAATGAAAATATGAGTTCTTCTGCTCTTTTTTTAGTTGTTCTTTTAACAGGAATTATGCTTGTGTGTGCCGGGCTCGGCATGGCATTGTTGTTATCACCGAAATCATTTAATGCACAAAAAGGAGAACCATATGAATGTGGGGTTCCTACTCACGGTACTTCATGGATGCAGTTTAAGGTAGGGTATTACCTTTATGCGATCCTGTATCTGATGTTCGATGTGGAGGCGATCTTTTTATTTCCGTGGGCGACTGTTGTACGGAATTTAGGGCTGCCCGGATTATATAGCATATTGTTTTTCGTATTAATCTTAGGTCTTGGATTGGCCTATGCATGGAGGAAAGGAGCATTGCAATGGAAATAAAGAAAATATATATAAAAGGTATTCCTAACGATGAGTTTAAGGATAATGAGTACCTTGAAGATTATATAAAGGAACTGAATGAAAACGGAGTTCCAGTTGTTGTTGGAAAGCTGGACGATCTTATTAACTGGGGACGCTCCAATTCTGTCTGGCCTTTGGCATTTGCTACCAGTTGTTGTGGTATTGAGTTTATGGCTTCGGCTGCTGCCCGTTACGACCTTGCCCGTTTTGGGATGGAGGTTACACGTAATAGTCCCCGTCAGGCCGATACGATGGTAGTAGCAGGCACAATCGTGCATAAAATGGCTCCGCTACTGAAACGTGTATACGATCAGATGGCAGAACCGAAATATGTTGTGGCCATGGGTAGTTGTGCTATTTCCGGCGGTCCGTTTGTAGATTCATACCATGTAGTGAAAGGGATAGATGAAATAATGCCGGTAGATGTATATGTGCCGGGATGTCCTCCTCGTCCGGAAGCGCTATTCTATGGCTTGATGCAGCTGCAACGTAAAATAAAGGTAGAACGCTTTTTGTTCAAAGTGGATAAAAAGAATAAGTAACCCCTTTCTGGTTACACCAGGGGATGGTTATTCCCCATATAAAACGAACATGTAATTCGCAACTATAATATATCGATGGAAAACATCAGGAAAGTAATATTGGAAGCCGTACCCGAAGCGGTGATCGAAGAAGCCGGAAGGCTTACGGTTACTGTGGAACCGGACAAATTACGCCATTTGGCAAAAGCTCTTCGTTATCATGCAGAGTATCCTTTCGACTATCTGGCTATGCTGACCGGAATGGACTGGGGAGAAAAGCTCGGAGTAAACTATCTTTTGGCTTCATCAAAAGATTTATCCAAAGAGGTTGTAATGAAAACAGGTACAGCCGATAGAGAAAATCCTTTGCTTTATACTGTTACAGATATATGGGAAACTGCCCATTATAACGAACGTGAGGTATATGCAATGTTCGGTATCCGTTTTATCAATAATCCGGATATGCGCCGTTTCTTTCTCAATTCCGATTGGAATGGTTTTCCATTGAAAAAAGATTATGATGCAAACCCAGTATTGAATCCAGTTTCGGTAGAGAGTAAAGATATCGTTGATGTCGCTCCCCGGATTATGGAAACTCCGAATGGATTGAAGGAGGAAACTGTAAGGGTATTCGAAGAGACCGATTATATAATAAATATAGGACCACAACACCCTTCTACTCATGGGGTAATGCACTTCCGTGTTGCATTGGAAGGTGAGATGGTGAAGAAGATAGACGTTCATAGCGGATACATTCATCGCGGGATAGAAAAGATGTGTGAGAACATGACTTATCCGCAAATACTGCACTTGACAGACCGTCTGGACTATCTTTCCGCAAATATCAACCGTCACGGCCTATGTATGTGCGTGGAGAAAGCCGCAGGAATAGAAGTTCCGGAAAGAGCGCAATATATCCGTACCATTATGGATGAGTTGAATCGTATAGATTCTCATCTTGTAGCATGGGCGACCATGTGTATGGACTTAGGTTCTACCACTGCCTTTATATATGGTATGCGCGAACGCGAGGAAATTCTTAAAATATTTGAACAAACATCAGGTGGGCGTTTGATTATCAATTACAACGTTATCGGTGGTGTTATGTTCGATATATACCCTGAATTCCAGAAAGATGTAAAAGCATTCATTCCGCTCATGCGTAAGCGCCTGAAAGAATATGACCGATTGTTTACAGGGAATGTTATTGCACTGGGACGTATGAAAGGAATTGGCCTTCTTTCCAAAGAAGATGCTATCTCTTATGCGGTTACAGGGCCTGCCGGACGTGGATCGGGTTTTGCTTCTGACATCCGTAAGCATGTACCTTATGCGCTTTACGACAAAGTAGAATTTACAGAAATTATACGCGAAGAAGGAGACGCTTTCGCCAGATACCTGAACCGTCTGGATGAAATAGAAGAGTCTCTGAAAATTATAGAACAATTGGTAGACAATATACCTGATGGCGAATTCTTAGCTAAAACAAAAGCTATCATCAAATTGCCTGAAGGAGAATTTTACCAGAGAGTGGAAGCTGGCCGTGGAGAATTCGGTGTATTCATCGAAAGCCGTGGGGACAAAGTTCCATACCGTCTGAAGTTCCGTTCTCCGTCGATGGCTGCCGTATCGGTGATGCCTTTGATTTGTGAAGATGAAAAAATTTCAGACTTTATCGGTATCGGTGGTTCTATGGACTATGTGATTCCTGATATCGACCGTTAATACAGATTAAGGTCTCAGGCCTATTTGTTGCTTTTGTATTTGCAACAGCAATAGTAGGTTGCGATTAAATAATGTTGCATTAAATGCTTTTTTGCTTATTCATTTTATCAATATAAAAACATATGCTGTTAAAATTTTCGTTAGAGCCCTCTCAATTGACCACATGGCTTGATACATGGCTACACGCCAATTTGCCTACATGGGCAGCTCTGACAATAGAATTTGTACTGATAGGTGTTGTCTTACTTACTCTTTATGCAGTACTGGCCTTGATATTAATCTATGTAGAACGTAAAATTACGGCATTTTTTCAGGCTCGTTTAGGTCCCAACCGTGTAGGTAAGTACGGACTCGTTCAGAGTGTGGCCGACATGGTTAAGATATTGCTGAAAGAAATTATTCATGTTAAGCAATCTGACAGGTTCCTGTTTTTTACAGCGCCTTTCTTTATGATTGTGGCTTCCATGCTTACATTCGGTGCATTACCATTTGGGCAGGGACTTCAAGTCGTGGATTTCAATATCGGAGCATTCTATGTAATTGCCGTTTCATCATTGGGTATCATCGGTGTACTATTGGCAGGATGGTCCAGTAACAACAAATATTCGATGATTGGAGCCATGCGAAGCGGTGCGCAATTTATTAGCTACGAGCTTTCAGCAGGATTTGCTTTGATGACAATGGTTGTACTTTCGGGCACAATGAGTTTTTCCCAGATAATACAGGGACAGACATATCTTCACCAATGGAATATAATAGCAGGACACGTGCCCGCATTTATTGCATTTATTATCTATCTGATTTCAGGACATGCCGAGACTAACCGTGGACCTTTCGACTTACCGGAAGCCGAATCGGAGTTAACGGCAGGTTATCATACGGAATATTCAGGATTGCAATTCGGGTTTTTCTATCTGGCAGAGTATTTGAATATGTTTATCGTTGCTGGTATCGCCGCTACAGTATTCTTAGGAGGATGGATGCCTGTACAAATTGAAGGTTGGGATGGATTTAACCAGATAATGAATTATATTCCTTCATTCATGTGGTTCTTTATGAAAGCAGGATTTCTTGTTTTCCTTAGTTTGTGGGTAAGATGGACATTCCCGCGTTTGCGTATCGACCAGTTATTAAATCTGGAATGGAAATATTTATTACCTATCAATATGGTAAACATATTATTGATGGTAGCTATGGTTTTATTGGGTTGGACTTTTAAATGAGTAAAAGATAGTATTTATATACTGTTGCAGATATAAAAATAATAAAAAGGTCTGAGGCCTTAATTTATAGAAAATACGACAATGAGTTCAGTATCAGAATATTTTTCAGGTTTATTTGGAGGTATCAAGTCATTGCTCACGGGGATGAGAGTGACGTGGGGTGAGCTGTGGACAAAAAAGATCACAGAGCAATATCCTGAAAACCGTGCAACCCTAGTAATTCCTGACCGTTTCCGTGGCGAGCTGATTATGCCGCACGATGAAAACAACGAACATGCCTGTACCGCTTGTGGTATCTGTCAGATGAATTGTCCGAACGGGACAATACAGGTTATATCGAAGAGTATAGAAACAGAAGACGGGAAAAAGAAAAAAATAATAGATCGTTACATCTATGATTTAGGAATGTGTACATTCTGTAATCTGTGCGTGATAACTTGTCCGTCAGATGCAATTGTTTTTGCGAATACGTTTGAAAATTCGCTTTTCACTCGTAGCAAGCTTATACAGCAATTAAACCATGAGGGGTCTAAGCTTCGTGAAAAGAAAAAGGAAAAACCGGCTCCTGCTGTAGTCTCAGCTCCTGTAGCTAAAGCTGAAGAAGCTGTGCATGGAAAGAGTACTGCACCGGAAAATGTTCCTCAAACACCGCTTGAGCCTATACCTGCACAGGATATAAAAACTGCCGATGGAAGCCATCCCGAACTGGATGTGAAAAAGGATGTGACAACCAAGACAGTACCTGCATCGAAAACAGATGGAGATATTGAGCCAAAAGAAGATAAAGAATAAATAATATACGATAATCAACAGATTATGGCAGAACAGATTATATTTTACATTATAGCGACAATCATTGTGTTTTCCACCATCATGGCGGTTACGACACAGAAGATTATCCGCTCGGCGACATTCCTGTTATTTGTCCTTTTAGGAACAGCAGGTTTGTATTTACTTCTCGATTATCATTTCCTGATGGCAGTACAGATTGCAGTCTATGCAGGAGGGGTGATGGTATTATTTATCTTTGCTATCCTGCTCACCCATGAACCGGGTGTGGATGTAAAATTCGAAAAACCGGGCAGGATGTTTGTCGCAGCTGTTACGGCTCTGGCCGGACTTGGTATTTGTGGTCACATTATATTCTACAATGTGAATAAATTCTATACTTATGTTACGCAGAGCGAATTGCAGATGCAGGATATAGGTATGGCGATGATGGGTACGGATAAATACCAATACTTATTGCCGTTCGAGGCTATAAGCGTGTTATTGTTAGCTTGTATTATTGGTGGTATAATGATTGCCAGAAAAAGATAAATATACATTATGGGTGATTTTATAACAAGTTTTCTATCAGGACCGGTGCCTATCGAGGCATATCTGGCGGTAAGTACGATTATGTTCTTTGCCGGAGTATATGGTTTCCTTTCGCGTAAAAACATGTTGATGGTTCTGGTTTCTGTAGAGCTAATGCTCAATGCCGCCGACCTTAATTTTGTTGTATTCAATCGTTATCTGTATCCGGGACAGCTCGAAGGGTTTTTCTTTACCCTGTTTGCTATAGGTATAGCTGCGGCAGAAACAGCCATCGCCATCGCCATCATCATCAATATATACCGCCATGTGAAGAGTATATATATAGATGAGAATATTACTAAAATGAAAAACTAAGCAAGGAAAAGATATAAAATATGGACGCATTTAATTATTCTATACTGATACTTGTACTTCCTGTCGTAATGTTCCTCATTCTGGGGCTGGGCGGAAAATATATGAAGCCTGTAATTGCCGGAACTCTGGGGAGCCTTTCCCTTGCTGTAATGACGGTGTTGGCCTATACCACAGCTTATCAGTATTTCTTCGAAGTTGGAAAAGGTGCTGATGGCGTTTATCAGGCTATAAATGTATTCCACTTCCAGTGGTTAAGATTTACGGATACATTGCATATCGACTTAGGAATGTACCTCGATCCTATATCGGTGATGATGTTGGTTGTGATTACTACCGTATCACTGATGGTACATGTTTATAGCTTAGGCTATATGAAGGGTGAAAAAGGATTTCAACGTTATTACGCTTTTCTATCCCTGTTTAGTTTCGCAATGCTCGGGCTTGTTGTGGCAACCAATATATTCCAGATGTATATCTTCTGGGAACTAGTGGGGGTATCTTCATTCCTGCTCATCAGTTTCTATTATGTAAAACCGTCGGCAGTAGCTGCTTCAAAGAAAGCATTTATTGTTACTCGTTTTGCCGACTTCTTCTTCCTTGTAGGTATTCTGTTACTATCATATTTCACAGGTACATTCGACTTTGCCACATTGACTGCATCGAATGCAGATATCTGTGTGTCGTCTACAGCCGGGATGTCATTCCTTGGTATGTCTGTCCTTTCGTGGGCAATGCTTCTGATATTTGTGGGAGGTGCCGGGAAATCGGCGATGATGCCGTTTCACATTTGGTTGCCCGATGCGATGGAGGGTCCGACCCCTGCGTCTGCTCTTATCCATGCCGCAACGATGGTGGTAGCCGGAGTATTCCTTGTAGCACGCTTATTCCCGATATATTATTTTGGAGCTGAACAAATCTTAACTGTTATAGCATGGGTAGGAGCAATTACTGCATTGTTTGCTGCGGTAGTGGCATGTACCCAAACCGATATTAAACGTGTACTGGCATTCTCAACTATATCTCAGATTGCATTCATGCTTACCTCTTTAGGAGTTTCCAAATTTGGAGAACACGAAGGACTGGGTTATATGGCAGGTATGTTCCATTTGTTTACGCATGCATTCTTCAAAGCTCTGTTGTTCCTTGGAGCAGGAGCTATTATCCATGCGGTACACAGTAATGAGATGGGAGATATGGGCGGTCTGAAAAAATATATGCCGATTACGTGTATTACATTTGCAATCGCATTGTTTGCAATTGCCGGCGTACCGTTCTTCTCCGGATTCTATAGTAAGGATGAAATACTGGCTTCGGCTTTCGAACATAACAAAGCAATATACTTTATATTGAGTTTTGCTGCGGGACTGACGGCATTCTACATGACACGTCTTTTCCTACGCATCTTCTTCTACGAAAGTGATAAGCACTATCATCACAAACCTCACGAAGCAGGCCCTATGATGTTTATACCTCTCATTATATTAGCTGTGTTTGCATTTGGTGCAGGATATATTCCATTCGGGCACTTTGTAACATCTGACGGTGCACCATATGATATTCATATCGATTGGCAGGTAGCGATAACAAGTATCATTATCTCATTTATTGGAATGGGTATTGCCGTGCGGATGTATTATAAGAAAAACGATATACCTGATAGAATTACAGCAAGCATCAGCACATTCTACAAATGGGCGTACAATAAGTTCTATTTCGACGAATTGTGGCTATATGTAACGCGTAATATTATCTTCAAACGTATCTCTGCAACGATAGCATGGTTCGATAAGAAGTTTGTAGACGGCTTTATGGATTCACTGGCTTATGTAACACAGGCAGCGTCCAGCACAATCAAAGACTTCCAGTCGGGATATATCCAACAATATGCATTTGCGTATCTGCTGGGAGCGTTGATACTTGTAGTCGGTTTTGGCGGATGGTTAATTGCTTTTATTTGTAAATAAGATATAGTTAAAAATATAAGAATATGAATATTCTTTCATTATTTGTTCTGGTTCCTGTTGTGATGTTGCTTGCGTTTATACCTTGCCGCAACATCAAACAAGTACGCACCGTGGGAGTAGTAGGTGCAGTTATAGAAGTTATTTTAGCTTTGGTTCTCCTGTTTATGTTCTATCAGGAACGTGCAGCAGGAAATGCAGCGGAAATGCTGTTCACATTCGATGCAGTTTGGTTTCAGGCAGCAAGCATGAATATACATTACGCTATCGGGGTTGATGGTATTTCTGTGCTGATGATACTGCTTACCGCTGTCATTATATTTACAGGGACTTTTGCTTCATGGAATATGAACCCGTTGCCAAAAGACTTCTTTATGTGGCTGACTCTCTTGTCTATCGGTGTATATGGCTTCTTCATCTCTTTGGATATGTTTACCATGTTCTTCTTTTACGAGATAGCCCTGATACCGATGTACTTGTTGATCGGGCTTTGGGGTACGGGGCGTAAAGAATATTCGGCAATGAAACTTACCCTCATGTTGATGGGAGGTTCGGCATTCCTCTTCGTAGGTATTCTTGGTATATACTTCCATTCTTCCGTTACAGGAGATTATACATTCAATATACTGGAAATAGCTGCAAATAATTCGATTCCTGTTTCAGTCCAATACTGGGCATTCCCTCTTACATTCTTAGGTTTTGGAGTTCTTGGAGCTTTGTTTCCATTCCATACGTGGTCGCCTGATGGTCATGCATCTGCACCGACAGCTGTATCTATGCTTCATGCAGGAGTATTGATGAAGCTGGGAGGATACGGTTGTTTCCGTATCGCTATGCGTCTGATGCCGGAAGCTGCTGACGAACTATCTTGGATATTCATTATACTTACAGGTATCAGTGTTATCTACGGAGCATTAGGAGCTATTGCTCAAACAGACTTGAAATATATCAATGCTTATTCTTCAGTGAGCCACTGTGGATTGGTATTGTTTGCTATATTGATGATGAACCAGACCGCCATGACGGGTGCTGTGATGCAGATGCTTTCACATGGTCTGATGACAGCTCTTTTCTTTGCCCTGATTGGTATGATATACGGACGTACACATACTCGCGATATACGCCAGATGGGAGGGCTGATGAAGATTATGCCATTCCTGAGCGTATGTTATGTGATTGCCGGTTTGGCATCTTTGGGACTACCGGGATTGAGTGGTTTCGTTGCTGAGATGACAATTTTTGTAGGTGCATTTGAGCACAACGATTTGTTCCATCGAATCTTTACCATTGCAGCAATATCTTCAATTGTGGTAACAGCTGTTTATATTCTGAAAGTGGTTGGTAAAATATTATATGGTCCGGTTCAGGATCCGCATCATTTAGAATTGACTGATGCTGTATGGCATGAAAAAATAGCAACAGTAGGATTGATAATCTGTGTTGCAGGTATGGGATTGTTCCCGGGATGGATTTCCGATTTGATTACTTCAAGTCTGGGATATATAAAATAAGTAAGAAATAGATTGTAAACATTGAAATTATAAGATATAAAAATGGATTTGAGTAATTATTTGTTGATGAAGCACGAGCTATCACTTGTTGTGGTATTTCTCTTACTTATTATTTATGATTTGTTTGCTTCGGACAACGCAAAGAAATATTTCTTCCCCGTGGCCTGTACTTTGTTTCTGGCACATACCGTCCTATGTTTCTTTTTTAAAGATAGTGGAGCATCCTTTGCAGGCATGTATGTTACCGGTCCGGCTTATCTTACAATAAAGAATATACTGAATATAGGTGTATTCCTCATTTTCTTACAAGCAAATTCATGGCTCAACAGACCTGATTCGATAATCAAGCGTGGAGAATTCTTCATGTTGACTATACTTACCCTGATCGGTATGAATCTCATGATTTCTTCCGGAAACTTCCTGTTGTTCTATATCGGTCTTGAAACAGCATCTTTGCCTATTGCGGCTTTGGTTGCGTTTGATAAATACAGACAAGAATCGGCAGAAGCCGGAGCCAAATATATATTTAATGCTATCTTCTCATCAGGTATGATGGTTTTCGGGTTATCATTCTTATATGGAGCCTGTGGAACGCTATATTATGCAGATATCGCTACAAATATATATTCTACGCCGATGGTAATAATGGCAATGGTATTTATTCTGGCTGGAATATTCTTTAAAATATCTCTTGTTCCGTTCCATCTTTGGGCACCGGACACATATCAGGGCGCGCCTACCAATGTGACCCTTTATTTATCTACCATATCGAAGGGAGCTGCAGTATTTGCTCTGATGACTATCCTGTTCAAAGTGTTTCCAGTACTTGCAGACGTTTGGCAAAACATAATATGGATCATAATCCTGCTTACTATTACAATTGGTAACCTGTTTGCTCTTCGTCAGAAGAATATGAAACGCTTCCTTGCATTCTCTTCCATATCGCAGGCCGGTTATATTATGTTAAGTGTATTTACGGGAACAGCCGAAGGTATGGCTGCAACAATGTTCTACATCTTTGTGTATGTATTCTCCAATCTGGCAGCTTTCGGCGTTATTTCTGCAATAGAGGATAAGACAGGTAAAGTGAGTATGAATGACTACAACGGATTATATTATACCAATCCAAAGCTGGCGTTGGCTATGATGATTGCCATGTTCTCGTTGGGAGGTATTCCTCCGACAGCCGGTTTCTTCAGTAAGTTGTTCGTATTTATGACAGCTATGCAGCAGGGACATGTATTGCTTGTTTTCCTTGCATTCTTGAATACAGTTATATCACTATATTACTATTTACTGGTAGTAAAAGCAATGTTTATCAATAAGAACAATTCTCCTATCGAGGCTGTTAATACAGACGGATATCTAAAAGTATCGCTAGTAGTGTCGATGGCCGGAATATTTGTAATCGGTATGGTAAGCTGTTTCTATCAATATATAGATAAGGTTAGTTTTGGCATATATTAAATATTATTAATTTATAAATAAAATTCGACAGAAGACTGTATCTTTGGGCTTCTGTCGAATTTTGTACAATAAAAACATATAAGAAAGAGAGTGTTTAATGATATGATATTCAGTCTAACTGATTGTCGTATTTTAAGTTAACGAAATAATAAATAGGTCTGAGACCTTGCAACAAATATCATTTATGAATTTATTTGTTTTACTTCAGGCGGCTACCCCCGTTGTAGAAATGGCGGAGCAAACAGCCCAAGTTGCTCCCGAAGAGAGTTATTTAAGCCTTGTGATGAAAGGTGGATGGATACTATTGCCCATCTTTCTTTTGTCGCTTTTAGCTATATATGTCATTATAAATAAGTGGCTGGTAGTAAATCGTCTTGGTAAAAAAGATTCGGTCTGGCTATCCCGGGTTGTGGAGTTGATACACGAAGGAAAAGTCGATAAAGCTTTGAAATTTTGCGTAGAACGTCCTTATGCTTCAGCTAAAGTGATTGCCGCCGGACTTAAAGACTTTGATCGTGATGATAAAGAAATACAGGAGTCGATGGAAGTCGAAGCCCGCCAGCAAATAAGCATATTGGAAAACCAGATGAACTGGCTTGGAATCACAGCTTCTATTGCACCTATGCTCGGGTTTCTGGGTACAATTTTCGGGGTTATAAAGATCTTCTATGATATAGCAAAAACAAACGATCTGGCTATAGATACGATTTCTACGGGACTTTATCAGAAAATGATATGTTCCGGAGCCGGGTTGCTCGTAGGGATTATAGCATATGCGGGTTATTATGTACTGAACGGACGTATCGACAAAGTGGTAGTCAACATCGATAAAGAATCTAACGAAGTATTGAAGGCAATCAGAGCTTATAAAAGAGGTAGTGTTGAGGCCTGATTTTATAAAGCTTATTCTTAAAAAAGAGAGAAAACATGAAAATAGAACGGAGAAAATCAAGGGCTGCGGAGGTTTATACCTCTTCGTTGAACGATATAATGTTCTTCCTGTTGTTGTTTTTTCTTATAATATCCACTATGGTTACTCCGGCGGCTATCAGAGTGCTTTTGCCGAATGCCGCAACTTCGGAGCAGGTTGTAACCAAGAAGAATATTAACTTGATAATAACTCAGGATTTGAGATATTATGTTAATGATAAGGAAGTTACGAAAGAGGAGATTGAGCCGGCCTTGATGGCAGCTATTACAAAGGAAAAAGAAAAGAACAATAATGTCGAAGTAAATGTTCTATTACAAGCAGATAAGTCATTGAGTCTGCAGAACGTTGTTGATGTGATTGATATCGGGAATAAATTGCAAGTGAAAATGGTGCTGTTTACCCAAAAACCTGAATAATTAATTTCTAAAAAAAAGACAAAATCATAAGTTTCACTATTACTAAAAAAAGATAATAATAGATGAAATTTATACTAGATGATGCAACATTTCTACAAAAAATGCATCTCTAAAATGAAGCTTGACCAATATGAATGAACTGCAAATTATAGCAGGCTGTAAGGAACAAAAGCGTGAAGCTCAAAAAATGCTATACGAGGTGTATGCCCGTAAGATGTATAGTATTTGCTTACGCTATAGTTCTGATCAAGACGCTGCTCAGGATTTATTGCAGGACGGATTCATGAAAGTATTTGCCAATATTGATTCATTTCAAGACAGAGGCTCTTTCGAAGGTTGGCTCAAGCGCATATTTATAAACCTTGCTTTAGAAAACTTAAGAAAGAAAAAATCAATAATTCAGACTTCCGATGATGTTCAGAATCTTCCCGATGTAGTGGACGATTCTACTGAAGACGAGCAAATGTATAAAATATCGGAGGGTGAATTACTGAAAATGGTACAAGACCTGCCGCGTGGTTATTCTACAGTTTTCAACTTGTATGCGATAGAAGATTATTCACACAAGGAAATAGCAGAAATGATGGGTATTAGTGAAGGTACTTCACGTTCTCAATATGTAAGAGCCCGAAATATCTTACAGGAGAGGGTGAAACAATATATTAAAGAGAGATCATAACAAGATGATAGAAGATAAAGACAAAATAAAGGATCTATTCTCCTCAAAGTTAGGAAACTTTGAGCCGGAAGTGCCTGCATCCATTTGGGGTGGGCTGGATCAGCTTTTGTCTAATCAGCCTGTACAAGCGCCTGATGCATCATCTTCATCTTCATCTGCAAATTCTTCGACAGCCAATGCAGCTTCTTCGACCTCAAAAGCATCTACTATAAAGACCATCGCTATTGCTGTAGGTGTAGCAGCAGCAATTGCAATTGGTATATTATCTATTCCAACAGATGATAAACCAATAATGGAAGATGCTAATGTTGTTGTAACAGAAGAAGTTAAGACTCCTGTTGAAACGCACGATGTGGATACTGTGATTGAGGTTCCAAAAGTTGTGCCGCCACTACTGGCCAAGGCACGGGCTATAGTTGAACCGGTAGAAGCTGTAGCAACAACGGAACCTGAACCAGAACCAGAAGTGGTATCTGAACCTTTAGTGAAAGAAGAAGTTAAGGAAGAGAAAAAAGAAGTAAAAGCTGCGCCAATGTTGGCACAAACGAGAGTTATATTGCCGGAAGCGGAATCACCGTCGAAAGGACTCTCTCTTGGAATTACTGTTGATGCAGGGTTGTTTGCTGACAATGTAAATGAAAGAGGCGGGGATATCCTGTTCTCTCGTAAGGTAAGATCTTCGACTTTCAGGTCAGCTCTGAATAAGGAAAATAGTGAGTTTGAACTTGAACATAAGCAGCCTATTTCGTTTGGAGTAACAATCAGCAAACAGATAGCACCAAAATTATCATTCGAAACGGGGTTGGTTTATACACACTTGTCATCGAAGATAAAATCAAGTAGCGTGTTCAATATAAGTGAATCGCAGTATTTTAACTATCTGGGTATACCATTATCTCTGAATTATACGTTCTTTGAATTAGGTAAGACTAAATTCTATTTTGCACTGGGTGGAATGGTACAGAAAGATATAAATGGAAGATATGTAAGCAATATGGGCTTCTCCATGCTGGATATTGAAGATAAAGACCTAGCAGGACATGTCTTTTATTCTGAGCCATATTATATAAGAGAGTCTGTGAAACAATCAAATCCTCAGTTCTCGGTAAGATCATCTCTGGGTATTTCCTACCCTTTGTATAAAAAAATGTATCTTTATGGGACGATAGGAGGGGCATATTACTTCGATGCCAGAAATAAGTACAGAACTATATATTCTGACAGAAAGACCCAGTTAGACCTGAATCTGGGAATTAAATTTGATTTTTAAAAAAAAATAATACAATTAAATTAAAAAATAAACATGAAAAAAACATCTTTACTGAAAATTTTTTGTAGTGTGTTCTCCGTGGTGTTGCTGATGTCATCATGCTTGGGAGATGGAGACAGTTCATTTACTATTGAGAAGGATTTCGCTTATATTACAAGTGATGATTACGGGCGGCAGTATGCTGTTACATCTAACGGGTATATAATGCATGATAATATTAATAAGTTAATATCTGGCAGTTGCTATTTTATAGGTTATAAGATATCATCTTCATCCGCAGACGGATATTTTAATGCTGAATATGTAAATATATTGAATAATGAGGCGATAACGAAAGGATTATTTCAGAAACCGGATGAGGATTTAGAGACAATCGATCCTGCAAGTTTAACTATACAGGCTTGGTCTCCGAGCAATACGATTGGAGATAATTGGTTGATTGGTTATAATCTTACAAAGAAAAAACGGGACGAAGTAAAAGCTTTCTTCTATTATGACTCGAATAATCAGAAATATACAGATGGCAATACAGTCGTGGAAATAGACCCTATAAAGGATAATAAGATTATAATTGATGTAAAATTCGTAGTAACAGACCCTGTTGGGGGAGACGAGTCTGTAACTGATTCTTTCTCTGCTGTTGGGAATTTATCAAGCATCCGTCGTGGTTATACTTCTTTTTCGCCTAACTTTGATGGAGTGAGTGAAAATTATTTAAATGTTCCGGTGAAATTCAGATATCAGAAAAAGGATACTTCGGATCCTCAGTATATTGGTAACTGGCAGTGGAATGGCAGCAATGCTTATTATATTCAGTTTACAAAAAATTAAATTGTTTCAAGAATAAATAATAAGAGACGTAGCCCGTGGACTACGTCTCTTTTATGTATAAAGAAATGTTGGAAAAAGATATCTTAACCATAATAACAGATCATTTGCCGCAGATAATAGCTTCGGCGATTATAATTTTATTAACTCCTTCTTCAAAATATATAGTAGGTAAAATAATAAGAAAATACGGTTCTCTTACTTTGAAGTCAGAACCCCGGACATTGCATATTATACAAGTAATAAATATACTTATCAACTTCACTTGTTTGGTTACTCTTGCTATTATCTGGGGTGTACAGCCACAGAATATGCTCGTGGCCCTGTCCTCTATATTTGCAGTGATAGGTGTTGCCATGTTTGCTCAATGGTCTATCCTGAGTAATATCACAGCCGGAATTATAATATTTTTTACTACCCCATTCAAGATTGGGGACGAGATCCATATTCTGGATAAAGATACTCCTATAGATGCCATAATAGAGAATATTCTGACATTTCATACCCACCTCAGGACTAAAGATAATGAGCTTATAATCATACCAAACTCACTCTTTTTGCAAAAAATAGTTTCTGTCGGAAAAATGGAAAGATAAAATGTAGCAGAATATGTTAAGTGGATTTTTTTCCTATATTTGTGATATTATAAACGAAATAGATAGTTGGATATGTCAGTGAACAAAGTAATATTGATAGGGAATGTAGGGAAAGATCCTGATGTGAAATATTTTGATAATGGGAGCGTAGTTGCTAATTTTACATTGGCCACTACCGAGAGAGGATATACTGCTGCTAACGGGACGCAGATCCCTGACCGTACCGAATGGCATAATATAGTTTGCTGGAGAGGTTTGGCTAAAGTAGCAGAACAGTTTGTGAAAAAAGGGACTCAGGTGTATGTTGAAGGTAAAATACGATCACGCACATATGACGATGCCAATGGAATGAAACGGTATGTAAATGAGATATATGCAGATAATCTCGAGCTACTGGGCAGCCGTAGGAGAGAAGGAGGCGAGGGTACTGAAAATATGCCGTATTCCCAGCCTGCAAACGAATCTTATCAATCACCGAATTCATATAATTCTACGAATAATATATCAGAGGAGGATGATTTGCCATTTTAGAGAAGATCATGATCTCATAGAATGAGATTTATCGAATATATTAGACAGGTTAATACAAATAGGAGACTGTTTGCTTTAATCTGTTTTTATTTTAGGGCAAAGACTATTTTTACATAGCGCATATATGGGGAAGCAAGCAACGTTATTCTTAATCATCTGTTGTATATTCATTTCTTGCAACGAATATACGCCGAAGCCTGTGGGGTATCCGCGAATAGATAAGGTGGAGTCCGGAGTGGTGAGATTCGAACATGCTGCATTCTCTTTCCGGTATCCGGCAAATGCCCGTATAGAAGAAGTGAGAAAAAACGATGAATCCGGCTTTTGGTTTAATATCTCTTATCCTGAATATGATGCGATTCTATACTGTACATATTTTCCGGTCGATAAGAGAAAACTTTCCGGTGCATTGGAGGATAGCTATCAGTTGGCATATAGCCAGGCATTGAAGGCGAATGGTATACAACAATCCCTCTTTACAGACTCATTGCACCATACATCGGGAATAATTTATGATGTAAAAGGCTCGGTAGCAAGTCCGATCCAATTTTATCTGACTGATAATGCCTCTAATTTTCTGAGAGGCTCATTATATTTCAATCAACAGGTCAATGCCGACTCTATTGCTCCGGTAGTAGGATTTCTGCGGGAAGATATTGTCGCCCTGATAGAATCTCTCGAATGGAAGAACACAAGAGTAACACCATGAAGATTCCCCAAGTGCTGATATATACATGTCTGCTTACTCTCGGGGTTTCTTTATTTATATATCTCGACATTGAGAATACAAGCCTTTTGTACGACGATGTATATTCCATTTTCATGGTGAAGGCATCATATACTGATATTATAAATATAACGGCATCAGATGTACACCCTCCGTTATATTACTGGTGTTTAAAATTTTTCACTTCTTTTTTCGGAGATTCTCTCTTCTCTTTCAGGGTATTCTCTACACTAGGCATTATTGCGGTTCTTCTATTAGGCTGTTTTCCTATACGGCGTTTATTCGGGGATAAAACGGCTATTTTCTTTATGCTGCTGATTATTATATTTCCGGTTACCCAGTATCTGGCAACGGAAATAAGGATGTATTCGTGGACAATGTTTTTTGTCTTGGCTTGTGCATTATCTGCTTATCACGCTTTCGGCAAAGGGGAGAAGAAGTATTGGACGCTGTTTCTTGTAACAGGCCTTTGCGCAGCATATCTCCACAACTATGGACTATTAAGCGTTTTTGGCATATATATACTGTTTTTCTTCTTCCTGATACGGACAAAAAAGAAATTGACTTATCTGATTCTTTGTGGAGTAGCCTTTTTTATAGCCTATCTTCCTTGGCTTATTCAGTTGTGGGAACAAGTTGATAATATTTCATCTGATTACTGGATAAAGCCGCTGACCCTGAACGATATATTCCTGCATATTTACTATTTCTATTCACCAAAGGAAATCTGGCTGCCATTTACTAATTTTACAAAAGGGCAAATGATGACCGGATTAATAATTCTGATGGCGATACAGTTGATCTTAACAATCAAAGTGTTACTGTCCGGTAATACGAAGAAAGATAGAATGTCATTGCTCACTATCTTCTCCTTTATTACATTTCTTATACCTATAGCGATAGGATTTATTATCTCCGTTGCATACCTGCCCATATTGGTGACACGTTATATGACCTGTTCATTTGGCCTTTTCGTTTTAAGTCTTGCTTTTGTCTTGGCAAAGGCTATGGAGTTTCCTGTATGCAAGCGACTCTCATCTGTTTTCCTACTTCTTCTGTTTTTTACCGGGGGAGTAAGGCTCTATTCCGGTGTGGATTATTATAACCGTACCGAATCGGCGTATCAGGAAATCCGACAATTTGTAAAGGATGGCGGTCAGGAAAAAAAATCTCTTGTTGTTAATGATTTTTCCTATCATGTTATGCCCCGATTGCAGATGATAGCTCCGGATAATGAATGTTTTGTCTTATTGACAGGTGAGGGGAAAGAGGATTTTCATCCATTCCGCTTTCAAAAAATAAGACCGGAAGATTTTGTTGCAGAAGAATTTATTCTTGTGCATCAGGATAGGGAAGCCATACAGGATGATTTCAGACAATACAGACAATCGTTAGATAATCGTTATGCCGTTATTGACAGTTTGCATGCTACAGATATCCGCTTGTATCATATGAAAAAGGTAACACCATAGAATGCCATAATGTTGGAAAACATTTATCTATGTAATTAGAGCCAATAGCCTTTAGCTGATAGTTCTTTGAAGTGTTGGGATAAGTAGTAAGTTTTAAGTATTAAGTTGAAAGTTATATAAGATACGAGTAGACAAGACACAAGATACGAGTTATTAACTGATATTTGTTGACTATTAACTGAAAAAATGTTACTTTTTATATCGTAGATATTCATAAAAATTAAATGGCAAATGAAGCAAAGCATAGATTAAACATTTTTTCATACCTTTGTCCCCTGAAAAATAGAGATATTAACATGGCAGATACCAAGGCGCAGTTTGAGCAGGTGATTGCGATATGTCGCAACCTTTTTGCTAAAAAGCTGAAAGATTATGGAGCATCGTGGCGAATCCTTCGCCCTCAGTCGGTTACAGACCAGATTCTTATCAAGGCGAAACGTATAAGGAGCATTGAAGAAAAAGGTGTAAGCCTTATAGATGAAGGTATCGCTCCTGAGTTTATTGGTATTGTAAACTATGGTATTATAGGGCTTATTCAACTCGAACTCGGATTCTCAGACAGTGTGGATTTGAACGAAGAACAGGTTCTGGCGTTATATGATAAGCATATGACGCAGACCAAAGAGTTGATGTATGCAAAGAACCATGATTATGACGAGGCCTGGCGGGCTATGCGCATCAGTTCTTACACAGATCTTATTCTGACTAAAATATACAGGACAAAGCAAATAGAAGAGAATAAAGGTCAGACAATTGTATCGGAAGGTGTCGATGCCAACTATATGGATATGATTAATTATTCGTTATTCGGGCTTATTAAACTTGAATTTCCCGATAACGAAAACTAACTGCTAATGAGTAAGAAGGATATTGGGATAAAGATATTAACAGAGGTTTCCAGAGTTATTCTTGGTGTAACCTTTATTTTTTCCGGATTTGTAAAAGCTGTAGATCCCTATGGAACGGCATATAAGATAGACGACTATTTTGCAGCGTTTAATCTTACCTCTCTTACTTTCTTTTCCTTTCCTCTTTCGGCCTTACAGAGTATAGTCGAATTTGCAATGGGAGCTTGTATGTTGTTTGGGCTTTACCGCCGTTGGAATTCCCGGCTTACATTAGTGGTTATGGTTTTTATGACCATCCTTACGCTTTATCTGGCCATTGCCGACCCTGTGGAAGATTGCGGTTGTTTCGGAGACGCACTGGTTATTACCAACTGGCAAACGTTTTATAAGAATATAGTATTGCTGATATGTTCCATTATTGTATTCAGATATTGTGAACGGATTAGTAATTTCTTTACAGGTAAAACTTATTGGCTGGCATTTCTGTATATACTTATTTTTATTAGTTTATTCACATTCCGTAATTATATATATGAGCCGTTATTTGATTTCCGCCCATACAAAATAGGGGCATCCATACCCGGACAGATGGGGGTGGAAGAAGGTAAGGGCCGTGAAGAGGTATCTATGCTGGTCTATGCCAAAGACGGAGTGGAAAAAGAATTCACAGAGGAGAATTATCCATGGGAAGACAGTACCTGGGTCTTTGTTAGGATGGAAACCAAAGTGCTGAAAGAAGGTGTGACATCGAAGATAAAGGACTTCGTGATAACAGAACTCTTCTTTGATGCAAAGAAATCTGAAGTTATAGCCCAGACCGATATTACAACTGATATTTTGTCCGACAGTGGCTATGTATTCCTGATGTTGTCGCCGTCTCTTGAAGATATGAGTACATGGTATCTCAGCAACTTTGAGGATGTGAACAATTATGCAGATTACGGAGGATACAAGTTCTATTGCGTAACATCGTCCACTACTGATGAAATACTGCGCTGGTCGAAAGAAAACGTTATAAACTTCAGATTCTGTACGATGGACGAACGGGCGATAAAAACCATTGTGCGTTCCAATCCGGGAATGATATTATTGAAAGACGGAGTAGTGATCAATAAATGGGCAAATGTAGAAGTCCCCGCAGAAGAGGATTTGGTAAAGCCTCTGGAAGAATTGCCTTATGGTCAGTTGATAGATACGGAAAGACAGGATAAAAAAAACCTTTTTTGCATAAGTGTAGCTTTCGCATTGCCTTTGCTTGGTCTTAAAGGACTGGATTTCCTGTTTTTCAGGCGGAGAAAGAAAAAGGAGGAAGCTCAGGAGGAACCCGAAGAATAAATTCAGTATAATAATATAAATAAAACGCTTTAATTATGAGAAAGAACATTGTTGCAGGAAACTGGAAAATGAATAAGAACCTACAGGAAGGAGTAGCTTTTGCTAAAGACCTGGAAGCTGCGTTGGCAGGTAAGACATTGAAATGTGATGTAATTATAGGAACACCGTTTATTCATCTTGCTAGTGTTGCATCATCTACTAAATTGGGAGTTGCTGCACAAAACTGTGCTGATAAGGCCTCAGGTGCTTATACCGGAGAAGTATCGGCTGCCATGGTAGCGTCTACAGGTGCCAAATATGTTATTCTTGGACACTCTGAACGTCGTACATATTACGGAGAAACAGATGCTATCCTGAAAGAAAAAGTGCTACTTGCTTTGGCAAACGGACTTAGCCCTATTTTCTGTATAGGTGAAACTAAAGATGAAAGAGAGAAAAATGTACATTTCGATGTAGTTAAAAAACAAACTGTAGATGCGTTATTCGAACTTTCAGCCGCAGATTTCTCTAAAATCGTTATAGCTTACGAACCGGTTTGGGCTATTGGTACAGGCCTTACAGCTACATCAGCTCAGGCTCAGGAAATGCATGCTTACATCCGTCAGATTATCGCAGATAAGTATGGTAAAGAAGTAGCCGATAACACTTCTATCCTTTATGGAGGTAGTGCCAATGGAGGAAATGCAAAAGAATTATTTGCATGTCCGGATATCGACGGCGGACTTATCGGTGGTGCTTCTCTCGATGTAGAGAAATTTATCCCTGTTATTGAAGGATTCTAATCCGGCACTATAAATTGCAGGGCTGGAGACAGTTCCTGCAATTGCTTTTAAATAAAAGGACTTCCGTAGCCGAATATAATTATTATACTTGGACGAACGGTAAACAGGTCAGTGACCTCAAATAAATCAGTATGAAAAAAAGTATTTATATCTTTCTTGTTCTGTGCCTGTTTTCAGGTTTTGCGTTAGCACAGGATGATAATAAAACGATTATAGATGAACTGAATTCATCTAAATGGGGACAAGGAAATATCAAAGTGATGCAGGACGAAGCTGTACAGAATATACTGGGGGTTCGCCAGATTGCTGTTATAGATACTACAAAGACAGTGGGTGTCATCGACCCTACGGCCAATTTTACAAAAGTAAGGGGCTTTAAGATTCAGGTTTTTTCGGGCAATAACCAACAACGTTCGAAAAGAGAAGCCGAATCGAAGCAGGCACAAGTTAAATCTGCTTTCCCTGAATTGGAGACAGTCGTAAGCTTTCAGTCTCCATTCTGGCGTTTGCGCGTTGGCAATTTTACAAGCAGGGCAGATGCCGATGGTGTGCTTAAAGAGATGAAAAAAACATTCCCGGCCTTCGGGCGGGAGATGTATATTGTACCCGATGTTGTGAAAAAGCCGGTACAATAAATTATAAATTTAAATCAGACGATAAAAATCTTCACAATGCAAGAAGAACAAAATATAGAACTGCTGGCAAAGCATTACAAAGAAATCATAAGCCTGTTGGGTGAAAATGCCGATAGAGAGGGGTTGTTAAGTACCCCGGTAAGAGTTGCAAAGGCCATGCAGTTTTTGACTAAGGGTTATCACGAAGACCCTGAAGAAATCCTGAGAAAAGCCTTCTTTAAAGAGGACTACAGGCAAATGGTAATAGTTAAAGATATAGACTTTTATTCCATGTGCGAACATCATATGTTGCCCTTTTGGGGAAAAGCGCATGTAGCTTATATTCCGAATGGCTATATCACGGGACTGAGTAAAATTGCCCGTGTCGTGGATGTCTTTGCCCGACGCTTGCAAGTGCAGGAACGCATGACTCTCCAGATAAAGGAGTGTATTCAGAAAACGCTTAACCCGCTCGGGGTCATGGTGGTGATAGAGGCTCAGCATATGTGTATGCAAATGCGGGGTGTGGAGAAGCAGAATTCGACAACCACAACTTCCGACTTCACCGGAGTATTTAATCAGGCAAAGACCCGCGAAGAGTTTATCAATCTTATCCGATAAAATCAGATGAACAAAAGATAAATCAATACGAGGTTTTCCGGTAAAAGGAGTAACCTCGTTTTTAATTTAGAGATGAAGATATGTACCTATACAATATTCATACACATAAAGCAGGTCCGGAAGAGATGAACGGATATAAGGTGCAGTATATACTGAACACTTCACCCGGAGATTTTGAAGATGGGATTTTGGCGCCTGATAATATCCAGTTCTCATGCGGTGTACATCCCTGGGATGCAGAGAATGCCGGGGAACAATTGACACGATTAAATGAAGTTGTGCGGAATAAGTCGGTTCTTGCTATTGGAGAAGCCGGGCTGGATAAATTGAAAGGACCTGATATGAAAATCCAGGAGAATGTGTTCAGGCAGCAAATCGAGCTAGCGATGAGCGTAAATAAGCCATTGATAATTCACTGTGTAAAAGCCTGGGATCTATTGATGGCTTTATGCAAAGAATATAAGTCAGATATTCCTTGGATAATTCATGGGTATAGAGGTAATGCAGATCAAACGAAACAGCTTGTTCGATTTGGTTTTAAATTCTCTGTGGGAGAGTTCTTTAACGAAGATGCAATACGACATATTCCGATCGATTCTCTTTTCTGTGAAACGGATATGTCTGAAATTTCTATTTGTAAGGTATATGAGAGTATTTCGTTGATTTTGGGGTTTTCGTTTAATCAATTTGTCGAAATTGTTGCGGATAATATGAGTATTATCTCTAAATAGTTGACAAAATTATATTGTGTATTATTAAATTCATTATTTTTACAGATTCAAAGATTACAAATTGAGATGATAGACGTAAATGCTCATATTCTATTGATTTATACCGGAGGAACAATCGGGATGGTCGAAAATCCGGTTACAGGTTCTCTTGAACCATTCGATTTTGCTCATTTAAATAGTCATTTACCCGAATTGCAGCGTTTTCGTTTTCACGTAGACCATATAGTATTCGATCCGGTTATCGATTCATCGGAAATCACACCGGAGCATTGGAAGAAAATAGTGCGAACGATTGAGTATAATTATCATAAATATGATGGTTTCGTAATCTTGCATGGCACCGACACTATGGCTTATACAGCGTCTGCATTGAGTTTTATGATTGAAAACCTGCAAAAGCCCGTGGTTCTCACAGGCGCGCAGCTACCAATTGGTAAGCTGAGGACTGATGCTAAAGAAAATCTTATTACAGCTCTTGAGATAGCGGCAGACAAAGATGTTCTGGGTAACCCTATCGTTCCCGAAGTGTGTATCTTTTTCCAAAATGATCTGTTGAGAGGCAACCGGACTACCAAGGTAAATGCCGATAATTTCAACGCATTCAAATCCTATAATTATCCGAATCTTGGAAAGTCGGGAATACAGATCCGGTATGACAAAAAGGTTATCCATCAGCCTGATTATGATAAGAAGACAATATTTCATTATCAGCTGGATACTCGTATTGCAACCTTAAAGTTGTTTCCGGGGATTAACAGGCAAACAGTAGAGACAATACTGGGTTTGAAAAATATTAAAGCCATTATTCTTGAAACTTACGGTTCGGGAAATGCACCTTTATCTCCGTGGTTTATCCGTCTCGTACGCGAAACTGTAAAAAAAGGCGTTGTAATAGTAAACATCACTCAATGTAATACAGGTATGGTTGATATGCATCGCTACGAAACAGGACGAGAATTGCTTAAAGCCGGAGTAGTAAGTGGATTTGATGCTACATTCGAAACCGCTATAGCAAAACTCATGTTTCTGGTTGGACACAAATATGTAAAAGAAGATATTCAGATCAGGATGAGGGTACCATTGATTGGAGAGATAACGCGTGTTGAAGATAGAATGAATGAAACAATATGAAAATCTGCAGTTATTAGCAGAGAAGGCAGAATCCTCATTTCTGCTATATTATAAGAAGAATAAGAAGCGTTTAATGAAGATGGACACAATTGTTCAGCAATTGCATGAAGATGTATCTGCTGAAATAGATTGTTTATCATGTGCCAACTGTTGCAGGACTTTAGGGCCTGCTATCTATGATAAGGATATAGAACGTATGGCCAAAGCCTTGCGGATAAAACCGGCCGAAGTCGTATCTAAGTACCTGAAAATGGATGAAGATGGAGATTATGTCTTCCGGTCTATGCCTTGTCCATTTCTTTTGTCGGACAATTATTGTTCAATATACGAAGCTCGTCCCAAGGCCTGTAGAGAATATCCACATACAGACAGGAAGAGATTTGAACAAATATACAAGCTAACTGTTAAAAATTCAGCTACTTGTCCGATAGCATATGAAGTGCTGTGCCGGCTTATTAATAAATAATAAATACATTTTATGAAGAGTTTGTGTCTCTTATTTATGTTCTCGCTTTTGGCGCAGACATCACTTTTTGCCCGGGAAACTTTATTGCAGGATACTGTTAAGGTTGCAAAGCATAAGAAAGATAGTACAACAAGCGTTGGTACATTTATTTCTCACCAGACAGACGCCATTATAGGTTCAGTATTTGGGCCATCAAAACAATTGAGTAATGCGGATAGTATAATAAATAAGTTTGATGCAAACCCATCTTTTGGAATATATAAAGACAACTATTTTATAGTGGGAACTCAGATGCTTAGTAAGCCAACGAAATACAATTCGGATGCAAAATTTCAAATAAGTGTTATGCATAGGATTACCAATAGTACTTTGCCGTTCAAAACATATGCTTTTCTGACCTACACTCAGAAAGCCTTCTGGGATGTTTTTCAGGATTCGTTTCCTTTTCGGGATCTGAATTATAATCCGACATTGGGGGTGGGGAAAGCCTTGGTGCGCGATAATAGGTTTTTGGGAACGCTGACTTTTCAGTTCGAACATGAATCGAACGGGAAGGATGGAGAAGATTCCCGTAGTTGGAATAAAGTATCCTTCGGAACTTATTTTACGTTAGATGACCACTTAACTTTACAGACAAAAGCCTGGATACCGATTGTTGATGGAACGAATAATAAGGATATTGTAAAGTACTCAGGCTGGGGACTCATGGCCATGGAATATTCAAGCCCTAAGAAAAAATACAACATAGGATGTGTTGTGACAAAAAGAGGGGGAGTAAATCTGAATGCGAATATAGAACTGAATTTTTCGATACGTTTATTTAGTGATGATAATCAATATCTCTTCCTTCAATACTATAATGGTTATGGTGAATCTATGTTGGATTACAATCATCATCGGCAACGCATAAGGTTGGGCTTTGTTATTAAGCCGACTTTTATTACGATGTATTGAAAAAAATATGTTTTGCAACATATTAATTAATAGCATATTGTGTTTTTGTTTATTTTTTATTAAAAATACCTCTTAAAATATTTGGAATGATACTAAAACTTTACATATCTTTGCACCCGCTTTACCACTAAAGGGCACGTTTAAAGAAGGGTGTTTGCGTAGGGCGGAAGAGCGATCTTTGAAGGAACTGAAATAACAACATTATAG
>QMCD01000324.1_pt1 | contig 34094 bp, 32 predicted proteins | sample 1821841 | NCBI WGS metagenome assembly QMCD01 (sample SAMN01991225, study PRJNA193472) | Termite gut metagenome, whole genome shotgun sequencing project. | isolation source: worker | host: Macrotermes natalensis
TGATCAGTCACGACCGCTGGTTTCTTGATCGTATCTGTACGCACATCCTTGCGGCGGAAGGAGATAGCCAATGGGTATTTTTTGACGGCAACTATCAGAAATACGAAGCGGACAAGAGAAAACGGTTGGGTGAAGATGGCGCGCGACCCAAACGGGTGCGCTACAAAGGTTTGAAATAAGGAAGATGCTTTAGGGGATAAAAGGTATTATTTGTTTTTTCATTTTTCAAAATAGATTCTTAATATAGTTTCAATCCACATGCTCGCGAAGAGCACGACGCCCTTCAGCGTGCAGCGCGCCCGATAACAACACAGTTTCAATCCACGTGCTCGCGAAGAGCACGACACTGTTGGCGACATTTACCCTGAACTGTTCACTTTTGTTTCAATCCACGTGCTCGCGAAGAGCACGACACAGAAGCAACCCGACCAGGCATTATTGAAGAATTGTTTCAATCCACGTGCTCGCGAAGAGCACGACTCTAATCCAGAGCTTGATGAATCTCACGCTGTCAAGTTTCAATCCACGTGCTCGCGAAGAGCACGACATCCGCGTTACGTACATTATTCGTAATCGTATTACTGTTTCAATCCACGTGCTCGCGAAGAGCACGACCTGGTCGGTCATGCGTCAAAAAGGACAAATCGCGCGTTTCAATCCACGTGCTCGCGAAGAGCACGACTACAGGGACGTTATCGTGGCTTTGGAAATTGAGGTGGTTTCAATCCACGTGCTCGCGAAGAGCACGACTCGGCACCATTATCAAAACTTTGGCACAAGCCAAGTTTCAATCCACGTGCTCGCGAAGAGCACGACGCTATGAGAATTTAAAAAACGTACACACATCGCTAAAGTTTCAATCCACGTGCTCGCGAAGAGCACGACGTGGTCAGGCCGCTACAGCTGCGCAGAATACGATGTTTCAATCCACGTGCTCGCGAAGAGCACGACCCAAGACCCTAGAGCTGAGCGCAAGGCCATGATGGTTTCAATCCACGTGCTCGCGAAGAGCACGACGGTTATCGGGCGTCCATTCGTCGATGGTCATGTTGTTTCAATCCACGTGCTCGCGAAGAGCACGACAGATCGATAGATTTAAAAGTGCGGTTAGCCCTAAAGTTTCAATCCACGTGCTCGCGAAGAGCACGACAAAAATAACAGCGCCTTGGGCGCAAGCGCTTGTCGTTTCAATCCACGTGCTCGCGAAGAGCACGACCGGAGATCAAAGACGATGGCGCGCAGCTGTTAATGTTTCAATCCACGTGCTCGCGAAGAGCACGACATCCGCTGTATGATTGGAATTTCCATGATGTTTGGTTTCAATCCACGTGCTCGCGAAGAGCACGACAGGAGATTGAGAGCGAGTTCACTGGGTATATGGAGTTTCAATCCACGTGCTCGCGAAGAGCACGACTTCCGGGCGTGGATATAGAAATCTGATTTTTAGGAGTTTCAATCCACGTGCTCGCGAAGAGCACGACTGTTTGTACCTAAGTGCATGAAAACATTGTGTAAAATAAAAGAATTTTGCGAAATAAAAGATTTTGTGCGCAAAAAAGTATAAAAAATCATGCTTGGGGAAAAAGAAGCAAGGAAATTCAAATTGTTAAAGAGCTGCGAACCTCCCTGTGTTTTTGATACTGCTATAGGTTCGCGTACATGCTTTTGTTTTATCAAAAGACCAATGGTCCTTTCATATCCAGCGCTGCTTTCGTGCCTACATGTTCTACTCGTCGCTGCCAGTTGCTTCCCAAAAGATAAAATCGCAGGCTATCCTGCTCAGGATCGATTTCATTTAATAGGCGGGCTTTTAATTGTGTCCACTGCGCAGGATCAAGCTCAATCTCAAACACAGAATACTGCACGCGTTGACCATAATCCTGACAGGCGCGTGCCACACGACGCAAACGACGAGTACCACTGGTTTCGTGAGTAGCAACATCATAGCTGACCAAAACCATCATGACTATTTTTTCCTATTTCCACAAAAAGGGCGGATAGGCATCTAAGTCACCGCGTAAATGCCGAGCCAGTAATTGCGCTTGTAAATAAGGTAACAAGCCGATGGGTACTTTTTCATTAAGAAATGCGTGTTTCAATTCTTCTTGTTTACGTTCCTGGTAAGCTACCAGAACTGTTTTTCGTACATCGTCATTCAGCAATACAGCGCCGTTGTCCAAACACCGGAAGCTTCGTTCGTTGACTTGTTTCCTATTGATGAGCGATAGCGCCAATCGATCGCCCAATAATGGACGCAGTTCTTCGGCCAAATCGAGCGCTAGACTTGGGCGTCCTGGCCGGTCTCGATGCAGGAATCCGACGGCGGGATCGAGTCCCACGGTTTCGAGTGCCGAGCGGCAATCGTGCGTCAACAACGTGTAGAGGAGCGAGAGCAATGCATTGACGGCATCGCGTGGTGGTCGGCGGTTGCGGCCACTGAAGCGCATCATCGGATGTTCATGGCGAATGAAATGGTCAAAATTCTCGAAATAGCGTTGCGCGGCCTCGCCTTCAATTCCGCGCAGACCGTCGAGGCGTAGTTCATGCGGAAGCTTTTCGATGGTGCGCATGAGCAGTTTCTGTGTCTGCTGCAAAGCGGCACGTACGGGTTCGTCAAATTCATGGTCGCGCAGTGCCCGGCTGACAACAGCGCGTTGATTGTGAATTTTTCCCGCCAGCAGATTGCGCACGATAGGGCAGCAACGCGTTTCATCGTCGCTCGCGCGATACTGCTCACGCCGCAACAACACATTTCCCGAAACCGGCCCCTCGACACGCGCAAGGAATTTTCCGTACGGCGTGAGATAGCTGACCCGGATGCCTTGCTGGGCGCAATACCCGAGCAGCGGCGGCGAAACGAGCACGCGCCCAAAACAAACCAGCCCTTCAAGCATATGCACGGGCAGCCGCGCCTTGACTTCCTTCTCGATCTCCATGACCAGATTGGCGCCGTCCTTGTGCAACCAAGCGCCTTCGGTGGTGACGTAGAGGGTGTTGAGTTGGCGGCGCATGCGAGTTTTCTATTGAGAAGAGTTGAGTTCCATCCGACCATAGCCGCTGGACGTTTTGCCGCCGATACCGCGATTTGCAAGGGCATCTCTCAGAAGGTGTTTTGTCAGGGCTATCCATTTATGACATTCTTGAGGTGATATGCCATCACAGCTCAATAGCACTTGAAATTTACCGCAAACCGAGAGAAAGGGAACCGGAACCGGGCTGTCGAAATCGGTAGGGGGATGAGTCCCCTGGTTGCTGTAATACTCCTGGTGGTGCGGAGTAATGATGTCTCGGCACAAGGCTTTTTCAAGGCTTTCTGGATAAATCCATGCATCATGGAAAGTCAGACATCCTGCCTGACTGGAATCGCCGAAAAGGAAACAATACTGCTCGTAAGTAAAGTATTCCGTTCTTGCACGAGGTTTCTTTGCATTCTCGGCATCAGGGTTAAAGAAAATTTCCCAAGCATGATGCGCACACATACCTTTCAGGGCGCTGCCGGGAATGATGGGAGTGCCGTAGGTGTGGTGCAGCGTGAGGCCAACCTCCAGCGGGCTGGCGTTGCCGAGGCCGATGATCAGACGGCAGCCGTCCAATGTTTGGGTGGTATATTTAGTAGATGAATATTGCTGGCTGCGCTGGTTGAATGCCTTTTTATAAAGGCAACACAGATTTTCGTTGGAAAGCGCATCTTTCGAAGCCTTCAAAATTTCCTGTTTGCTTTCAGGCTTGTTCAACTCAGCCAGATAGCGTGCAAGCAGCAAACCGGCATGATGTCCTTGACCGCAATCTTTCAGCACGTCTCGACACGCAGGGATATCGTTTGCCATGCTTTACTCCTCTTCAGTGGCGGGAATCAATGCTTCGGCGTAACGCTTCAACCAGCCAGCGGCTTCCATAACGCGTTGGCTGAGAAAGAGGTATTCCGATAATTCAGCTTTCCGGCTACTCTGTGCCAACCCCTCGATTTCGAGTATTTCTTCCAAATGCTTCAACATCGATTTTCGTTCTTCATTTTTCTCATTGTTCTGAAGATAAGCCATGGCCTGCGCCAAACCGCATTCATGAACAAGCCCCGGGAAGCGCCGCGCAAGGTATCGGTATTCTTTTTTTTGCGGTTCCTCAAGCTTCTGTACTCTTTGAAAGGCCTCTTGCGCCCACTGCTGTTGTCGTGTTTGCATGCTCTATTTCCCCTGCCCGCTTCCAGCAAAAACGCAGCGCACTTGACCACGGCCAATGGCGACGTTGCCGCCGAGTTGAATGTTGCATTCCGCTTTACAGAATTCGTCCAGAAAATCATTGCTTCCTTTTCGGGCTTCATCCTGCCAAACGACCCCAGCCAGAATGCTCTCGGCGGGCAAGGATTCCTCCGTCCACAATGCGCCGGGTGCTACGGTTTTTTGTTCCGGGCAAATGCGGATGCGTGTATCGATTTGTGTGGCGGTTTGCGTTAGAAAGTCGAATACTGCATCGCTGACGACTGCGAAACGTTGCTGAAAAAGCATGCGCCATTCCGTATCGGTACCCGACCAAATGACTTGAGCCAGACATGTGGCCAACCGTGTAACCTTGTCTTTATCGTCACCGACGTCAAGATCGAGATCTTCCAGAAAAACTTTTTCTTTTAGTTGCAATATGGATGATGAGGTTATGAGGATATTGTTTTCATCATTCAATGTATCAAGTAAAGGCAGCGAAAGTTGAGACCAATCCCGCTTCAATCGTTGAAGTACCAATGGCGAAGTAATCCAGGCAAATGTGCCATACAAACTACGCGCAGGCAGACAGATGAGATGCGCATCGGAGAAGATCAGTGCTCCGGCATTCGCCTGGTCGTCGCCTCCACTGCCGAACGCGGTTTTTAATAAATTGCATTTATTGCGTTTTTCCTCATCGCCAGCACCGTGTCGGTCAGCGATGACACCTTTAACACTCGACCCCGGCACGAACGGCCAGCCGGTGACTTTTTCGCGCATGATGGGATTGTCGATATAACCCGCGCCTTCGCCAGATCCAACATGCAATGGCGACAGGCAATGCAGCCAGTACATTTTTGTGGTGAAATTCCCCATGCTTACTTCTCCTTGTTTTTAGGTTGGCAGATACCCCATAGCGCCAGGCCGAAACCATCTGCGCCGAGATCGGTTCTAGCTTTGCCCGATTGCGGATGGAAATAGGACTGGCCGCAAATAGGGTGCAACCAGAGTTTGGCGAGCGAGGCAGCATTACCGTGAAGCATTTTGAAAAAATAGACGCTTCCTGCGGGAACCATCTTTTTTGTTGCTTTGATGCCGGGTTTGCCTTCACTGTAGCCATAGCCGGAAATAGGAATATATCGTCCGATGGCAGCGGCAACCAGTTTCACCTTTATGCCGCCGCTGCGCGGAATTTCGCCGGTGAGTGGGGCATTTTTATTAGTTTCTGTCAGCCAATCGGGATACCAGCCTTTATTGAAGATGGCTGGAGTTGCTAATTGCAGGCGAAGATAATTGGTTTGTTTATCAAATGCAGTCAGTGCCGCTGCGATTTTATCCGGGCGATCCCACAAACTTTCAGTTTTCTCATCGGGCAGTGGTACGGACATCTCAGACAAGCGGCGTTCCGCACCCAGCGGTATCGGGCCGAAAAACTTGATGTCTTCGCTCCGATCAATGCGTAATGCGAGTTGCAGTGGGTGATGAGAAAGCCTCATGCGTCCCTGCCGCTTTTCCATCTCTGTCGCTTTGTTATACATGAAATCGATGCCGCGCGTACTGAACAATTTTGATGGATCAGCAGCGCCTGTATCAGGATCGATGCGCACATGCGTGCGTTCATCTAGTGGCAACTCTTTCAGGCATTGATCCTCAAGGTCTTTAGCCTTTACCTGGGTAGGATTGATCAGCCATTTTTCTGCCAGCGACAGCGGCCACCACACATGTTCGTTGTCGTCTTTGGATAAACGTTTTCCCTCGGGTAACATCAGTGGACACATTGCAAACGGCAAATCGCTGCCTTCATCGGATTGCAATTTTTGCGGAAGTAATCGACACAATTCTTTTATATCGTCATGCCCTTCAATCATGACGGCATCGCGCGGGGCAGGGACATGCAACGTGTTATCGCAGTACAGCAAGGGGCCGCGAATGTCGATGCGATTCACGTTATTAAAAGAATTCAATTCCTTTCCCGCATGAGTGCGCAATGCGCCTGCCGTGACCGAAGGAAACGGCCAGGTATGAACATGCAGACGGGTGGTGAGGCTGCTGTCGAAAGGCCGTCCATCGCGGAAGATCAACGGATCACGCGGGGTTATCAGCACGGTTTTAGCCATGGTTTTATTTCTCCTCATCGCCAAGGTCGTATTCGTTCTTGTTGAACATCTCGATGTAGGCTCGATGTGGAAAGAACATCGGGTTGTTGATGAGCATCAGGTATTGGTTGAGCTGGAAGACGAGGGTGAGCAGGCTGATCTCCTTGCCTTGCTGTTTGGCATGAATGCCGAATTGTTCTTTTGAAAAATTCAATGCTTCATCCAATTTTTCTTGGTACTTCTGGCCTGTATCTTTTGCATCTGGAATAATGGTTTTTAGAACAGCACGAACATCCGGATGCCTTGAGTACAAAGTAATTTTGTTATCAGCAGAAGTGTAATAATCGGTAGTCGTATCTTTTTTAGAGTGCGCGACAATCAACAAATCGCTTTTTGAGCTTTTATCAATAAAATCAGAAATTCCTTCCTCGTTTCGATTAAAAAGACCACAAATGATTTTCAGTGGCCGCACTACTTCTCTTGCATTGAAATTAATCGTTCCAATTGCTGTCCCTGCATACCCACGGGAGGATGGCTTCAAGAGATCAATTGATTCCTCCCATTTAATCAAGTCGCTAGTTGGAAATGTCGTGCTTTTACACTGAATAACTGCGGCAACAGCTTCGATAGGGATGAATTTAATATTACGGTTTTTGAGTACATACGGCATATATTGTTCGTCAAAAATAACCAGATCGGTCTCTCCTGAAACTGTTCCATGCGAATCAATCAGGAAAGTTCCCTGTTCGATGGCAAATTTTTTCGGAATAATATTTTCAAAAAAACCTTTCCAAACCTTTTCTCGAAATGTTCCGGCTGTCGGGTGGTGCGCATTGACGGTTATGAACAGTTTCGCGATCAACTCCTTTTCCAGTTGCAGATAGTTGCGTTTGATTTCTTTGATGGTGTCGTTTTTCATGAATCGGTCTCTTTGGAAGAGGGTAAATGACTGGAAATTCTGCTCGCCAGCAACAGCATCTTGATTAAATCTTTGAGGGCATTATAGGTCGACTTTTGGTCTATTTCACCCGAAAGAAGATGCTTGTCCAAGCCCTTGATTTTTAGCAAACGGTGAACATCGGCAATCAATGGATCGGCTTGGTGTTCGTATAAATCGAGCAACTGACGAAGATCATAAGGAAGCGTGCGCGGCAGTTTACCACGACGAAACATGTCAATCCATTGCTGTAATTGCTGATCCGGCGCGCTTTGCCATCTGGCCTGCAGTTTGAAATCGCCGCCGCCGCGTGTATGCAGAATGATGGCCAGTCCATCGCGTTCACTCTCTTTGCCCTTGGCCAGTTTTTCTGCTTCCTTACCCCATTGCCGCAGTTGCGACAACTCTTCCATGAAATGGCCGATGGCGATGCCAACGGAAAGGGTGGGTGATTTACCTGCCACGGGAAAATTTTTTAAGGTCTCTTCAAAGCAGGTGTGTAGTGCGCTTGCCGCATCTAGACACGTATCGAGCGGAAGAAACGCCAGCACATCATCGCCGCCAGCATAAACGCAAACGCCGTGGTGTTTCTTCTCCACGATGTTTCTGGCTTCTTTGGCAAATTCGGAGAGAGAGTGGGAGAATTCCTGATGCTCCTCCAGCGATTCGACAGCTTCCAGTGCCGAACCGATCCTGTCGCCATCGGCATAAAGGACGGCCAGATAGGGAGATGGTTCTCTCACGCTTTGATATAAATTCTGTAAACTTTTATGCAATTCTGGGAAAGGCGATGTATTGTTTTTTGGAAGAGAAATACCTTTTTGCTGTGCAATGTCGCGATGACGTTCTGTGTAAACAATGGTTCCTTCATAAGGGAAATCTTCATACGGACAAATTTTTTCAGAGATACAAGATAGAGAGCCTTGCTCCTTAAGTTTTTCGATTTCTGTATTGAAATCAGAAATTTCTTTTTGAATTTTTTGTGTTTGCTCTATGTCTTGTGCTTTGGAGGCATTCAATTCTTCCAATTGTTTCAGTTGGCGTAGCCATGGATCAGCAGCCACGCGTGCCACCGAAGGATATTTTTGTTCTTCACTCTGTACGCGCTTAACAACACCAGAAACATCCAGTGGTTCGCAACGATATTTCTTTTCCTTATTTGAACTGAATTCAGATTGAGGATTTATTATCTCGACGACTTTAATCCCCTTATCACGGCAGATTCCAAGCTGTTCATCCGATAGTTCCCTAACCGGTAACACACTCTCACGCGCGCCATCCAGTAAAGACTTTGGTTTGCCGGAAAAGCCTTGCCCAGGGCGGAAATCGCGTGTGTTTTTGCGAGCGCTGAGAAGCGTCATTAAACGTTTTCGTGCGCTCTTATATGCGTCTTTCTCCCCTGGAGCATAAGGCACCCACACTGCGTACAGTTCAAGCACATCGTTGATCTGGCTGTTCCAAATTTCTTTGTTAATTAGCGTATTACCACCGACTTTATTGAATGCACAACTTGCCACTTCTTTCCAATAGTCACGGGCGGCTTCTTTTGCTGATTCAGCGATACAGCACACTTTCTCTGCATCATCGGCATGGATACGCGTAACAATTTGATTGGCGATATTAATGTGTTGATTTTTCAAATCAAGATCAGCTTCATCATGAGGAAAAATCAGCGTTGCGCCTTGTTCTTTTAAATTAAGCGCCACAGCTTTGCTGACATCCGATAACAGCGTCGAGCCATACCACAAATCGCGCGTGCGGCGAGCGGCAGCGATGAAATCCTGTACGGGACCGATGGAGAGAGCGAGAAGGTAGTCAGGCATGATCTGTCTCCTCTTTGGCTACAAATGTTTCTCTTTTAGCGAATTTATTCTCTTTTTGTTTTTGAGAGGTTATATGCGCGATCAGGGCTTCAATGGCGTTGGAATGATTCCCCATAGGGCATAAACCACCTCCGACAAAATGTTGGCCGGAGATATATTGTTTTTCGATAATTTTCTTCTTTTTTTCCCCTTGGTTTGACTGATAATGCAGGCAGGCATTCATGGCTAGTGCGTGGTCGTAAGGAAGAATAGCAACCATCGAAAACCACTGATGATTGATAAGCACTGGCTTGGTGATAATGGGACTAGCCATGCGTGTTAAAGGCTGCTCGTCTTCTTTAGTAGCACTGATATTGGGTAAAAGTTCTGCGTCGGCAGGATCTAAATCCCGTTTAGCACGAGCGTTTTTCGTTGGGCCGTCAGCAAAATGGAAATTAATCGGTAAGCCCAAAACGGCTCTGGGAAATGCCTTTAAAAAATCCGTTCCAACAACTGGTATGGAGTGATCATGTGTATTGATGAGAGAATCAATATTTCCTGACAGTTTATTGTCAGATTTTGGTTTTAAAGCACACTCTGTAATAGTGCGTATCGCATCAGGTTCGGGCCATTTCGAGCGTCCAGGAACGCGGGCTATATTACCATTACGTAATATTTTTTTATGCTTCTCTCCGCGAAAACCTTGCCGAAAGTTTTGATAAATATCAACGACATCTTTCCAAGCATCCATAGCACTGGCACTGTGTTTTTCCGACAAGTAAACGTCTATATTTGACGGGAAAGTGCTCCGCTTTGCTACAATGGGCTGGTTGGCGGATACCAGTTTTAACGTGCCACAGCCACGTCTAGTTCTAGCTCCAAGGCCTCCAAAAGTAAGCCAAGTTAATATGGTTTTATCCACTTCGGACATTTTCTGATTCGATAATGAAGACGTAATAATCAAATCAAAGCAATAACCTTCCCGCAATAAACAAGGTTTCTGTATAGCGGAAAACAGCGCATACAACTCAGAGGAAAAGTTATTGAAACCAGATTTGTCCTTAAAATTCCGCCATTGAGCTGTTTTGGGATTCTGTTTTACGAAAACATCTACGGCGCTAGATTTTTTGGTATTCCCCCATAACCAGCTTTCCGCATCAAACAATTCTTTGGGATTCAGACCTGCTCCATAAAGCATCCGCCACCAAAACCGCAGATGCCCGCGAATTTCCGTCGCTCGTATCGGCATGTCTTTATCGACTATTCCAGCTTTGACTCCACCACCGAACATGGGAGTTACGACTTCTATCGTGTATTGCCGAGTATGTTTCGAGGTACTGTCATTCAGGTAGCCTTTGATTTTTTCCAGTATCTCAGCATCCGGTGCGGCAATCCTGATTTTTCTCTGCTCCTCCATTGCTTCCCTCCTTCTCTTTATTGACGCACGAGGCACTACCCAACAGTATCCTGCTTCGATTCATTGAGCATTTTACACAACCACGCGTTCACGTTGCGCCCATGCGCCAACAATTTCGGCTGGCAATCATCGACAAGCGAGCATCCGTCGCAGCGTTTTGCATCGTATCTGGCAGATGGTGTTTTACCACTTTCAATCAACGCGCGTGTATCGGCGATAGTCTGGCGGGTCAAGGAGCGTAGTGTATCGTCGAGCACTACCGTTTGCCGCCGCCGTGTTTTGCCGTAAAACAATGCCCCTTCCGGGCAAGGCTGCTCCAGCATCTCTTCCAGGCACAATGCCTGCGCACAAAGCTGTACCTCGTCTGCACGGTACGCTTTCGGCTTCCCACGCTTGTATTCGACAGGATATGGCTGTTCGCCTTGCGCTGTGGCGTGGAACTCGACAACATCAGCGACACCGGTAATACCAAGCGTTTCGTTTTCCAGCGGCATCGCGGTGACAGTGCGCACGCCTTTGCGTTTTTCCATTGCGGGCTGATCGGTTTTATCGTGCAACAGTCGGCCTTCGGCAGTGAAACGGTTTTCATTCCAGATACGTTCAATGTGAATCAGCGCGCACTGGCGTGGACAATAAAGGTAATGCTGGAGAGCAGAAAGAGGTATGGGATTATCCATAAACGAGCTATTTTTCTTTCCCGGAGATTTTCTAAAAGATACTCCGAGAATGTTCTGATAGCCGATTAACCCAACAGTGCTTCTAACGTTACTCCATTCGGCATATTGCTGTCTATAGTCACTTTATAGTCATTGAAACTGTGCGCCGGTGCATCGTTCTCGCCACTTATACGTTCCACTTTCACCTTGTCGAACAGCACGTGTGCTGGCGCATTGCCGAGAGCGTCAACGTGTTTGAACACATATAGCCCGCGTGCCGTCATTTCGCCGCGTGCGGCAGAGCGGTCATGCTCGAACATATTAAGCAGCGATTGCCAGAGTAGCGCCAGATCATCGTCGGAAAAACCGGTACGTTCGGCGAGTTTGGCGGAAATAAACCCATGCATACGATACAGACCGTAGGGGATGATATGTTTACGTCCCATGGTACGATTGTCGCCACTTTGTTCTTCTGCTTCACGTTCAGTCGTTACGGCCATACGGGTAATGGAAATTTCAAGCGGAATAACCGGATCAACAGAACTGGCGAAAGCCAGCTGTACTGGGCCGCGCACCTGTCCAGCATTGACGCCAGTGGTCATGACGGCACCAAAAGCACGCACGTCGAAAAAGTTTTTGCACATCCATGCAGTAATTTCGCGTGCTTTGGCTTCATCTTTTGGTAGTTTTTTATATTGTTCTTTAGTGTCTGGCGGAATCCCTAGCGCATCCCATGCCAGTTTATGCTGGTTGTTGAGGATGGCTTTTTCCTGCATATAGATAGCGTGGCCGGCGGCATTATTCTTCGCTAATGTAACGAAATTACGGAGTTTACGTTTCAGACAGACATCGGTTACCAGTCCATGGTTAGTTTCCGGGTCAAGGCGCGGCAAGTTGCCGGCATCCGGGTCGCCGTTGGGATTGCCGTTGGAGACATCGAATAGATAGACGAATTCATAGCGATTGGCGAGTGTGGTCATTCTGTTTCTCCTTGGGTGTTTTCGGTAATAGTGTCAGTTGCTTTATCTTTGCTTTTACCAGAAAAGCGAGCTTGTGACTGGTGATAAAAGCCAATGGCGAAGTGTCCTTGATTTTCTATTGACAGGTTTTTTGGAAAGTGGCCGTTCATTTTATTCAGAATTTCGCTGATATCGGCATCCAGTACATAGGCTAATCCCGATTTTTCTTTACGGATTTTTGCCAAATGATTCTGTGCATTGCGTAGCAATACCGGAAATATTATGGCGGGTGTGGCTGAGGCAGCACCATAGTAGCGGTCGCGGATGGTGGCATTGATTTGATTGCCCAGTGCGGCGCGTTGGGTACCCTCCAGCATGGCAAACAAGCGGCCAAGGTGGTAAGCCTCATTGGTATTGGAAGTATCAAGACTCATGGGTGGCTCCTTTTCGGGTTGATTGTTTTTCAGACGGGCTTTACGTGCCAGTACGGCTTTACATAGCGCGACACGCAGGCCGGAAATATCGCCGTCGGCACGAAAGCGCATAATGATGTTATTAAGCAGATTTTGAGGATAGCGGCTACCTACCAGAATGGCGCGCATGACTTCACCCGCCAGTAGCGGTGAAATATCTTCTGCCTTGGCTTTACCGTCGCGCGACGGCGCGGTGGCATACAGCAGCCGCCATAGTGCCGGTTCGCTTTTCCACGGAAGCGGTTCAATATAAAGATCGCGATAATGTTCGGCGAAACGGCGTACAAATATTTCGAGCGTACCAGATTGCCAGAAACGGATCGACAACCGAGAGGCATTGGGAGCCAGGCCGAGTACGTAAAAGCGGGTATTTTCATCGAGGCTGGGATTGATTTCACGCAACGCCTTGCCCTGTACGATACCGTTCAATATGCTGTGCAACTTTCCTTTTTCTTCGGCATCGTTAACCGGTGGTTCAAATAGAAGTGTCATCAAATCTTCTGCTTGCTCGGCTTTTTCTACATCGCTGGCAATAACCCAGAACACCATGGTGGTGTCACCGATTTGTAAACGCTGCCGGTTGTGCTCGCTACGGCGTAGCAGGTGATTGAGTACGGTAGTGTAGGCGAAGGCTGCAGCTTCCGATATCGGTGCATTGTCACCTTGTTCTTTGCCATAGGAGGTAAATGCCTCAAGATTGAAGGATACGATAGAAGCACCAGAACTCTGCGCGCCGTTGACACCCTTGATCGCCGGATGTAACCGGGCTGACGGTAGCGTTTCACCAGTAACAAGACACAGACTTTTCTTTGCTTCACTACTATCTAGTAGTTTCGCACGTAGCGCTTGTGCCGCCGGGCGGTCGTGCAAGTATTGCCGTGATCTATCATCGAGACGGAAGATGAAATTAGCATCTAGCATTTCTTCTTTGAAAAACGGTAGCTCCGAAAAATGTTTGGGCGTCCATAAGTCGAAAAACCTCAATAACGCTTTTAAGCCGGAGTCGTCATTGTTGGCCAGCCATGAGCGATGCGATGTTTTAAATGCCTCGTGTTCTTGTGTTGTGCGTTCATTGTCTTTGGAGCTGACTCCCAGCACATAGCTGCTTTTATCCCAAAGGAAATTGGATTTTATGCCCGCAGTGCGTTTAGCGGGCTGTGGTACGGTATGTAATGTGGGCAATGGTTTTTTACCTGATGTATCGCGTATATCCAACACATTCTTCACCTCGCCATCTGGTGAAATCAGCAATGCATAGCTGATCTTCTCATCACTGTAGCCAAATGCCGGTACCTTACCTTGTGACGACAACCGGTGGTAATAATCGTTGAGCGCAGAAAGGATCATGCTTTTACCTCTTCGCCGGACAGCGGTGGCACGGTGATAACACCGTTTTCCATTCGGGCGCGGAAAAACAGCGGTATTATCTCATGTGAGAAATCGATGTCGTGCAACATCCAGCCCAGATCACGGTTTCGTTCGTTTTCGGGTAATTCGCTTTTCGGCAACGTATCACTATGTTCGATCAATTTAAAAGATGATACGGGAAATTCGCGTACTCCCAAACAGGGCATATGAAAACATTGCCCTTTACGTGCGCGACGATTGAAGATATCCAGATGCTTGCCTTCGTTGTCCTCCACACTGGCGTGGTCGGTCAGGTCGAAATGTGCTTCGATCACATAGGCGACATCGCACAATATCGTTGCCGCTCGCTGTTGCCGGTCTTCATCAACCAGCGTAAACAGTTTATCGTTGATCTGTCCGGCATTCATTGCACTATTAACGTTGTTGGCCGAAAGTTTACTGCCAACTTCGTTACGGCGGATGGACTCAAAGCGGATTGGTTTTAAAACATGAATGCGGTCGATCACCCATCGAATCGCGGGTTTCCAGTGAATTGCTTCCAGAATGCCGCGTGCGGCAGAAGGAGTAATAACATCGTAAGAAACACGCTCTACTTTCATTTCCGGTCGAGTAAAACAAGCACGTTCGCCAGTGAGGTAAAGACGGATGCCGTAAGCCATGAAACCTCCTTGTATATTCGTAATGCGTATAAATCTTAAATATTATTAATGGCTTTATCCGCGCGCCCGAAAGAGCGCGACTTTGGACTCTATATGCTTTTTAAAAGATTATTTCAACCCACACCCCAGAAGTATTTCTCTATCAGTTAGTTGCCCAAAAAACGGTAAACTGATCAAAAATAATACTAGAGCGACTAACCGGAATCTCAAAGACGCACATTTGCATATCCTAATTACCCAACGATGAGACGAAGTGTACACGAAAATTAATTTTACTTCAATCTATTAAAGAGAAAATTTTTAAATAAATGGAATTTTGTTTTTCTACCATACAGCCTTCTCTGTTGCAATAAATGTAGGGTTTTCCCACAATAAGCCAACCTTGTTGTCATACAAATCTTCATTTACAAGTTCCATGAACTGCTCACCGAAGCGTTCTTTCTCTACGGGTTGCACTGCACTTGCATTACTCAATGCACAGAATACGGGTTCCGGGACTTGTACCGTATAAGGCTGCAAGGCACGGGCAATGGCTCCGGATTTATCTACGAAGTGCAATCCGCGTAACAAAGCTCTGACAGGGCTTTCTTTTTCGCCATTCATCTTGAATGGCGCAATGATGGGATATTGCATGTTATCGATCAACCGGAACCTTTCGGCTACCGTCTCAAACGGCATGCCGTCAATGCCGCCGTCTTTGATCAAGCCGATTATGCCGTTAGCGTCAATCACCTCATCACCTTTCTGCCAGTACAGTTCTTTGAAATACGCTTCGATAGCTTCAAGTGATAGCGGGTCTTGGGCGTGATGGTTCAGTGTCAAACGCATGGCTTGGGCGAATTGCTTCAATTCCGGTGGAGGTGGCCAGGCATCGGCGCGGAAGATGTGCACAAAGCTGTCGTTGCGGGCATGCCGTCCTTCGCGATTGCACCGGCCTGCCGCCTGGGCAATCGAATCCAGCCCGGCCTCGGCGCGTAGCACATAGGGAAAATCGACGTCCACGCCAGCTTCGACCAGCGAGGTTGAAATTAATCGACATGGTTGTCCGTGTTTTAGGTCGGCGTGGATGCTGTCGAGTACTTGGCTTCGGTGGCGGGCGCACATGAAGGTGGAGAGATGACGCGCACCGGGTTCCTGACGGATGGCGTCGAACAATGCACGCGCATGGTGGCGGTTGTTGACGATGCACAGTACTTGTCCGTTTTCCCGAAGGCGTTCGATTAAGGCTTCGTCGCCCTGTTCACCGATGTGGATGATGCGCACACGTTTCAGTTGATGGTACAGCTTCTTGGGTTCGGGTGCGAGTTCGCGGACATTAGTCAGACCATTATGGAAGCCTTCGTCAGGGTTTTCTTTATTGGCATTTAACGCGGGCTGTGTTGCGGTACATAGCACGATACTGCAATGATAATGGCGAGCCAGTTCGTCGATAGCGGCAACACAGGGGCGCAATAATTTGAGTGGCAACGTCTGCGCTTCGTCGAGAATGACGACGCTACCAGCAATATTGTGCAACTTTCTACAACGGGAAGAACGATCAGCGAACAGACTTTCAAAAAACTGGACAGCAGTGGTGACGACGACAGGCATGTCCCAGTTTTCAGCAGCCAACCGCAGCTTGTCCCGACTGTTTTTATCTTTCAGCGTTTTATCGTCAAAGGCACTGTGGTGCTCCAGTACTGCTGCTTCACCCAACTCGCCGAATGCGCTCCGAAATACAGCGGCATTCTGTTCTGCAATGGAAGTAAACGGGATGACGTAAATGACACGCCTGAGGTCGTGAGTGAGCGCGTGATCGAGCGCGAATGCCAGTGAAGCTAGCGTTTTGCCGCCACCAGTTGGAACAGTGAGCGAAAATAGTCCCGGCTGCAGTGTGGCTTGTTCGCGAACATGACGCAGGATGTCCGCACGCAACTGATTGACTTTAGAATCGGCCTTAAACTTCTCCAGCGTTTTTTCCAGTTTGGTACGTAGCACCGCTAACGATGGGCCGCTATCGCGTTGTGATGTTCTGTTTTCAACATGATCGTAATGCGCTTCGGTATCAAGAAAATCAGCATCGACTACGCAGGAGAATAGCATTCGGGTTAGGAACGACAGTTGAAATGTTACCAATCCCAAGTCGGGATGCTGCTTGAATCCCTGCGGCAACGGACATTTCTCTGGCAATGATACTTCTATCTGCCATGTGGACAATAACTCTGGCGTACCGCTACGTAGTAGGCGCTCTTTCAGCGAAGAGCGTGTTCTGCTATCACGCCCGTTCGCCAGCCCGGCATGATGTCCGGCAACAATATAGGCTAACAGCGTTCCCAATTTATCTCCATAGCACTTGATGGCCTGCTGCGCGCCTTGTACTGCATGTTCGGCATGGATGCCTTCACCAGCAATACGGCGCTGAACTTCGTTGGTATATTTACCTAAATCGTGTAGCAACCCGGTTATATATGCCATCCCATCAGCGTTAAATATTTGGGCAAAGTTGGCTGACAGCTTAGCGACATTGATCAGGTGGTTATCAAGGGGTTGCCAGTCGGAACGATCCTGACGAGAACCGGAGTGAGCGTAGAAACGTCTTGACGTTTTGGAAGAGCCAGTAGCCAACATCAGATCTTTTTTTGGAAGAACACCTATTTAAGTTGATGTTAAAGTCAAAATAGAAGGGACATAATGCATATGTCCAAAATTATGCTAATAACAATGACGATTGTCAACGAAAATCAAAGGCAGCGGTGTATCTTTAAAGATCTGCCTCAAAACCGTTTAGGTACATATTAAAGGCATTAGCTATAAAATTTTAAATTTGAAAATATTCTACTTTCCCAAAAAACTTCGCGATTTCCCACAGGCAGGCTAAAATTCATCGGTATTTTGAATATGCTCGGCTAAGCAGAAAGGTTTGAAATTGAAACGTCTTACTATTGCTACGCGGGAATCGGCTTTGGCGCTTTGGCAGGCGCATCATGTGCGCGATTGTCTGCAAGCGCTTTATCCGGAAATGGGGATTGCGCTGCTGGGCATGACAACACAAGGCGACCAGATTCTGGATCGCCCGTTGGCGGCAATCGGCGGTAAGGGTCTTTTTATTAAAGAGCTGGAAGTCGCAATGGAAAGCGGGCAAGCGGATCTTGCCGTACATTCCTTGAAAGATGTGCCGATGGTGTTGCCGGAAGGGTTTACGCTGGCGGCGGTTGCCGAGCGCGAGGATCCGCGTGATGCGTTGGTGTCGCCAAAATTTACCGCTTTGTCGCAGTTACCGGAAGGCGCTGTCGTGGGCACGTCAAGCCTGCGCCGCGAAGCGCAGCTGCGCGAACGTTATCCGCGTCTGGAGATCAAACCGCTACGCGGTAACGTAAACACGCGTTTGCGTAAACTGGATGAGAGGCAATACGATGCGATTGTGCTTGCGGCGGCCGGGTTGATCCGTCTCGGTTTTTCTGGGCGGATTTCCGCATATCTTGATGTTGAGGACAGCCTGCCTGCCGTCGGGCAAGGCGCGCTTGGCCTGGAGTGTCGCAGCGATCGCGCCGATGTGATTGAGCTTTTAAAACCGCTGATACATCAACCGACAACTTTGGCGGTGACGGCGGAGCGCGCGTTTTCGCGTGCATTGGGCGGAAGTTGTCAAACGCCGTTGGCAGCGCATGCGGTACATGACGCCGATCAATTGTGGTTACGGGCATTGGTAGCGGATCGTGAGGGCAAAGAGGTCATGCGCGGTGAAAGCGGTGCCCGGGTACACAGCGAAGAAGAGGCAAACGCGCTGGGGTTGCAATTGGCGGAAGGGTTTATGGCGCGCGGTGTCGCGCGTTTGCTGCCCGGTGAATAAAAGCACATCAATGTTTCCGGCATTGAGCGGGCAAGTAATCATTGTCACGCGTCCCGAACATCAGGCGCAAACGCTGATGGCGCAACTGCAAAAGTTTGGCGCAGATGCATTGTTGTTGCCCGGTATTGCCATTATGGCGCCGAAGGATAAAACGGAGCTGCGCAATGTCTGTCGAACGCTTTCCTCTTATCATTTCGCGATGTTCGTTTCGGCGAACGCAGTGGACGCCGTCTTTCGGGAAATCGGCGTATGGCCGGAGTCGGTGCAGGCATTGGCGCCCGGTGCCGGCACGGCGCGGATTTTGTATGAGAAAGGTGTGCCGAAGGCACAGATTGTTCAGCCTGTTGCCAGCGCCGACAGCGAAGGGTTGCTGGCGCTTCCTTTGTTGCAAAAAGTTCAGGGAAAGCGTGTCGTGATATTTCGCGGCGAAACCGGACGCGATTATTTAACTCAAGAATTGCAGTTGCGCGGCGCGATTGTACGGCATGTGGCCTGTTACTGTCGGGTTACACCATCGCTGCCGTCGGAAAGTTTGCGGCAAAGGCTGGGACAGGCTAAACTTAATGGTATTGTGTTCACGGCGAGCGAAGCTATTGAGAATTTCGAGAAGATGTTGGATGGTAAAACGCTTGCCAGACTGAAAGCGCTTCCGGCATTTGTACCGCATCCGCGTATCGGAGAGAAAGCGGCAATGTTGTCGTGGCGCCCGGTAGTGACGGGCAGCGGCGATCAAGAATTGCTTGCGGGTATGAATACTTATTTTTCTGAGAACTTACGGCAACGATGACGATGACAGAGCAAGATTTTCCCAACAAGAAGCCTCGCGAAAACGGCGTGCCAGCCGGGGGTGATGTAACCGATGAAAGCGACGCGGTCAAACCCGTCGAGAAGCAGACGGCAGATTCACCATCGCCGGTATTTTCATCTTCATCAACGGTGTCGCCGACCTTGCAAAGCGAAGCGGCGCGTAAATCCGGAAACGGTATTGTGATTACACTATTGTGGTTTGCCGTTCTTTTGTTGGCGGGCGCGCAATTTTATCTTTGGCAGGAAAGCAAGAAAGACAGTAATGCCTGGCAAATGAGCACAGCGCAGCGGTTGGCACAACTGGAGGAAGCCGGCAAACAGCAGAAAACTGTCGAAGAGCGTTATGCCAGTGGCCAAGGTTTGATGCAGGAACGGCTTGCCGCTTTTGAGACGCGTATCAATCAGATGCAAGCGGAACGCCAGACCATGGAAAAAATGTATGCGCAGGTATTGCCGGTGCGCGACGAAATGGTCATGCGGGAAGTCGAAAATCGTGTGTATCTGGCGGAGCAGCAACTGACGGTAACCGGCAACATTACTGCGGCATTGGGCATGCTTCAGGAAGCCGATAATGAATTGGGAACATTGAATCGACCGGACCTTTCCGAGGTGCGCTCGGTGTTGATTCAGGATATGGAGATGCTGCAACGCACGCCGGTATTTGATATGCACCGTTTTCTGGCGAAGATCGATCAGGCGCTTGAAAATGCCGCTACGATGGCTGCTTATGAGTTGCCGACGGTCATGCCGATTGTGCCGTCTTCAGAAAAACCCGAGGATGCGCCAAATTGGCAACGCTGGTGGGACGGTATCAAAAATACGGTATTGTCCATGGTGCGCATTCAGACCAGCAATCATCAGCAGAGTATGCCGAAGGTGACGGATATTGCGTTGGATCGCCAAGAGTTGCGCACGCGTTTATTGGCATTGCGCATGATGGTGTTGACACGCCAGCCGTTGGCGCGTAGTGAATCGATTTCAACCAGCGCCTGGCTAAGCGATCATTTCGACCTCAATGATGCAAACGTAGCCGCTTTACAGAGCACGTTGAACGACTTGGTGGCGTCACCGCTGGCAACGCCATTGCCCGATGTCTCGAAAACGCTTGCCGCGTTGCGTGTTTGGCGCTCCGAACAAGCCCGCGCTTTTGCAACGTATTGACCAGAAATAACGATTAACGCAAAACGCTTATGAAACTTTTGTTCCGCCTGCTCCTGATTGTTGCTATCGCTGTCGCGGCCGGTATTTTTGCTCGGCTAAATAGTGGCTATGTACAACTTTCTGCGCCGATGTTTCGCTTTGAGTCCAGCCTGAATTTTTTTATTATTGTCTGGTTGTTCAGCTTTGCGCTGTTTTATTACATGATACGCATAGTACGTGGCGTCAAGCAATTGCCGGAATGGTGGCGGATGCGGCGTATCCAAAAAGTACGCGAAAAAATGTTTAAGTTGCAGAATGAACTATTTTTTTCATTGCAACGCGAACGCTTTCACGATGCGCAAGAAAAAGCGAAAGAAATATTGTCATTGCCGGAGGCCTACCCGTTGCCTGCAGTGATCGGCGCCATAGCCGCACTGAAGATGCGTGACGTCAAAGCCGCCGAAGAATTTATTCATTGTGATGCTCTGGCGCCTTTGGTGTACCGTGTTACGCGTACTTTGCTCGAAGCGGAGTTGTATCTGGTGAAGAAAGAACCGTTGCGCGCGTTAAGCCTATTGCGTGAAATGCGTGAATGGGAGGGGTTGCACAGTACCGCACTGAAGTTTGAGTTGCAGGCATTGGTTAACGCCGGCAGGTTTAAGGAAATGCTGCCGGTGATTGAGCAAATCGAAAATATTCGCGCGTTAACGCCGGCAGAGGCAAAATTTATGAAAGAGGCGGTCGAGGCGCAGCTTGACATGGGTGTGTCGCCCGAATTGTCTCAAGATCAGAAAAACGAAGTTCAGAAAGAGGCGCTCGTGCCGCAGCAGGATCAGCGCAGCCATGACAGTGAAGAGAACATCGGGCTGGTTGCACATGATCAATAGGATGGATAGCGGCTGTTAACGCGCTATTTCCTAAGATAAAAACACATAAATTATTTTTTGAGGGATTAGTATGAACACACCGAGTAATAATCGCTTGCCTGAAATCAACATGGACATAGCTTCGCTTTACCGTGAGGAAGTGTTGACAGACCGTAAGGTCGGTATTTTGCGCATACTGCATCCTATCAAAGCGGACGGAAGTGCCGACGACAGCCGTGCAACGGTTTATTCGGGCGAAGCGCAGTTGATGAGTACGGTTGGCGCTTTGCCGGTGGCGTTTGATATTCCTGCGAAAAGCCTTGAAGAAGCGCTGGCGAGTTATAAAGAATCGGCGCGCGAAGCCGTCGAGCGTACCGTTGAAGAGTTGCAGGAGCTGCGGCGCCAAGCGGCGTCATCGCTGGTGATTCCGCAATCGGGCAATCTCGGCGGTGCACCGGGGATGGGTGGTTTAGGTGGCATGGGTGGCGGCAAAATCCAGATGCCGTGATCGGGAAATCAGGGAACAGGGAAATTTAATTTCGCAGCGGGTGCAAACCAATAGCAGGTATTTATCGGAGGCGTAATGCCGAATGACGATGTGTGTTGCTCAAGGCGCTGCAGTTTGCGATTAGAGGAAGTCAATCAATGAGTATTCAAGAAAAAATTCACACACAGGTTACCGAAAACCCGATCGTGCTTTACATGAAGGGAACACCAGAGATGCCAATGTGCGGGTTTTCAGCGATGGTGGTGGAAATCCTCAAACATGCGGGCGCGGCGCAATATCTTGCGGTTAATGTACTGGACGATCCTGAAATTCGTCAGGGCATTAAGGATTATGCGCAATGGCCGACAATCCCACAGCTTTACATTAAGGGCGAGTTTATCGGCGGTTGCGATATCGTGCGCGAGATGTACGAAAGCGGCGAGTTGCTGCCGTTGTTGAGTTCAGTGAATTCATAATTTTTATGGTTTCTTCCGTTCCGGTCATTACGGTAGACGGACCGGCGGCGTCCGGGAAAGGTACGTTGGCGGAAGGATTGGCGCAGGCGCTTGGTTTTCATCTGCTTGACAGCGGCGTTTTTTACCGGATGCTGGGTTGGAAGGCATTGCAATGCGGTATTGCGTTGGACGATGAGTCGGCGCTGGCGGAACAGGCGGTAACGTTAATGCCGGAATTTCACGGGTGCCAAATCTGGCTCGACGGGCAGGATATCGCTCAAGTCATACGTCATCAGGAAATCGGTACGGCGGCGTCAAAAATCGCAGCATTGCCGCAAGTGCGCGCTTCTTTGCTGCGGTTGCAGCGGCAGGCACGCCGCGCGCCGGGGCTGGTGGCCGATGGGCGCGATATGGGGACGGTGGTATTTCCTGATGCTCTATGCAAGTTTTTTTTAACGGCAAGCGGCGCGATTAGGGCGGAAAGGCGACATAAGCAGTTGATAGAAAAGGGATTAGCAAGTAATATAACCACCCTTTTACAAGAAATCAGCGAGCGCGACGCCCGTGATGAAAGCCGCGTAACGGCGCCCTTGAAGCCGGCGGTAAACGCAGTGACCATAGACACGACATCATTGGATGCGGATCAGGTTTTAACATTGGCGTTGCAGCATTGCCGTCGCCTTGGCTTGTCTTAAAAGCGCTTTGGTGTTTGAAAACCAAGCTATTTAAGAACTGAATTTTGTGAATTGGCATGTATTGGGCTTTAGCCAGCCGTATACGTGCTTTTTATTAACCAACCCGTCAGCACGAGATACAGGGTTCTCGTTCGACGGTGCTTATTTTTTTATTGAAGGAACCAACCCAAATGGCTACTGCTATAACCTCCCCGGCGTCTGCCGACAGTTTTGCCGCTTTATTCGAAGAGTCTCTGGCACGCCAGGAAATGCGGCAAGGCGAATTGATTACTGCCGAAGTGATCCGCGTCGATTACAACATTGTGGTTGTAAACGCCGGACTCAAATCCGAAAGTTTTATCCCCATCGAGGAATTTAAAAACGATAACGGCGACGTTGAAGTCAAAGAAGGCGATTTTGTCACGGTCGCGATTGAGTCTATCGAAGACGGCTACGGTACGACGCGTTTGTCGCATGATAAGGCCAAGCGTCTGAAAGCTTGGCAGGATCTCGAAATTGCGATGGAAGAAGGCACTTTGTTGCAAGGCCTTGTTACCAGTAAAGTAAAAGGAGGCCTGACCGTGATGATGAACGGTATCCGCGCTTTCCTGCCCGGTTCGCTGATTGACGTCCGCCCAATTAAAGATACATCGCCCTACGAAAACAAGACGATGGAGTTCAAAGTCATCAAGCTCGACAAAAAGCGCAACAATGTAGTGGTATCACGCCGCGCCGTGCTTGAAGAAAACATGGGCGAAGATCGTGAGAAGCTGCTGGAAACCTTGACCGAAGGCGCGATTGTCAAAGGTGTGGTCAAGAACATTACCGATTACGGCGCTTTTGTGGATCTTGGCGGTATCGACGGCTTATTGCATATTACCGACTTGGCCTGGCGTCGCGTCAAGCATCCCTCGGAAGTATTGACGGTGGGCGAAGAGGTCGAAGCCAAAGTATTGAAATTCGATCAGGACAAAAACCGCGTGTCGCTGGGCATTAAACAGTTGGGCGACGATCCGTGGGCGGGGTTGGCGCGCCGTTATCCGGCGGGCACGCATCTTTTTGGTAAAGTGACCAATATCACCGATTACGGCGCCTTTGTTGAAATCGAAACCGGTATCGAAGGCTTGGTGCACGTTTCCGAGATGGACTGGACGAACAAAAACATTCACCCGACCAAAGTGACCCAGCTTGGCGATGAAGTAGAAGTCATGATTCTCGAAATCGATGAAGAGCGCCGCCGCATTTCGCTGGGCATGAAGCAATGCAAACCCAACCCATGGGAAGAGTTTGCCATGAATCACAAGAAAGGTGACCACGTCAAAGGCGCGATTAAATCAATTACGGATTTTGGCGTCTTCATCGGGTTGCCAGGCAATATTGACGGGCTGGTGCATCTTTCCGACCTTTCCTGGACGTTACCGGGTGAAACCGCGGTTCGCGATTATAAGAAGGGGCAGGAAATTGAAGCTGTGGTGCTGGCCATCGATGTTGAACGCGAACGCATCTCGCTGGGCGTCAAACAGCTCGAAGGCGATCCATTCAGCAATTTTGTCGCCATCAATGACAAAGGCAGTATTGTCGAAGGTGTCGTCAAAGAAATGGATCCCAAGGGCGCGGTCGTTACGCTGGCCGATGGTGAAGTCGAGGGCTATCTGCGGGCGTCGGAGCTGTCGCGGGATCGCGTTGAGGACATTCGCCAGCACTTGAAAGAAGGCGAAAAAATTTCCGCGATGATTATCAATATCGACCGCAAAAACCGTACCATTAATTTGTCTGTGAAACAGAAGGACAACGCGGATGAAAATGAGGCGTTAAAACGGATGAAAACGGAAAATGCCGCGGGTAATGCGGGGGTGACCAACCTTGGCGCTTTGTTAAAAGCGAAATTGGGTGGCAGCAAAGAAGAGGAATAAACTTCCGGAAAGGGCGATATGACACGATCAGAGCTGGTGGAGCGTTTGTCCGCGAAATTCCCGCAGTTGGCGCGTGATACGGAATTCGCTGTACGCGAGATTCTTGATGCAATGGTTAACGCATTGGTGCGCGGCGACCGCATTGAAATTCGGGGGTTTGGCAGTTTCTCGATCAACTATCGCCCGCCACGCGCGGGGCGCAATCCCAAAACCGGCGAAAAGGTGCACGTGCCGGCAAAGCACATTCCGCACTTTAAAGCAGGCAAGGAATTACGCCAACGGGTGGATACCGGCAAAGATCAGGAGTAAAAAATATAAAAAGAGGCGCAGAAAGCGCCTCTTTTTGCTATAAAAGCATTTTTGATGCAAAAACTTCGTGCGAGAGGAACCCTATGAACGTTATTCGCTGGATTGTTTGGGCGGCTGTTTTTTTGCTGATTCTACTGTTGGCATTCGATAATGCCGACACGGTTACGTTGAGGTTTTTTGGTTTAGCCAGCGTCCAATTGCCGTTGATTCTGGTGGTGTTCGTCGCTTTTGCGCTTGGTGTCACTTTTGGGTTGATTGCCGGAAGCTTGAATGTGGCGCGTGCGCGCCGGGAAATGAAAAAAGCGCAAAAGGAATTAAAAAAACGCGAAAAAGACAGTGAAAAAGAACGGGAACGTGCAAGTATTTTTCCGGTGGAGGAATCTGTTGGGCAAGAAGAAAGCAACCAGTCAACAGGGATCATTGCTGCCGAGCCTGTCGAAGCGGAAATCGTTGGTGAAGCAAAATCGGATAAAAATAATTAAAACGTAATTGCCTTGCGTATCACATTATTTTTCTAGGCAGATAATATGCATATCGAGCTGTGGTGGTTGCTGCTGATCCCGGTAGTATTTTTTTCGTTGGGCTGGATCGCTGCCCGTATTGACATTCGGCAATTGCTTGCCGAGGCGCGCGAGTTGCCCAAATCGTATTTTGCCGGGTTGAATTATTTGCTCAGCGACGAACCGGATCGTGCAATTGAATCGTTCATGTCGATTGCCGATAAAGACCTGAAAACGCTTGACCTGCACTTTGCGTTGGGTACATTGTTTCGTCAGCAAGGGGAATTTGGCCGCGCTATTCGCATTCACCAATCGCTTTTGGAGCGACCTGCGCTGAATGAAGCGCAGCGCGAGTACGCCAAATTTGAGCTGGCGCAGGATTTTCATCGTGCCGGTTTACTTGATCGTGCCGAAACCTTGTTTCTTGAACTGGGCGGAACGCCGTTCGAGCATCAGGCGTTGAGCGCCCTCTTGGAAATATACGAGACCGAGAAGAATTGGCCGGAGGCAATCCATGTCACACGGCGAATGGAAACCGTCGCACGAACGCCGCACTTTAAAGAAATAGCTCATTATTATTGCGAAATTGCCGAAAGCGCTTTGGTGCATCGTAAGCTGGATGACGCCGAAGAGGCATTGGGGCAGGCCTTTGCCGAATACCGCGCTTGCGTGCGCGCCTTTTTGCTGAAAGGCGATATTGCCTTGGCGCGACAGAAACCGGATGAGGCATTGGCGGCGTGGGAGGAGATTGCCGCGCATCAGCCGGCGGCAGTAGGTCTGGCAGCCGACCGGATAATGCGTACTTGTCGCGATAGCGGCGATATTTCCCGTATCGAATACGGTATCCGCTTATTGACGCGTTGGCAGGCGGAGTATCCGTCGCCCGATGTTTTCAATGCATTGTTTGTTTTGAGCAAAATACATAGCCCGGACGAAGCTATCGTGCGTCTTGTCAAGGACGAGGCAGATAAACGGCCGACACTGGTGAATCTGGAACATCTTATGGAAACGCAGATTGCCGTGGGCGACGATAAAGAGATGCAACAAAACCTGACGCGCATGAAAGAAATCATTGCGCCTTATTTGCGCAAAGTCGGTTTTTATCGTTGCGGTCATTGCGGTTTTCGTGCGCGCCAGTATTACTGGCGTTGCCCTGGATGCCAGAAGTGGGAAACCATGAGTACGCGGCGCAGCGACATGCCTGACGGTTTTCAATAACAGGGAAAATGTTTATGAAAATAACGGTAGTGGGTTCAGGGTATGTTGGCCTGGTGACAGGCGCTTGTTTTGCCGAAGCGGGCAATGAAGTGCTGTGCTTCGATATTGACGAAAAAAAGATCGATATCCTGAATAATGGCGGCGTTCCGATTCACGAGCCGGGGTTGCAGGAAATGATCGCGCGTAATGTCGGCGCCGGGCGCTTGCATTTCTCCACCGATATTGATCATGCTGTTGATTTTGGTTTACTGCAGTTTATTGCCGTAGGCACGCCGCCGGATGAGGACGGTTCGGCAGACATGCGCTATGTGCTGAATGCTGCGCGTAATATCGGTCAGCGCATGACCGGCCGAAAAATTATCGTGGATAAATCTACCGTGCCGGTAGGAACGGCGGATCGTGTTCGTGATGAAATTTCCAAAGCGCTGCAAGAACGCCACGCCAATATCGCATTTTCCGTGGCGTCCAACCCCGAGTTCTTAAAAGAAGGGGCGGCAATAGACGATTTCATGAAGCCGGATCGTATCATTATCGGTACGGATGATGAATTCACTATTCGTACCATGCGCGAACTTTATGCGCCGTTTCAGCGCAACCATGAGCGCTTACTGATTATGGATGTGCGTTCGGCGGAGTTTTCCAAGTATGCGGCGAATGCGATGCTGGCAACGCGGATTTCGTTTATGAACGAACTGGCCAATCTTGCCGAAAAACTCAATGTCGATATTGAAATGGTGCGTCGCGGTATTGGCGCCGATCCGCGCATTGGTTATCATTTTCTTTACGCTGGCGTCGGTTACGGTGGCAGTTGCTTTCCCAAAGATGTCAAGGCGTTGCTGCGTACCGCTGATCGGCACGGCGTGCCGCTGGCTGTTTTATCGGCAGTGGAGCGCGCCAATGAGCGGCAAAAACATGCGCTGGTGGAGAAAGTATGCCGACAATTGGGCGATGATTTAACCGGAAGAAAAATTGCATTGTGGGGCTTGGCGTTCAAGCCAAATACCGACGATATGCGCGAAGCGCCATCGCGGATTATTGTGCGGGAATTGCTGCAGCGTGGTGCGCAAGTTGCCGCTTATGACCCGGTAGCGATGGATGAGGCGCATCGGGTTTTTGAAACGGCAAAGCTTCATATTGAATACGCGGCAACCCCCATGGGCGCATTGCATGGCGCAGATGCTCTGCTTCTGGTGACCGAGTGGAAAGCATTCAGTTCGCCCGATTTCGCTTTAGTCAAGGGCGCATTGAGAACGCCGCTCGTTTTTGACGGGCGCAATATTTACGATCCGCAGAGTGTGCGTGCCGCCGGACTGACGTATTTCGGTATCGGGCGCGGTTGATTGTTGAAGCGGGAGTGGATCATGAAAAAAAATACGCGGCAATTGGACTTTTCGAAACTGGATTTTTCAAAAACCCATATATTGGTCGTCGGCGATGTCATGCTCGATCGTTATTGGTTTGGTGAGGTGGATCGTATATCGCCGGAGGCACCGGTGCCGGTTGTACGTATTGCTCGCGAAGAGTCGCGTCCGGGCGGTGCCGCCAATGTGGCGCGCAATGCGGCATCGTTGGGCAGCCATGTTTCGCTGTTGTCTGTAATTGGTGACGACGAAGCCGGGCGCAAACTCGAAGGACTACTGGTTGATAACAATATTGACACATGTTTCCAACGTGACGCGCAACTTCCGACCACAGTAAAATTACGTGTGATAGGAAGGCAGCAGCAGCTTTTACGCATTGATTTTGAAACATTGCCTTCGCAGGAAGCGCTTTCCGGGAAGTTGACGGATTTCAAACGGCAAATCGGGAAAACCGACATTGTGATTCTTTCCGATTATGGCAAAGGCGGATTAAGCCATATTGGCGTGATGATTGAAGAGGCGCATAAACACCATAAACGAGTGATCGTTGACCCCAAAGGCAGTGACTGGGAAAAGTATCGGGGTGCGTTTATGTTGACGCCGAATCGCGGTGAATTGCAGCACGTTGTTGGTGCCTGGCGCGATGAAGACGATTTGCGGCATCGCGTTGAAAATCTGCAAGAGGCGTTGCAACTGGAAGCGTTGTTGCTGACCCGCTCCGAGGAAGGGATGAGTCTTTTTGCCGATCACCAAGTACAGCATATTCCGACCATGGCGCGCGAAGTGTACGATGTTTCCGGCGCCGGTGATACTGTCGTGGCGACATTGGGCGCCGTACTCGGTGCTGGTGCGTCGCTTATCGATGCGGTACATCTTGCCAATCGTGCCGCGGGTATTGTGGTGGGTAAATTCGGAACCGCAGTCGTCGTTCCCGAAGAATTGTTCGCGACAGAGTAAATGCGGCGAGGGTTTTGTTTTTTACGACGCCAAATAGTGCAAAGGCATAATTTTGTCGTGGAGACCACGGTTAAAAAAAGAAATCACGGGCGCTGAAACATCGCCATTGCCGTAATGCGCTTGGTTGGTTACGATACCCTATCCTTATTTCGGGTACGCCCGGATCATGTGAATTTTTACTTTCAGCGGTGCGGCCATCACGATGCTGTGGCCGGATGAGCTGATTTTATTGGAGAAAGTGCCGTCATGAAAGAGTTTGAACGGATTAAGCGTTTGCCCCCTTATGTATTCAGTATCACTGACCAGCTGAAGATGACTGCGCGACGGCGCGGTGAAGACATTATCGATTTCGGCATGGGCAATCCCGACGGCGCAACACCGAAACACATTGTTGATAAGTTGATAGAAACGGTGCAAAAGTCGCATACGCATGGGTATTCGGTGTCGCGCGGTATTCCGCGTCTGCGTAAAGCTATTTGCGACTGGTATCGGCGCCGTTTTGATGTTGACCTTGATCCGGAGAGTGAAGCGATCGTGACGATCGGCTCAAAAGAGGGTATTGCCCATCTGGCGTTGGCGACGATGGGGCGCGGCGATACGATTTTGGTTCCTAATCCGAGTTATCCGATCCATATTTACGGGCCGGTTATTGCCGATGCCAATATCGCCCATATTCCCAATGCGCATGGATCGGATTTCTTTGAAGAGCTGGAGCGGACGATTAAAAACAGTTTTCCGAAACCGAAGATGCTGATCATCAACTATCCGGCCAACCCGACCGGTGAGTGTGTTGAATTGCCGTTTTTTGAGAAAGTGGTGGCATTGGCGCGTGAATACGGAATCTATGTGATACACGATCTGGCGTACGCCGATATTGTTTTTGACGGCTGGAAAGCGCCGTCGATTATGCAGGTGCCGGGCGCGCGCGATGTGGCGGTAGAGTTTTTTACCATGTCGAAAAGCTATAACATGGCGGGGTGGCGTGTCGGTTTTATGGTTGGCAATAAAGCGCTGGTGCATGCATTAACCCGCATCAAAGGCTATAACGATTACGGAACGTTTACGCCGATTCAAGTGGCGGCTATTGCCGCACTTGATGGTCCCGATGATTGTGTACGCGAAATTTCCGCAAAGTATGAAAGCCGTCGCAATGTGATGGTGAAAGGTTTGCACGAGTTGGGCTGGATGGTGGATATTCCGAAAGCGGGTATGTATATCTGGGCCAAGCTGCCGGAACCATACGCCAAATTCGGATCGCTTGAATTCGCCAAAAAATTATTGGCACAGGCTAAAGTGTCGGTTTCGCCAGGTATTGGCTTTGGCGAGTACGGCGATGACCATGTACGTTTTGCGTTGATTGAGAACGAAGCGCGTTCGCGGCAAGCGCTTCGGGGCATCAAGCAAATGTTTCGTGAAGACGAGTTGATGTAAGAAAAGCAGTGAAAGGAAAGCAGCGATGAATCCGCTGAATGTAGGATTATTGGGTTTTGGCACAGTCGGCAGTGGTGTATGGAAGGTGTTGAATCGTAATCAAAACGAAATCAGCCGCCGTGCCGGACGGGAAATCAGAATTACGCATGTCGCGGCACGCGCCGAAGACGGTTCGTTTGCGCGTGCGCAAGAGCAATGTCGAAGCGCCGTGATTGTTGACGATGCGATGAAAATCGTGCGCGACCCGCAAATCCGGATTGTTTGTGAACTGATCGGCGGCACGACCATTGCCCGGACGTTGGTTCTGGAAGCGATCGCGCAAGGGAAACACGTAGTTACTGCCAATAAGGCGTTATTGGCGATACACGGTACCGAAATTTTTGCGGCGGCGCATGAAAAAGGTGTGATGGTGGCTTTTGAGGCGGCTGTTGCCGGAGGAATTCCGATCATCAAGGCACTGCGCGAAGGATTAACCGCCAACCGTATCGAATGGATCGCCGGTATTATCAACGGTACATCAAACTTTATTTTATCGACCATGCGCGAAACCGGCGCGTCGTTTGCCGATGTTTTGCGCGAGGCGCAAGCACGGGGTTACGCCGAAGCTGATCCGACGTTTGATATTGAAGGTATTGATGCGGCGCATAAGCTGACGATTATGGCTGCTATTGCTTTTGGCATTCCAATGCAGTTTGATAAAGCGTTTGCCGAAGGTATTGCCAAATTATCAAGCGATGACATTCGTTATGCAGAAGAGCTTGGTTATCGCATCAAGCTTCTTGGTATGACACGCCATGTTGCCGGTAAAGGCATTGAATTGCGCGTACATCCGACATTGATTCCGGCAAAATCGCTTATGGCCAATGTTGAAGGTGCGATGAATGCGGTATTGGTCAAAGGCGATGCGGTCGGGCCAACATTATATTATGGTGCCGGCGCGGGTTCGGAACCGACGGCGAGTTCGGTTATTGCCGATTTGGTCGATGTGACACGTATGCATACGACCGATCCGGAAAATCGTGTGCCGCATCTTGCTTTTCAGGCGGATAAACTCAGCGATACGCCAGTAGTGCCGATGGCGGAAGTACAAAGCGGTTACTATTTACGGTTGCGTGTGCTTGATCGCCCCGGGGTTCTCGCGGAAATCACCCATATTCTTGCTGATCAGAAGATATCCATCGAAGCTTTTTTACAAAAAGAAGCCGCATCAGGTGAAACAGAAGTCAATATCATTATCTTGACACACCGTGCCATTGAAAAAAATATTTATCAAGCGTTGGCAAAAATTGAGGCATTGGAAACGGTAAAAGGAAAGGTTACCCTGTTGAGGATGGAGGACTTGCAATAATGCGTTATATCTCGACACGAGGAAAACAGGGCGCAGAAGGCAAATCATTTTGCTCAATATTGCTTGAGGGGCTTTCCGATGATGGTGGGCTTTTTGTTCCCGCACATTATCCGAAAATTACCCAAGAAGAACTTGATGAATGGCGCTTTCTCGATTATCCGGCATTGTGCCTTGAAATAGCGACGCGTTTTATCGGCAATGATATCAAACGCGACGAATTAAAAATTCTGATCGATCGCACGTACTCTGAGCGATTATTCGGTTCGCGCGATATCACGCCGCTGCACCAAATGGAGCCTGGTTTTTTTCTGCTGCGGGTCGCCAACGGACCGACACTGGCGTTTAAAGATATTGCAATGCAGCTTCTCGGTAATTTGTTCGAGTTTGTGCTGGAGCATGAAAGTCGTACGATGAATATTCTTGGGGCGACCTCGGGAGATACCGGGTCGTCTGCGGAATATGCCATGCGCGGTAAACAGCGGATCAATGTTTTTATGTTGTCGCCGTATCGGCGTATGAGTCCTTTTCAACAGGCGCAAATGTATTCTCTTGCCGAATCGAATATTTATAATTTGGCGATTCAGGGAACGTTTGACAGTTGCCAGGATATTGTAAAAGCAATCAACAAAGATCATCATTTCAAAACGCAATACCATCTTGGCGCAGTTAATTCCATTAACTGGGCGCGGATTATGGCGCAGATGGTCTATTATTTTAAAGGCTATTTCGCGGCGACTCAAAATAATCACGAGATGGTCGATTTTTCCGTACCGTCCGGTAATTTCGGCAATATCCTTGCCGGCTATATTGCAAAGTGTATCGGCCTGCCGATACGGCGCCTGATTCTGGCGACAAACGAAAACGATGTCCTCGACGAATTTTTCAGAACAGGGCATTATTGCCCACGCTCTGTCGAGAAAACGTATTCGACTTCAAGCCCGTCAATGGATATCTCGAAAGCCTCAAATTTTGAGCGTTTTATTTTTGAATGCGCTGATCGTGATTCGGAAGTTGTGCATGGCCTTTGGCAGACGCTGTCGGAAAAAGGCGGATTTAATTTAACGGATGCGCGTTACGCCAAAGTGTGGGCGAATGTTCAGCGTTCCGGATTTGTCTCCGGGCGCAGTACCCATGTGGACAGGCTAAAGACGATACGTGATATGTTCGAGCGCTATAAAGAAGTTGTCGACCCGCATACTGCAGACGGCATCAAAGTTGGTTTGCTTTACCGTGATACCCGGGTACCGCTGATTTGTATTGAAACGGCGCTTCCCGCCAAATTCGCGCAAATTATTGAAGAGGCGTTGGGCGTGCCGCCGCCGAGGTCGCCTGCGTATGAAGGACTGGAGTCATTGCCGCAGCACTTCACTCTTTTGCCCGCAGCTCCTGAAGAGGTAAAGCTGTCCATCAAAAGCAGTATCGATTTAAACGGGCAGCAATAACCTGAATGTTTTTTCGGGAATAGGTTAAGCAGTACAGGAGCCTGTTTTAAAAAATATTTACTGTTGATTGGGGCGCTGGTGCCGCCGTAGTTGGCGTTGTCTCTGGTTGGCAAAATCGGATTTTCAAGAAAAAAAGCGTGAAGATAAAACGACGATAAAAGTACTGCGCATACCTTGAATGTTTGCAGAGTTGTATTTGACGGGCGACGTACTATCGAATATAATCCGATCCTTCAGACGCGGGGTGGAGCAGTCTGGCAGCTCGTCGGGCTCATAACCCGAAGGTCACAGGTTCAAATCCTGTCCCCGCAACCAGATACCTAAAAGGGCTGCGCTTGGCGCAGCCCTTTTTTCGCATAAAGCCTATATTTTTTTGGGAAACTGGTCGGCGTTTCAATGTTATTTACTGCCGGCCTTGACTTTGTCCGAAACCGAAATATCGGATCTCAATTTCTCCACTGTTTTTTCACCGAAACCACGTACTTTGGCGAGATCGTCAACGGTCTGGAACGGGCCGTTTTTCGTGCGGTAATCAATAATGGCTTCAGCCTTTTCCGGGCCGATGCCCGATAGGGTTTGCAACTCTTCTTTAGCGGCAGTGTTGATGTTAACAGCGGCGAATGCATTTAACGCGAATAATATGACAAATACTGAAAGGATAAGTTTCTTCATGATTAAACCTCGTAATTTAGTGTGTTTGACTTAGCGCAGAAAAACATGAGGGTTTTTCTGCCTCCCATACTTATTAAATATATTAATAATAAGAAAACAAAGTTTATTTCAATAAAACATGCCAG